>JGI994J12354_10005786_pt1 | contig 10527 bp, 11 predicted proteins | sample IntmicLarv3ML3BL_FD_12354 | JGI IMG/M metagenome (IMG submission 12354)
TGAATCCGGCAACAGGACTGCCGAGATTGCAGTGTGATGCGACATATCGGTATTTGGACCAGTATCTTCCGTGGATCGACGGCGCACGGCAGACAGAGCACAAGGCTTACACACTTTATAATACCGATGTATGTGTTGGATTACCGTTAGGCCCGATTTGCAACCCGGGATTGGATGCTATCAACGCGGCTTTGAACCCGTCCACCGAGGCCAAGATTATGAAGGCAAATTATTTTGCCACCGACCGCAATGATGAGCAAGGAACAACCTATTTCTCAAACACGCTTGCGGAGCATGAGGCGATTTGCCGCAGATATAAGATTGGCGCTTACGGATAAATGACCCGCAAGCGCGCCCTCCGGGCTTTGAAAGGTGTGACGACATATGGCGGGGAATAATGCTCCGTTGGCGGATAGGATGCGTCCGAATTCGCTGGATGATATGGTGGGCCAGCGGCATTTGCTGGCTCCGGGTAAGGCATTGCGTGGAATCATTGATTCCGGGCGGATTCCCAATCTGATTTTTTACGGTCCGCCCGGCATCGGAAAAACCACACTTGCAAGTATTATTGCAAAGCAAACCGACATGCGGCTGCACAAGCTNAATGGNACGACNGCNTCCACNGCNGACATTAAAGCGGTGGTNGAAGAGCTGGATACGCTGGCGGCGGTCGGTGGGATATTGCTTTATTTGGACGANATTCANTANTTNAACAAAAANCAACAGCAGACNTTGCTGGAACATATTGAAAACGGACGCATCACGTTGATTGCNTCNACTACCGAAAACCCNTATTTTTATGTATANAGCGCGATTTTGAGCCGTTCCACGGTATTCGAGTTCAAATCGGTGGAAGCAGAGGAAATTCAGCCTGCGGTTTTGCGNGGATTTGACATTTTACGGCAGGAGCGGGACACCGCTATCGCTGTGGAGGACGAGGTTGTTGGGCATATTGCCGCGTCATGCGGCGGAGATGTGCGTAAGGCGATTAACGCGGTGGAATTATGCGTTCTTGCATCGTCGCCGGATGCCGAGGGCGCTTTGCATGTTACCGCCGGGCTTGCGCGGCAGCTGTCGCAAAAAAGCGCCATGCGGTACGACCGCGAGGGCGATGAGCATTATGATATTTTGTCGGCGTACCAAAAATCCATGCGCGGTTCCGACCCTGACGCGGCGCTGCACTATTTGGCGCGGCTGATTAACGCCGGGGATTTGCCGTCGGCATGCCGGCGGCTTATGGTTTGCGCCTGCGAGGATGTGGGGCTGGCTTATCCCATGATTATTCCCATTGTCAAGGCGGCGGTGGACGCGGCGGTGCAGGTGGGGTTGCCGGAAGCGCAAATGCCGCTGTCCGCGGCGGTTGCGTTGGTTGCGCTTGCGCCGAAATCCAACACCGCACATGCGGCACTCGGACAGGCAATGGCCGACATCGAAGCGGGACTGTCCGGACCGATTCCGCGGCAGCTGCAAAACAAGCATTATGACGGCGCGGACAATGACAATAAAGGCCAATTTTATAAATATCCGCACAGTTTCCCCGACGGATGGGTGGAACAGCAATATCTGCCTGATTCACTCCGTGACCGCAGGTATTATGAGGCGGGGGACAACAAAACAGAGCAAGCGTTCAAAAGCTATTGGAAGCAGGTTAAGGATAAGGGGTAGGTTGCGTGTGAATATTCAAATTTTCGGCAAGAGCAAGTGCTTTGACACCAAAAAAGCCGAGCGGTATTTTAAGGAACGCGGAATAAAGTTCTAGAGTATAGACTTGCCGCGGTTCGGCATGAGTCCGCGGGAATTTTTGTCAGTGAAGGCCGCGGTCGGCGGAATTGCGCCGCTTGCGGATGAAAAGGCACAAGGCGCTGAAATTTTGCGGTACCTTGCAAGCGACACCGCAAAAGAGGAAAAAATGCTGGAAAATCCAAAGCTGATTCGCACACCGATTGTGCGCAGCGGCAAGCAGGCAACGGTAGGATATTGTCCGGAAATTTGGAAAACGTGGGAATAAACATTTGAAAGGCTGATTATATTATGGAACAAATTCGGAATCCTTTTATCGGACATCCGGCGCAGCTGATACGGATTAATGACTACAAAATGGTTGGCGGATTTGCCGACGGAGTACGCGCCACCGATGTAAACAACGGAGCAGTGCAGTTTACCGTGCTGGCGGACAGAGGCATGGACATGCCGTTTTTCAGCTTTAAGGGTGTTAACACAGGATATGTCGCGCCGGTCGGAGTATCCTCGCCCGCCTTTTTTGATGATAAGGGATTGGGCTTTTTGCGAAATTTTAATGCCGGATTTTTGACCACCTGCGGGGTCACGTACATGGGTGCGGCCTGCGACGCTGATGGAGCGCATTATGGCTTGCACGGACGTATTGGTAACACTCCGGCGGAGGAATATTCGGCACGGCTGACCCAAAATGGCGGTGTTTTCGGTGCTTCAATCACCGGAAACATGCGTGAATCCGTGTTGTTTGGCGAAAATGTTACACTGTCGCGGGAGCTTTCCTGTGCACATGAGGAAAAAGGCTTTTCCTTTACAGATACAGTGGTCAACCGTGGGTATCGCAAGGAACAGCATATGCTTTTGTATCATTTCAATTTTGGATATCCGTTGCTTGATGTCGGAACAGAGCTTATTATTCCGGCATCGTCGTCGGCCCCGCGCGACGCGGTCGCCGAAACGGGATATGACGTGCGGGGAGAGGTTCCCGCACCGATTTCTGGATATAAGGAAATGTGTTATTTTTATGATTTGCTTGCCGATGCTGACGGACAAACCTGTGTGGGCGCGTATAATCATAATCTCGGATTTGGAGTTGTGATTGAGTTTGACCGGACGGTGCTGGAGCATTTTACCCAGTGGAAAATGGTGGGCGAAGGCGAATATACGATTGGAATGGAGCCGGCGACTGCGACCCCGATGGGGTTTGCCGCCGAACGCGAAATGGGACATGTGAAGTATATGGAACCGGGCGAGGTTCGTAAATATGAGTTTAAAATCAGCGTTATTGAAGGCAAAACCGAGCTTGCAGAGCTGCGAAACCGGATTGCAAAATTCTGTTAAGGGGTTTGAAAGACATCCCGCAAGGGCACTATGAAAGGGAAATTTTAACATGGCGTTTTTACCTGTTACAAGGGATGAGATGAACGGGCGCGGATGGGAACAGGCGGATATTGTTGCCGTCACCGGCGACGCATATGTTGACCATCCAAGCTTCGGAATTGCTGTAATTTCCCGTGTGCTGGAGGATGCCGGTTTTCGGGTGTGCGTGTTGGCACAGCCACGGTCGGCGGAGGATTTTTCGCGGTTCGGACGACCGAGACTGGGATTTTTTGTCACCGGCGGAAATATTGATTCAATGGTTGCACATTACACCGCCGCGCTTCGCAAGCGCAGCGACGATGCATACACCCCCGGCGGCAAGGCCGGGGCAAGACCCGACCGCGCGTGTATTGTCTACAGCCGCATGGCAAAAAAAGCGTTTTCGGAGGTTCCGGTTATTATCGGAGGGCTGGAGGCTTCGCTCCGACGGTTTGCCCACTATGATTATTGGGATAATGCGGTGCGTATGTCCATTTTAGTGGACAGCGGCGCGGATTTACTGGTGTTTGGGATGGGCGAAAGTCAAACTGTCGAGATTGCACGGCGATTGGATGCGGGAGAGCCCGCCGCCGCTCTTACTGATATTCGCGGGACATGCTATGCCGTTCCTACATCAGAGTATGTGCCGCGATCATGTGCGGAATGCCCGTCGTTTGAGCGGGTACGTGACGATAAAACCCAATACGCGGCATCCTGCCGTATCCAGCATGATGAGCAAGACGCGGTACGCGGAAAAACGATTATCCAGCGGCATGGCGGGGTTATAGTTGTGCAAAATCCTCCGGCGTTGCCGCTTGACACCGCCGCACTTGACGCAGTGTATGAGTTACCGTATATGCGGGACTGGCATCCGAGTTATACCGCCGCGGGAGGGATTGCGGCAATTGAAGAGGTTAAATTTTCCATAACACACGTGCGGGGATGCTTCGGAGCATGCAATTTCTGTTCCATCGCGTATCATCAAGGGCGGCATATTACGGCGCGCAGCGAGGAATCCATTATTCGCGAGGCGGAGCGGATGACAAAAATGCCGGATTTCAAAGGATATATCCACGATGTAGGCGGGCCGACAGCAAATTTTAGGCGGCCGTCCTGTGATGGACAGCAAAGCCGCGGAATGTGCAAGGGTAAGAAGTGCCTTGCGCCATCGCCGTGTCCGTCGCTTATTGCCGAGCATGGTGAATATTTGCGGATTTTGCGAAAGCTTCGGGCTATTCCGGGCATTAAAAAGGTGTTTATCCGGTCGGGAATACGGTTTGATTATCTGATGGCGGACTCTGATGGAGCGTTTTTTCGCGAGCTGGTGGAGCATCATGTCAGCGGCCAGCTAAAGGTTGCGCCGGAGCATTGCGCCGACGGGGTATTGACATGTATGGGCAAGCCGGGCGGAGATGTTTACCGGCAGTTTGCTGCACGGTTTTATGAGTTGACAAAAAGCAAGGGAAAAAAGCAGTTTTTGGTGCCGTATTTGATGTCATCGCACCCGGGAAGCACGCTGCGTGACGCGGCGGAGCTTGCGGCGTATCTCAAGGCGGAGGGACTGCATCCGCAGCAGGTACAGGATTTTTACCCCACGCCGGGAACAGTGTCAACGTGCATGTATTACACCGGGCTTGACCCATATTCGATGAATCCGGTGCATGTTCCGACCGGAAAAGAAAAGTCGGCACAGCGCGCATTGTTGCAGTATTATAAGCCTGAGAATCGCCGTGTGGTTATGGATGCGTTGATTATGGCGGGTCGGCGCGATTTGATAGGCAATGGGCCGAAATGTCTGATAAAAGGCGATACAGGGGGCAAGCAGATGGTTAAATTGGGCAAAAAGGGTAAAAAGAGGCGGAAATAGCGCGGGAGTGGGCAAATAGCGCAGAATTCAATGTCATCCTGACTGGCGCGAAGGATCTTAAACTCTATTGCAAAAAGATTCTTCGCTTCACTCAGAATGACAATCTTTTACTTTATCAGCGCGTTTGTCCACTTCCAATAGCGATGTAATGTTGCATTCAATGGCACATTCTGATACAATGAAAGCATTAAAAGAGGGAGGGCGTTTTATTTATGATTGTAATATTTGAGGTATCTGCAAAATAGTTCGCGTCTAAAACAAGATGAACAGGAGTTTTTTATATGAAGTATCAATTTAAAAATGCAATAGTATCAAGCCGGGAGGTTTGCATACTATAAATTTTGCAACACCTCCCATAAGTTGAAAAAACAACTTTTAGGAGGAAATTCGTTGAACAGAGAAAATAAAAGAATGCACCATGCAAAGGGTTATTATCGCAATCACGCCTGCAATGAAAGCTTTGATTGCAAAACCTGCGGACGTTTAGTTGTTCCGGAAGGGGCATCGAGCAAGCACAGAAATCACTGCCCCCACTGTCTTTTCAGCCTTCACGTTGACAATGAACCGGGAGACCGGTCGGCTGATTGCGGCGGAATTATGGAACCGATAGGAATTTGGGTCAAAAAAAGCGGAGAATGGGCGATAATTCACCGGTGCAAGCGGTGCGGGCACTTGAATTCGAACCGCAGCGCCGCTGATGATAATCCGCTAATGTTAATGTCTATTGCCGCAAAACCAATGGGCAATCCGCCGTTCCCTTTGGAAAGAATTGAGGAATTGACGGCACTTATGGATGACGGCGGGCACTTAAGCAAGTGAGTATAGCTTACATTACACAAATAAGGAAGGTTTTCGTTTTATGCGAAAACCTTCCTTATCTCATGTTATATAGCAAATTAACAAAACACACAATATTACCATCCAAATCCCGAAAATGCATCGACCGCGCACCCCAGGGATATGTCGTCGGAAAAGTGACAAACTCAATATCCATGTTCAAGGATTTGAGCCGTTCATATTCGGCATCAACATCTTCAACAATAAAGCTGAATTTGACCATTCCGGCTCCATGACATTTCTTAAAATCAAAACCCATATCATTTTCGGCGGCAGATTTCGAATAAATCGTTATCCCCCCGCCTTCCACAGCGATATCAACATGAACATCATTTATATCGGATTTTGCTTGCAAAACTTTTTGATAAAATATTGCAAGTCTCGGGACATCCTCCGTAATCAGGCAAATGCCATTTATAAATTTCAAGACATTTCCCCCTCTATTCAAGATTGCGGGGCAATTTCCACCAAATGTTTTTCCAACAGGCAAACCGGATGATATGAAAGCTTTGAGGTGCGCAGACCGGCATCGCCCACGTCCTCCTCGCGGTTGATGAACCGCAATCCGCCGCCATAATGAGCGGCAAAGCTGTTTACCATCATTTGATATGCGCCGGAGAAAGCGGTGTTTGCCTTTTCAATATGAACAAACAGCGTATCGCGGATTATTTCACCCGCCGACAGCGCTATTGGGCGGTCGTCCACCATGATTATCCCGCCGAGCAATCCGTAGGTGTCATAGTTGTCGAACACTTCCCGCACCATTCGAGCCTCCTCAATTCCGGTGGAGCCTTCGGGCGGATTTGCGGCAAAAAGCTCATCCAAAAACGCCCGCGCAATCGGGAGCGTACCGGCAGTAATGGGTACGAACTTGTGATTTAGATACGTTTTTTTGAAACGGTTGATATGGTTGCGCTGACCATTAAACCTTTTGCCGCGAAAGGTGACAAGGTCATCGGCACGGTAAAGGTAATCATACCAATCGCGGTCGGTAGCCTCATTTACTATATCAAATCGGTCGGACAGGCGCTTTTTGCCGCGTGAGGTGACATTGCATATCAGCGGCGGAACACCGATTTCGCGGCAGTGCCCGACAAGACGTTCTGCGGCAAGGGCGATATCGGCATTGAACGGAACAGTAAACGCCTCAGTACCATCAGGATATGTCACATTAAAGAATAGGCGGTCGCCCTCAATAGCGTAGCGGGTGTTGAAATAATCCCGCCACATAAAAATGCCGCCCACAGAGCTGTCACACAGGCGGGAGGAAGCCCGTTGCAAATACGGGCGGACACGGGAAACGTCCTCCAACATCAGGGGTTTGAATTTGAGCATACAGGAAACCACAAAATACCAGCTTTCTCTACCTTCAATTATTGCGCGCGGATAACGCGATTTTAGCATTCAACTCGCGTTCAGCCTGCGGAAGCCGCAGGTATACAGGGAACAGATGGTCCGCATCGGAAACATCTGATGCCGCGCCTTGCAAAGCTACACCGAGAGGCATGGACCGGAGCTGAAGCGCGGGCGAAACTATTTGCACATGGGTAATTCCGGCGGCGGTACAGGCTTCAAAAAGCGGTACAGCGCCGTCGCCGGTCAGGAATATCGTGCCGGAATGAGCGGCGAGCCGCGCGGCGGTATCCTCGACCGACAGCGCATCGTCGGGGGTAAGGCGTCGGATTCCACCAAATTCATGCATAAAATCAGCAGTGTACAGCTGACTGCGGCGTGCGTCCATAGCGGCGCATATCACAGCGTTTTTTTCTTCGGGAATAGCATCACAGACAGCGTGAGCCATCGCCGCGAGAGAGGACACGCCGGCGCACGGAATTTTGCCGGTAAACGCCAATCCCTTAACGGCGGCGACGCCGATTCGCACGCCGGTGAACGAGCCGGGACCGTTAGTTACCGCAATCAGTCCGATATCCGCGAGCGGAATGGCGGAATTTTTCAGCATATCCGTAATCATCGAAACCAGCGTCTGACTGTGGGTTAGTCCGGCATTTGTGAAGGCGGCCGCCAGCGGAACACCGTTTTCCACAACAGCGCAGGAAGCCGCAGAGGATGATGAATCAACAGCTAATATTTTCACAGACACGACCATACCCTTCTTCATTTTTTGCAGTGATTAGGGCTTGTTATGCAAGCTCTATTTCGATGCGGCGGCGGGTATCGTCCAGCCGTGTGAGAGTAACCCGCCACACACCAGCAGGGAGAGCGGATTCAATATTTTCCGCCCATTCCACAGCCAAAATCACGCGGCGGTCGAGATAATCATAAAATCCGGCAGCATCCAAATCATCCCATCCGGTAACACGGTACATGTCAAAATGAACCAGTGACGTGCCGTCTATGCCAGTGCCATAGTCATGCACCAACGCAAAGGTGGGACTGGATATTTCCGCGGTGATTCCAAGCCCGGTTGCCAGCCCGCGTACAAACGCGGTTTTGCCGGCACCCAAACCGCCGTACAAAGCCACGACATCTCCGGGCGACAGAAGTGACGCCAGCGATACACCGACAGCTTCGGTTTCGGCAGGTGTTGTTGAAATTATATTTTTCACGATACACTCCGTTATATGTTTTGATATGTGGTAAAAATAATTACCCCATCCAAATATGATTTTTCAAATCCACGCGACCGTCATCAAAAAAGGCAACGCCTTCGCTGGTCAGAAGCTCAATTTGGCGGTTTTCGCCGCCAAACGCGAAAGCAGAGGAAACATCACCGTGACGATTAACTACACGGTGACACGGGATATGTTCCGGGTCGGGATTGACGTGCAGAGCATACCCGACCGCACGTGACCACCGCGGATTGCCGGCAATTTCGGCAATCCTGCCATAGGTACACACATATCCGCGCGGTATACGGCGAACCACCGCATAAATCATATCAAAAGCAGTGCCCATCACAGCATAGATGCGGCGGCTTCATCCAAAATAACGGTAACATTTGGATGAAATTGCAGCATAGAAGCGGGGCATTTTGGAGTCACAGGACCGCGAACCATATCATATACGGCTCTTGCCTTACCCTCGCCGGTGCAAACCATGACAATTTTGCGGGCACGCATAATTGTACCAATACCGGTGGACAGCGCCTGGCGGGGAACATCGGCGGAACAGTCAAAAAAGCGCGTGTTAGCTTCAATAGTGCTGGGGGTCAAATCAACGATTTGAGTAACATTTGAAAAAGCGTCGGCAGGTTCGTTAAAAGCGATATGTCCATTGTGACCGATTCCGAGAATTTGCAGGTCAATACCGCCGGCTTCATCAATCGCGCGTTCATAATCCCGGCATTCCTGTGTGAGGTCGGAAGCTACGCCACACAGCACGTGAACATTGGCCATATCAATGTTTACATGCTGAAACAGATTTTCCTTCATAAAGCGATAATAGCTTTGTTCATGCTCGCGGTCAAGACCGACGTATTCGTCAAGATTATAGGTTTTTACACCGGAAAAATCCAAAATACCGGCGCGGCAAAGCTCCCCAAGACGCGTATAAATTGCCACAGGTGTGGAGCCGGTAGCCAAACCGAGGATACAGCCTGGCTTTTCCAGAATACAGGCAGAAAACAACGCTGCCGCGGAAGATGTAATACCTTCGGTATCCTTGTAGATGTGCATTTTCATAGTAACTACCCCTTTTTCTCTATCATTTTCGCCTAAAAACTCCGGCGATTTGCGACAAGAACACAAACAAGGAGCGGCAAATTCAGCGGCCCCTTGTCAAAGTATAAGAATGTTGCGAAAATCAGGGCTGATTTTACAACCAAGCCCTAATCAAGGTCACGGATAAGACTGACGACCCGTCCCAAAACAGACACCTCTTTGGCATAGATAGGCTCATAATTATCATTTTCGGGCTGGAGACGAACGCCGTCCGCCTCACGGTAGAAGCGTTTGACGGTAGCTTCGTCCCCCAACAGCGCGACCACGATATCGCCGTTGGATATTGCGGAATCTTGATGGACAATGACGATATCGCCATCCATAATTCCGGCGTTAATCATACTTTCGCCCACGATACGCAAGGCGAACAGCTCACTGATATGGTAATTGCCGGTGTATGCGATGTATTCTTCGGTATTTTCCACCGCAAGAATCGGCATGCCTGCGGTCACGCGGCCCATAAGCGGAACACGCATTATATCATCGCCGGGAATACGTATAGCGCGGGTCAGCCCGCTTTGACGGGTGATATATCCCGCGTCCTCCAAAACTTTCAAGTACTGGTGAACCGAGGAAGTGGATTTAATACCGGCGGCGCGGCAGATTTCCCGAACGGTAGGCGGCAGACCGCTCTGGGCGCCCTCCGTAATGACGGCAAGCACTTTTTTCTGTTTTTCGGTAAGACCTGTCAACGGAACTCCCCCTATACATATGAATTAAATAAATAATATCATATCCGGCAAGAAATGTCAAACGTTTGTTTAGATTGGAAATGGACACAGTGTGTTGATAATGTGAAAGATTGTCATTCTGAGCAACATGTGGGCACATTGACCTTTCTCGAATTTGAAGCAAGCTTTGTGCCCACGCAAAAACGCTTCGGCGTTTTTCCAAAATGCATGAAAATTACGGGCACATTACCGTTTCTCGAATTTGAAGCGAGGACGGCAACGTCCTCAGATTTGCACCCACGCAAAAACTCCGAAACGTTTTTGCGTGGGTGGGAAAAAGATTCTTCGCAAGCTCAGAATGACAGGGTGGAATGCTCAG
>JGI994J12354_10005787_pt1 | contig 10524 bp, 9 predicted proteins | sample IntmicLarv3ML3BL_FD_12354 | JGI IMG/M metagenome (IMG submission 12354)
TTTTTCCAAATTTTCCTTGTTGTTTTTTAGTATAGCCGGGGAAATCTTACGGATAATAAATCCTGCAGGCTAAAAGCAGGATAAGTATCTGAGCGCTAACCATGGGAGGATGGCAAGATATGAGGGCAACTGGCATTGTCAGGAGAATTGACGATTTAGGTAGGGTGGTTATTCCAAAAGAAATAAGGCGTACCATGCGTATACGTGAAGGCGACCTGTCGCAGATGACACGGACACGGTACGATAGTTTTTGCTATGCAATGCTGGAGCTTGGGGAGAGAATGAAGGGGAAAGTCAGGAATAAGACCAAAAGGAGTACATAAAACGAGCTACCGTAGATATACGGTAGCCATGTCAGTAAGGGGTATAAATAGAACCGCGAAACGGTCATTTCTGACTGCTTCGCGGCTTTGTTTATTTTTGAGGGTTATTCACTTAAATAATAGTATTTTCCGTCTGTTGATTTTGTGTCGATAAACGGATGTTTTTACGTCATTCTATTTCAAGAATGATTTCTTCATTTTCCTTCTCCAAATCTCTGAATACATTCAGCATGGTTTCCACATTTTTATTAAGGTCTTTTGGCAGTTTATCAAGATTTTGCAGTTTTATAATAACAGGCTCGTTAAAAAAGCAGTTTAGGCAGTCCCACAAAGCATCCATGTTGTTGCCGTAATAATTCGGCAATTCAAATGTATCTCTTAAAACCTTATGGATTTCCATTAAATATTTAACATTATTAAAATCAACTTTGATTGTTTTCATATGTTCATTTCTCCTTAATTAATTTCGTAAAACGTTAGATAATGATCGTAAGTTGCAAAAATCAAACCATCATTTGAAAATAAAAGTCGTTCATTTCCACGATATCCTCCATCATAATTGAAATCGGCTTCATACCAAATTCGTCCCAGAGCAGAGGGCAATCGTTTGTCATAGTTTTTATAAATATCGCCACCTATTACCATACTCGGCAATACTTCAGCAAGATTTCCTAAAATTTTTATCCAGCCTTTGGATTTAGCCTCTTTTTGAGTCAGGTAGTTATCAGGCAAATAGCCAAAGGTTTTTACAAACCAATCCACACCATCCATTCCGTCATATGTAGCTGTACCTGCTGTTATCGCTTTTAAAAATTCAATATAGCAATTACAATTTTGATGTACCGGCAAATCCATTTCAAATCCGAATGCTTCCTCAATGGAAAGTATTCTGCCGTTTAAACTTAGACAGTAAGCACAGGTATTCATGCTAATCATTGTGCGCCAAATTTTCCACTTCATACTTGATATTGACGGTGGAACGATCGGAAATAATGACTTGTACACAGCATTTCTTTCCTGTATTACGTAACCAGTTCTCTTGTAAACAGTCATACATGATTGCCCCTTTCGAAAAGTTAGTAGGCAAAAAATATGCCTCCATATATACCTTCGAAAAGGACAAAAGTTGCCCTGAATTATGCAACTTTTTGAAATATTCATAAGTTATTTGCAATTCGAAATAGTCAAGCTACTTGAAAAAGGCTTTTATCTGCTTGTTGATTTGATATCGATTGGCGGTTTGATTTTTATTTTTGCACAACCCAATGTCCTGTTTTATCCGAACCGACACGCTCAATCAATCCGGCGGCTTTTAATGCACCGAATGCACGTTTGACGGTTATTTCAGAAATATTGATTTGTTTTGATATTTCTTGCGCCGTGGCATGAGGGTCTTTTTTTATTGCCGTCAATGTTTTTTGCTGGCTTGCAGAAAGTTTTACAGTATCATTTAGAGTATCATTTACAGTATCGTTCGCTATCAAATTGACACGCAAATCCCGATTTTTCAAAACATTATTCGCACCAAGCAGGAGATTTGCAAAAAAGCAGTCGAGATATTCCTGCGTTGCGTGAATTTCCAACTTTAAGTCGTTATAATTTGCACGAACAAGAGCGTTGCGAAAATACCACGCGTTTTCCGCAAAAATGTCATTCGTCACATCAAAGCCGAAGGTGCGTAAATATTTGATTATAAATATGGCCGTAGTGCGGGTGTTGCCCTCGCCGAATGCATGAATTTGCCATAATCCAGAGGTGAATTTCGCGATGTTTTCCGCTGTTCCCGCTGTTGAAAGGCCTTTATAGCTGAATTTTTTCTCCTGTGCAAAATCATAGTCAAGAGTATCCTTTATGCTGCCGGCGCTGGCATAATAAACCGTTTCGCCATTTAACACCCATTCATTTTTACTGATATTATAATCTCTGATTTTCCCCGCGAATTTGTAAATCCCTTCGAACAAACGACGGTGAATGGCGATATATTCGGCGGGCGAAAAGGAAAATGTCTTTTCGGCCAATATCTGCGAAACCCGTGCGGATACGATGTCCGCTTCATCCGTGCGAGTTTTATCATCAGCCGTAAGCGGCTTTGCGACATAGTAATCTTCAACGAGCTTTCGCGCCTCTTCCAGCGTTATATCACCGTTGATGTTTTTATTCGCCGTCTCGATTAAATAGTCTGACGTTGTAAGCCCATCGACCTTTTGCAAGCCGATAGCGGTGTGCCAAATATACCCGCGTTCCCTTTGGTCGGGCTCGCCCTGCGTCTTATAATTCTCAAGATCAATCAAAATTTTCACCTCGCAATAAAATTAATATAACCATATTTTCATCTTTCTAATTTTTTCTTGCGTTCTATCAGTGTGCAGAGGTCGGCGAGCGATTCGTCCGTGGTTATATCAAATACCACCGGAAAAGTCGGCACCTTGCCCATTGTCTCTGCGTTATGAATCAGTTGCTTTGTTTTCTCGCTCACGTTGGCATATAGGATTTCCTCGCGGTTTTTCTCCTTGAACCAGACCGCAACGCTGAAAGTCCCACCATAAACATGAAGCCAGTAAAGATTCTTCTCTTTCCGTGTTCCTCTCGGCGTTGTCCAGAAATGCTGCCCTTTTGCAAACCATGCCTTGTGTGGCGTGTACCATTGCCATTCTTGCTCTATTTCAAGCTCCGGCAACGCTTCCTGAAAAGCCTCGTATGCAGAAAAACTGCCACCTAGCACCTGCTCTAATATTTCACTTGTTGGTGTTATATCAGGATCTCTCAGTCGTAAGTTTTCATGGTCGTTCATGTTTTCAATCCTTCCAATCTCCCCAGTTTTGCTTATCGGGTGGGAGCTGCCCATCGTGGTCGGCATAATGCACCGCCAGACGATAGCAATATAGAACACACCTGCACGACTGATTGCCCGGTCCGTTAAGCAAGCAATGTTTCATATAAATATCTTTTGGATCTTGTCCTTTGAGTGATTCAATATCGGGGTATCCGGCAGCGATGAGATGTTCCACCATCTTTTTGCCGATACCGGGGATGTTGGTAAGGTTGGTTGTCATATCTTTTCAAACGCACCTTTCGGGAAAAATTCATGTATTTACCTCAGAGAATACACTTGTCAAATTTAACCTCGGGGAGAGAAAAAATATCCTTCTGTGTAATTGCGCCCTTTGGACAAACAGCAATTGACGGACATTTATGATTTTGCGGGCATTTGTCTTTGTTTACAATCAATTTCATTTTTGTTCCCTCACCTTCGGTTTGATTAGGCTATAACTGCAATCAATTATCCCCATATTTATGAAAAGAAATTTATACGATTTCCATCAATATTCGCCCATTTTCGGTTGATTGCAATTTTAATGCCTGCCATTATACATTTTTGCATTGATTCGGTGCATCGAGCAAACCCGAAAACCCTTGCCACTTCACGTTCTAAATCTGCTTTAGCCAAACCAATCTGTTGGCTCAAAATATATTTTATTGAAGCGGCGATTTCCTCGGGCGGGATATGTTCCATATTCCGTCGTGTTTTATCGTCATCCGAAGGAATCCGAAAATCATTGTATTGTTGCGAATCAATTTCCACATTCCAAAAGAAAGTAGCACTTTCACATGTCGTGTTTTTTATGTGCATTGCAGAAAATAGACTGTCAAACCGTCTGTTGATTCTTGCACCCATGCGTGAAATCCCCCATGCTTCCAATACCCGCTTGCACAATACTTCCCGATGGATTGGAGTCTCAACCTCCAACACAGTTTCAATTTGTTGTTTAATAATACCTGTGCTTTCATAACTGGCAAAGAATTCGGAATTGCCTAAATATCCAACTACCAATGGTAGTTGGGCGAGATTATAATGTTTTAGCACTTCGTCTGATGCGTTATCCTCCATTTTTTCAAAAGCGAGCGGCAAGGTGAGAACCGGAGTTGCCACAAATGGTTCTTTTGTTACATCTTCTTTTCTTGCGGCGTCGATATCCATTTGAATGCGCTTTAGCTCCTTTTCCGAATTGTCCCACCAGTCCAGCACCCAAATTCTGCTGATGTGCCAACCCAATCCCCTCAACACGGCTTCTTGAGTATTATTTCGATCCAAGGCTGTGCCGCCATTATGGTGATTCATGCTATCGCATAATATACCGAGTAGATAAGCATTAGGATCATCAGGGTTAATAACACCAATGTCCACATGATAACCCGAGCAGCCAATGTTTGTATGAACCGTATATCCAAGATTTTTGATTCTTTTCGCAATAGTATCTACTAATCCCTGAGAAAGTTCTTTTTTGTTGTCAGTATCGGTCAAAGCAGAAGCTCCTTTGGCAGCAAATTCAAGGAAAGCTTTCAAGCTGGCAAGTCCTTCTGACCGTGTGCGATTAAGGTCAATCTGTTCCGATTTTAATACGGAAAAGATAAGCATTTCATATCTTGCGCGAGAAACAGCAACGTTCAACCTGCGCCATCCTCCATCACGGTTCAACGGGCCGAAATTAAGCGCTACACGACCTTGCTCGTCCGGACCATAACCAACCGAGAAGAGAATAACATCGCGTTCATCACCTTGGACATTTTCAAGATTTTTAATGAAAATCGGTTCTTCGGCATTGCTTGCAATTTCATCTAAGTCGGGATGCTTATTAAATTCAGCTTCCAGCATATCTGATATTAAATTCTGTTGCACAGAACTAAACGTCACAACACCAATGCTTTTATTTTTCAAAACAGGATCGGACAAGCGTCTGATGATTTCGTTTATAATCGCTTCCGCTTCCGCTTTATTTTGTTTTGTTTTCCCTCTGTCGTAAAAACCTTCAACAGGAATCAAACGCACTTGACTAACCATATCGTTTGGTGAAGGAAAAGTATATAATTTATTGTCATAGTATTTTTTGTTGGAAAAAGCAATTAGGCTCTCATGGCGTGAACGGTAATGCCAAAGCAAATGCTCTTGAGGCATGGAAAGTGCGAGACAATCATCCAGCACACTTTCCAAGTCTTCTTTTTCATAATTTTCTTCATCAATATGATTAGATGAGAAAAAGCTTGTAGGCGGAAGCTGTTTCGGGTCACCCACGACAATTAACTCGCTCCCACGTGCGATAGCACCCACGGCTTCGCTTGTTGGCAGCTGGGATGCCTCGTCGAACACAACCAAATCAAATGCGGGATATTTAGGGTCAAGGTATTGTGCGACAGAAATCGGGCTCATCAACATACATGGACATAGCTTACGCAAAAGATTTGGTATGCTTTCAAACAATTTACGCACCGGCATCATCCGACCGCCGCTTTTAATAGCACGTTGTAATATTCCTATCTCGGATGAACCCGAAACGCCCGTATTTAAAACAGGTATTTGTGCGGAAAGCCGTGCCGCAAGTTCTTGTTTAGTAAGCGTTTCATATTGTTTATTGATATCCTTGAATTTTTCAATCTTCTGTGAGAATAGATTACCATGAAAAGAATTGAGGATAGCTGTATTGTCAACAACCTGTATTGCGCACGCTTTGGATATGCTTTTTATAAATGCGCCCTTAAGCTCCGACTCTTTTACTTTATCGGTTTCCAATGCGTCATATACAGTTTGCAAACCTTCCGTGTCCAGATCTGATTTCACTTGCAAATAACCACAGTAATCGCGAAGCCCCTCAAGGCTTGATAACCATCGAGCAGTTTTTTCTGTCATAACAGATATCCAATCGGATTCTTTTTGCCATTGTTCGAAAGGATTGTTGAATTGTTCAGAAAGTTTGTTTTCCAAATCCAATATTTTTTTCGCCAAATCAAAAAGAGCATTCCAATTCGATTGGTTGTCTTTTGTGAATCTTTCGTGATTTTGATCCAGTGCTTCACTAAGGAATTTTATCGCAGCGTTTTCACAAATTTCGTCAGTGGCGATTTTCTTGAATAAATTTTGTAAATTAACGGCGAGCTTTGTAATACTTTCAAGCAATGCCCAATCACAGTTTCCATTGTCAAACAATATGCCAAACAATCTATTTAAAAGCGTAATAGAGTTTTTAACGACATAATCATTTTTTCGATATTCGGAAACGAACTCTAAAATTTTAGGAGTATCGGTTTTACGATATCCCTTTTTATCAAGTGCATAAAGCTTTATAGACTTCGTGATTTTTGATTCCCCCAACATTTTTGGTAAAAACCAACTTGCTTCCGCTTGGTTCCATTGCAAGAGCGCTGTTTCAGAATCGAAGCCAAGCACCTGTTCTGAAAAGGCAGCACAAAGGTCTTTTTTTACCTCATCTCGTCTTTGGCCGGAAGCACATACCGCAAGTATTTTATCTTTAATTAAAGGCAGGTCTTTATATGTAAGCACAGTTGCCGGCACATGGATGGCGCTTGTGAGATGTGAGCATATATCGGAAAGTGCTTTGTATTGTGCATATGTTTTTATATTACCTAAACGTAATACAGCGCTTATTTGTTTTGCAATTTCTTTTAACTCGGACAAATTGGTATGATATCTTTTTAAGTTGGTTTCCATATCAATTTTTTCATTCTGACTGTAATGCGAATTTTTATATTCTCTCAGGGGATGATTATAAACACCGTTGCAGGATAATCCGGCAGCAGCAAGCATAGTACATAAATCTTCCCAATGGGAGTATATCTGAGGAGTTAGTGAGTTGATTTGCTCACTTGTAAATGACATGCAGTCGGAATAATTTGCATATTGCTCTGTTCTGGAAATCGCTTCATAAATGGAAAAGCCAAAAGAACGAGGCATATGCAATTCTCTAACAACGCCGTTCAGTTCTTGCCTTAAGGCAAAAATAGCGTCCGCTTCCTCGTAATAACTTTGTGGAGGTTTAATTTTCCCAACATTCAGAGTTGTCTCGAGTTGGTTCAGGACATCCTTTTTGCGGGCTTTATTGGAATGAAGTTCAAGGCAAAAATCTCCCAAGCCTATTGCAGACAATCGTTTTTCAACAACTGTAAGAGCGGCCATTTTTTCTGCTACAAACAAAACGGACTTGCCTTGATACAGCGCGTTTGCGATAATATTTGTTATTGTTTGTGATTTTCCTGTTCCGGGAGGGCCATGTAAAACAAAGCTCTGTCCTTGTCCCGCCGCATAAACAGCAGCAAGCTGAGAAGAATCCGCACTGATTGGCACCGCTAAATCCACAGGGGTTATAGTATCATCCAGCACCTCTGGTGACAAAAATGAAATGTCCGATTCCCATTCCATTTGCCCGGAAATCAAACTTGAAACAACCTTATTCCTTTTTAAATCGTCTACTCGATTGCGTATATCATTCCACATAATAAACTGTGTAAATGAGAATATCCCCATAAACGCCAGGTCCTCTACATCCCAGCGGGGTTTGTCCATAATCATTTGACGAATGATATGAAACACCATTTTTATATCAATGCCGTGTGTGTCGGCAGGAAGCGGATCAAGACCGGTAACAGTCATTCCGAAATTCATCCGAAGCATTTCAAGAAGAGTAACATTAAACTGAGGTTCTTCATCGCGCAATCTGAACACATATCCGCGTTGTGCTGATTTGCGGATAATATCAACCGGAATCATAACTAGTGGAGCATACCGTGGTTTTTCGCTGACTCCGCTCTCGTACCATTTAAGAAACCCCAGTGCTAAATACAGCGTATTCGCTCCGTTTTCTTCCAAACTTGTTTTCGATGAACGGTATAAATTTGAAATAGTGCCGCCTAAAGACGCTTCATCTAAGTATGTACGGATACGATGATTTTGAAATTCTGATTTAATCAATGTACTCCAAATGGATTCTTTGTTAATCCCCTCATATATTTTGTTGTCGCGCGGCGAGTTTTCCATGTCCTGAGGTCGGTGCATAATTTGAAATTCTTCTCCGCTTGATAACGCATCTTCCAAGTCGTTCAATGAAGTAACAAAAAGCTGGACGGCACTTTTTGTTACTCGAAAATTAAGTAACGAATTGCGTAAACTTAAGTCAAGCAACTTGCGTTCCCACATCTGTTGTCTTGTGAATTCAATAGCGTCCACGTGTTCAAGCTTTCCTAAAATCTTAAGTTCTTCAGGAATGCTGGTAATAGAAGTTTCTCCGGAAGTGTTGTTTGCATCAAAAGCAAATGTTCCATCTTCTCGCTTCTGTGGTATCGGACGGATACCACTTCCTCTTGAACGCTTAACATCAACGAGATAAATAAAGTTTTCCGGATTGTGCAAATGATTTTCTGCCGCCGAAATCGCATTATCAAAATTCATTCCTTTTCCAATTGTAAAAGCGGTTGTTTCGACCACGCAAATTTCATTAATACCTGTGGCGATTCTTTTGGTTAATGCAGATACATCGTCCTGTATACATTCAGCAAAGGACTCTTCCTCCAACCAGCATCCGGTAAAAGCATGCCCCTTAATAACTGCAACCATTGAATGTAAACCTGCCGCTTCAAGGCATCCAGCATAAAGCAATGCCAAATCCAGACAAGTTCCAAGCTTCTGTTCCTTAATAGTTCCGCTTAATCGAACCTTTTGCCCATATTCTTCAAAGCTTGCCGGCGGCATACAATAAGCGATATTTTCCTGTTGAAGCGCACCATAGATGGCCGCCATCTGTTTTTTTACATTATTCGGGTTTTTGCTTTGATATCCGGTAAAAGAGGGTGAGCCTGTCCATTCTGAAAGCAAAACGCCGGCTTTTTTAATAATCTCAATTATATAAGAATTGTTGGGTGTAATAAATGCGGCTAAAAATTCAGGAAAAGTATTTGAACCGCTCCATTCGTCATAACTGAGAAACGACAAATCTTGTTTGTCTTCTGCTAATATTTCCGATTCGTCAGACACAACGATTTTTAGAGTTCCATTGATTCGTTCGGTTAACTCAAATAATTTGGAAGCGGAAAGGCGCAAATCAATCCCTGTAAATAGATGCTCTTGGTCCGGCAAGAGAGAATCCAACTCAATTGTCCAGGCGTCTGCAATATCGGGATCAGAGGTGATAACTATTTTTATATTTTTAATTTCTTCATCCGAAAGATTTTTTATGACAAGCTCTCGCACAACCGGTACATGATTTTGTTGCATAGCAAAGCTTACGATATCATTGAAAACTCCGGTGATTTTTATTGTCTCATTCATGCTTTTTTCTCCTTCAACCCTTATTAATTGTCCGTCCACATTTCACACTGCCCGATGACAGTGGCGAAGGCGTCTTCTAAACCTTCCGGCAGATATTCATATTTTTGAGTAGATTAACCTATTGACCTTTACCCTTAATTGCAATAATAAGCTCTTTGTCGACACCGTTCTTTTCGCAATAATCAGCAATTAATGCCCGTGCCATTCTGTTAGGTGTTGATTTATTGTTTTCCCAGCGATTTACTGTGGAGAAAGCTACGTAGATTGCATCCGCAAAAGATTCTTGCGATATACCAATTTGTAACCGTATTGCCTTAATAACTTCACACATTTCCATACTGGTACACCTCCAAAATTCCATATTATATATTATAGCAAAAGCTATATCATTTTACAAGTGAAATTTGAAGTTTCGCCAAGAAGGAAAAGCCTATTTCAATACGGATTAGCATGTAATTTATTTTCTGATAAATCCCACTATGAGAACGTGCCGAATGGGTGGGTGTTGACTAGCTTTTCAAATATATCTATCAATCGTGATGGTGAACGGATTCCCGTATCATCTGCCATTCGTAAAACGCTTGCAAAGAATTACGATTATTATGGCGCTTCGGGGATTATTGACAAAATTGATAAATTTATTTTTGAGGATGAATTATTATTAATCAGCGAAGATGGAGCAAACCTATTAACACGAAGTAAGCCTATCGCATTTATTGCAACAGGGAAATATTGGGTAAATAATCATGCTCATGTTATAGATGCAGTAAATAAAACAACATTGAAATGGCTCTGCTTTTTTATAAATGCAATTGATTTATCCTCATTTGTAACTGGGTCGGCACAACCAAAAATTACACAAGATAATCTAAATATGATTACATTACCCCTACCACCCCTCGCCGAGCAACATCGCATCGTCACTGCAATCGAATCTGCCTTCGCTGTCATAGACGAGATTGAACGCAACAAAACCGACTTGCTATCCGCCGTCGCCGCCGCAAAACAAAAAATCCTGTCCCTCGCTATCCGCGGGAAGCTTGTGTCGCAGGAGCCGGATGATGAACCCGCGTCTGTTCTGCTTGATCG
>JGI994J12354_10005788_pt1 | contig 10524 bp, 5 predicted proteins | sample IntmicLarv3ML3BL_FD_12354 | JGI IMG/M metagenome (IMG submission 12354)
TTTGCTTGCAAGGGCGTTCGTTAAAGACCCCGAACTGCTTATCCTTGATGAGCCGTTTCACGGACTTGATACCCGTAACCATCTTTTAGTACAAAGTATAATAGAAACATTTTGCTGTCGTCCGGGCAAAACATTCATAATGGTTACACATTACGAACATGAATTGCCCGAATGTATTAATAAATCATTAGTTTTGAGTAAGATGAATTAGTTAAATGCTGTTTTGAGCAATTCCGGTTATCTTACAAAAGTTACTTTTGTAATTTTTCCGTCAATGACTTCATAGATAGCTACGGCTTCGACAATGCGATCGTTCATTGTAACATTCTCTTTATCTATGACTTTATTGTTTATCTTTATCCTGTTTTCTATTCTGCAATCCAGATTTGGCGTATTTTTAAAAAGATTTGCATACCTTTCCCTTAGTTGTGCATGCCCTTTCATAGTCATTTTTCCGTATAAATCGTATATCTCAATATCTTCCGAGTACGTATCCACAAACTTGTCGATGTCTCGTGCATTATATGCCACTAATTGTCTGTCAACTACCTCTTCCGCCGTTTCCTGTTGTCCGGCATTCTGATTATTTGACTGCGCCTGAACTGATATGGCAAGCGTTAAAAAAAGGAGTAACAATAAAGTCGTTTTCTGTTTCATAAGATTGTAGTATTATAATTTCACTGCAAACTTACGCGAAAAAAGTGAGATAAAAAAATAAGGTATATCACTCTGTTTTGATTGCATCCACCGGATTTGCAGTTGCCGCTTTGATGGCTATAAAACAGACGGTTATAAGTGTCAAGGCTATAGTGATCGAAGCTGCAAGAGCAAACATCCACCAATCAAGATTGATGCGGTAGGCAAATTCCTGCAACATATTATCCATCCAATAGTAAGCCAGCGGAAAAGAAATAATTGTGGCAATTCCTACCAGAATGATAAATTCTTTAGAGAGCATACTCACGATATCCCGTACTTTTGCACCGAGTACTTTACGTATACCGATTTCTTTTGTTTTTGTTTCGGAGGTGTATGTTATCAATCCGAATAAACCCAGGCACGAAACGAGAATGGCAATCAATGCAAAAGTGTTAATCAATTGTCCTGTACGAATGTCATTTTTGTAGATGTTATCAAATTCGTTATCAATAAAAGTGTATTCTAACGATACGTTGAGACTGTATTCTTTATAAATTTTTTCAATAGCTGTCAATGCCTCGGTCGCTTTGTCGGGAACAACTTTTACATATAAATAACCAAATCCGGGGTTTGTTCTGATTATCAGTGGACCAATCTTTTCGTACATGTTTTTAAAGTGAAAATTTTCCGTCACCCCGATAATTGTACCATTAACTCCTTCCATATTACGGATTTGTTTGCCAATTGGATTTTCGATACCCATTTGCTCTACGGCCTCTTTATTAATGATAAAAGTGGTATTGTCTGCAGCTGTTTCAGTAAAATTACTGCCTTCAATAAGCTTAATTCCCATCATAGGAATGAAATTTTCATCTGAGTTTAGAATCGTAAAAGTGACTTTCCTGTCATCTTTGCCCTCCCACTCGCCGCCGGAATTAAACTGTCCCACGTCGCTCAACTGTTGGGATGTGAAAGTGAATGCATTAATCGGTGAGTTTAGCGACAATTGACTTTTTACGACATCTATATGTTCTCTTAAACCTTGCGTCAGTTTTACATAAAATATATGTTCCTTTTCATAACCTGAATTTTTCGTTTTTATATATTGCATTTGACTGCTAATGGTAAATGCACCGATAATCAGTATTACTGATACCGAAAATTGCATTACGACAAGAACTCTTCTTATAAGCGTATGAATTCCATAGCGGCCTCCACCTCCAATGGCTTTTTGTATACCTTTTGCCTGCTTCGACAGTATGATAGCCGGATAAAAACCTGTAAATAATGAGGTTATTATGAATGTAAGTCCGAATAATGCTAAATTAGTCAGAGAAAATAAATTGTATTCCGATTGTTTGCCTGTTACTTGGTAATAAAAAGGGAACAAAAGATAAAGCAATACCACTGCAAAAAATAGCGAACAAAAAACAAGTAAGAGCGACTCGTTTAAGAAGTAGGCGAAAAGAGTTGATTTACGTGCCCCTATTATACTTCGTACTAATACGTCCTTACTGCGTCGCGACGAGCGCGCCGTTACAAGATTGACGTAATTGATGCACGCTATCAACAGTAATACTGCAACAGCAATAGAGAACAAACGGCACGCCTGTAAGTTGGAATTTGGTGTACCGTCGAGGTTATAAAAATGTTCCTTCTCAAACGGGAGCAGCAAATAGGTTAGTTGCCATTGATCGTGTCGCGAGTGAATACCGGTTATTTTTTTTGCGACATCGTCAGCGTCTGTTCCACTCTGCAACAGGAAGTATGTTTTGTAGTTCAGATTACCCCACCATTCGTTTAGATTCGGATTAGTCGATTCGAAAAACGAAAAAGAAAATAATACATTATACCTGTTCGACGAATTCTCAGGCATATCGGCAATGATTCCCGTAACGTGGAATTCGCGTTGCGAATCGTCAATGATAATTTTACCTATCGCTTCTTCGTTTCCGAACAAAACCTTTGCCACGCTTTCCGACAGTACCACCGAAGTTTTATCGGGCAATAAATTTCGAGCATCTCCATCTTTTATGTTGAAATCAAAAATTGAGAAAAAAGACGAATCCACCAACGAACAACTCACATCACTGAAGACATTCTCTCCGTACCTGATAGATTCAACATCCCAAGACATGTATATACGACAGGAATTTATCACTTCGGGAATTTCTGCTTTTACTGTAGCAGCTAACGGAGGAGATGACAACGCCCAATAATCCCGTTTATCTTCTCTGTCAAATGACGATACAGAAAGATAAATGTCATTACTTTGCTTATGGTGCTTGTCGAAACTCATCTCGTCGTTGACCCAGAACAAGATAAAAAGTACCGCAGTCAAACTTACGGCCAGCCCGACGATATTGATAATAGAATACATCCTGTCGCGACTTAGGTTGCGTATGGTGATTTTCAGATGGTAAAAAAGATTATTCATATTTTAATAAACCGAATCAATTAATAAAATATTATTTATTTAAAAAATAGCAATATTTGTGCCAATAGCTTAATTGGCTGTTTTACAATTGAGTATAATTTGGCTGATTATGAAAAGTGTTCGTTTTTGATACATATTGTGTACGTTATCAATCACTTTTCCGGTTTGAAAAATATTTGGTCAGTATTACATAGCAAGCAAATGTTTACTATTATTGTGTATTCATTTTGTTCTCTTATAAATTGTGAGAATCTCTGTTAAATTTGCTGTCGTTAAAAAAAATATGCTATTTAAGATGTTCTCTTTAAGGCCATTCGCGTTGCTAATATATGCTCGCAAGGTCCTTTTTTGAGTTTGTTGGACGTATAAAAGCTACATTCGCAGGATGCATCAGTTAATCGCATATCTTTGTCAATTACAGCTGTTGTGTGAAAGGTTGTGTTTGTTGTTTTCACTTTGCCTGCAACTCTTAAGGTGTTTTTGCCGGGTATGGTCTTTATCTCAACACAATTCTGTTCGACGAGTTCGTTTGCCGCTTTTTCCTGTTCGCTGCCAAAGCGTAATAGCTTGAAATCAAGAGGTTCCCGACTGAGTTCTCTGACCCGGTACACTCCCTGTTTCAGATCGTAGACAACTCTGCCTGCCTGTGTATAAGCAGTTAAAGAGGATGATACAGTTGCTGTGTCTATGTTTAGTCTTTTTGCTAATTGATCTGACGATTCTACCCAGTTCTCTTTTAAAGAATTAAAAACCTGTTGTTTTGTGGCTAAATCAACATTCCCTCGCGGAGCCATCAGGTCGAAATTTCCGGCTCTGCTCCAGTCGTTGGCTGTCCAGCCTGAAAGTCCGAGAGTAAAGGTCATATCTCCCAGGTCAGCAATAAAGAAAGATGGTAGTCCGGAGCCTAACAATACGACTTTGAATTGTTTTGCAGTAGGGATTAAGCGCTCAAGAGTCATCAGTCGGCGCCTTCCCCACATCCGGATTGTTTTTGATTCGTGTCCGGTAAAAATGGAACGGTTGCAACTGATTGTTTCGTACCAGGGTTCGAACATTACGCGAACAGGTTTGCCGGGGTCAAGAATAAACCTTATGGCACGCGGGCCTTCTTTCTCTTTGAAGCGGCGAAGGAACTGGCAGATGCTGAAGATATCCATAGGATGCAGGTCAAAACATGTAGCAGGTAAAGTCATCGCTGAGCTTACCTGTAAAAAGCCGCGAACCCAAGAGTCCGGCAGATCGATTTTAACCTCTTTATATGTATCTTCGTTTGTTGTCTTTGCCTCAAAGCCGGAAGGGTCGATTTTGAATTCCGTGTCTTTGTATCCTCTTATCTTCTGAAACTCGCCGTACAGATCGGCAGAGTAATCAATATTTGTTGTGCCGCATTTGAACTCATTAATCCTTGTAAAAACGTTGTAACTGCAACTTAACTTTCCATAAGAAGATTCGTCCTGACTAAAACATTCGAAGAAGACTTCATCAGGATGTATCGTTATTACAGGGTCAAGAACGAACCATGCGTCCCGGTCTTTTTTATAGAGATAATCGAAGTATTTTTTTCGGGCATTAATGAATGGCGACAACTGTTTTTTCTTCTCCGTATATATTGACTGAAGCTCATCCCGAAGTTGTTTTATTCTTTGCCTGACAGTCTCTATCCCGAAGTCGGCAATGTACTCTCCCAACCATATTTTTTCCTGTTCCGCAACCCAGGCTTTGTATTCCGTTTTATCTTTTGGCTTGAATCGCAGGTCTGACACAACCACATCATGCAATGCGGAAATCGCCTCCCTGAACGCCAGTTTTTTATTCAACTGACCGACAAAGAAAGTCGGGTCTCTGGAAATATCGGGAGCAAAACTCATACTCGTCGCCGAAGCAGAATTGCTTACGGATGATGAATTATTATATTTATAGTCGAAAAGCATAACATTAATATTTTATTTCCAAATGCATATCTAAATGAGGATAAAGTTTATTCAATTCCGTGAGTATATGAATACAGGTTTCTTTGTCCTGAACCGGTGATAAGGCCGATATATCATCCAGAACAGGAATGACAAACCGGGCTGTTTTTTCGTTTTTCACAGCCTCATTGTGTAGGAATGAAAAGACATGATTCTTAGCGACCCGTGCTTTGTTAACCCTCGTCAAGACAGACCTGAAATAGTACTCCAACGATTCAATTAATTCCGGTCGGTCGCTTGCGTAAGCTGACAAATAGTTGCTTACAAACGCCTGTACGTTAAGGCTCGGATGTTCGCTTAACTTTGTCAGAAATTCTAATGCTGCAGATTTGTCGAAATACATCATAATCAATTCTTTTCCAAACTGTTCGACATCAGGTCTGATAGAGTCTGTGATAGCAATCAAAGTGTCGGTATCCCAGTCGCTTGCGGTAAATTCTTTTTTAAAGAATTGGAAAGCAAATGTGCGGGTATCATCCCAGTTGCTATCTAATATGTTCAATGATTTTTCTTTCTCGAAACGAATACGGGCTACGTTGCCGGAGAAATAGTTGCGGCACCACTGCCTTATTTCCATAAGCTCGTGATTGCCAAACGAGATAATCTGTCCGATACTGAAGTCATTGTGGTTGTTGTACTCCTGTAACATATTTAATCCGGTCAGTTGGCCTACGCGATAATGAGAGTGGATTAATCCGGTAATTTGCTTGGGAATCAGCTCTCCCCGGCTATTTTTCAAGTCGCTGTTTATCAATTCGCTGACAATGGCGTGCGCACCTTCAAACTTTTCTTTTCTGATAAGTACAAGCATTGCGGGATACAACATTTTTTTGCCGAGCGAAGAGTCGTAGCGAAGCATTTTCCTGATACTTTTTATGGCCGCGTCCATCACATCGTTGTATGAAGAATTAAGCAGATTCGTCACAAAATCGATATGTTGTATTAAAAAATTATCGGGATAGGCGAGGAACAGTTCTATTCCGTTTTCTCTTATTGCAGGCAATTCGTTTTGAAGGAATAAGCCGACTAATGAAACCGGTATTTGTGTCGGGTCTGTTTTCTTTGATTTTTTAACCAGGATATTTCCGGCTAATAACGAATTTGTCATCAATGGAGATATCAGCAGTTGTTCTATCACATTCCAACTTATAAGATCTAAATAATTAAACGCGAAAATATTTATTCTGCTGATGATATATATGGCAATATTATTGTTTTCATCCGTATTGTCTAATTGAATCAGGTGTGCAACAAGTTTTCCCAACAGTGATTGAATTCTGCTTTCATCAAATCTTGCCTTCTGCAGTAACTCGCATATCCACGCGTCATTATCTTTTACGGAATTGCAGATTAAAGAAAGGACAAATTCTAAATTGCTTAGATAGAACGATGTGTTATTGTTGACTGTCTCCTTAGCCCAGTTAACAGCATCCGCGTTGTACGAATTTAGCACTTCAGCAATTAATAACGGATCCTTGGAAAACAGTTCTTTTTTCTTCATCAATAAATCAAACCCGAATTTGTTCGGAATTGAATAATTGCGTCTTAGTAACTGAGTAATACCCTTTTCATCAAAACGGTCACAAATCTTTTCGTAATCAGGATGATTTGTTATTTTTTTGTAGGCGAACGTGTGTATTATGTCTAATCTTGCCTGCATCAATAATTGAATTGAGGCTTCAGGAAGTGCGTTCCAGTGTTCGGGAAACAGTTCGGTATTGACACATTTTTCACGAGGCTCGTTATCCGGAGCTGTCTGTGGTTTTTCTTCTACTCCTTTGGCCGGCTCTCTTTTTCCGAAAAGATTCTTCAATCCGCTCATCACGGATGTGACCACAGAACCTCCCTGTCCGGTTTCGACATTGTTTCCCGAAACATCTTCAAAACTATCAGGAGTAAAATAATACCGGGAGCAATATACTGTTCTTTTACCCGACACATAGCTTAAGTTTCTCATTAAAATCCTGTCGGGATCATTTCCGAATAATATGGTATTCAGAAGAAAAGATTCTGAACATTCCGGATAATTAAAGAGGGTATAGAAGTATTTTTTCTTCTTTCTGTCATATGTTCCATATTCACTTTGCGGACGTTCTTCAGCTTTGCTGTGGTCCGAACTGTCATATTCCAATAAAATCGAAACAGCCAGTCTTAAATAGTCTTTTGCCTCATCGTTTGTTCCGCTCTTTCTCAGAAATGACGCGCTGTTTTTCCGGAAATAATGTTTGGTGTACTGAGAAAACGCAAGCTTGCTATCTTCCTTTTTTAGTTCGGAGCCGACACAAACTCTTTCGTCTATGGCATCCATATATTGTTTTCGTTTTGAATCAAGGGCGTCTGTTCGCCTGAACATAGGTTCCTCTTTTTCGAAACGATATGACAGGTAGGCCAGTGTCGTGTAGTCTTTTCTGATTTGCGCTAATTTGTATATAGATCTTATCTGCTTGAAATATGGAGGTTTGAACTCCCATTCTTTGATTGATTCAATCAGGCAGTTTAATAATTCGGGATGAATTTTGCACAACAGGTAGAGGTTTGGAAAGAAAGCTACATTTTTTTTCTTCGAACAATCCGCAAGCTCTGCTTTTATGCCGCAGTAATCTTTGTTCATCAGGCAAGTAGCAAGCTCGGAAGGCATTTTTTCCAATAGAGCGCCGGATAGTGTAGTTTGTTGTTCCTTATCCGGAATATCCATCAACCCCTCAAATGCAATGTTTCTTATATACGACTTTTGCTTTACCTGAAATGCAAATGATTTAAACAGTTCTTCTGCCTCGGGAGCTTTGAGCTGTATCAGCGCCCATAGTGAAGAATATATCTGAAAGTCGTCTCCTTTGGTTGCCAGACGGATGATGAAGGGAGCAGCTTCTTTAATCTTAAGGCAGCCTGCTTTCCATATGACGCGACTTGTTTTCCACTCTGTGCGAAAACTGTTTTTTTTCTCAATCGCATCCTGTAAGCGTTTGAGGATTACTCCCTTATCCGTATCAGTTTTTATGTCTGTCAACAGAGGTAATTCAATGAAAGTCGCAACCTCGGTCTGGTATCCTTTTCTTGTTTTTTCACTTTCGAGAGCGCCAAAAATCTGTTCTGCCTTTTCTTTTGAGACAGTTGCAGGAGTCTTTGTTCCTTCTTTTAGAGCGCTGCCTCGACGGCCAAAACGAAAATTAACTAAATATTCATCCGAAGAAAGCTCGCAAAGATCAATTTCATAAACTTTGTCGGAATTACCTTCTTTGAAAAATAATCTACTTTGTTGTATAAGCTTCATGGCGTGATAAATTATGTAAAGATATTCCACCAATCGGAATCTTCCTGTTTATTTGTATCTGTTGTCTGCTCCTTGTCGGCATGGCGTAGCCCGTTTTCGGTATCGTGTAACCCCTCATCGGCATGATGTTGCTCTTTATCAGATTGTTGTTTCTCATTATCAATGAGGCTCTGTTCCGGTTTTATTACTGAAGCGTTCATCGCAGTTTCCTTAGCCGGAGGAAAGCCGTGGATTTGAATTATTTCCGCTAAATTGGCCGAAAATTTTGCGGCAGTCTCCGGTTGTACCATTTTAATAAATTGAATATATCCTTCAATCGCATTAATCAGATTTACAGCTTTTCCCCATTTCTGCTCTTTCCATCCGATAGTTTTTATGTTATGTAATAGCGCTCTGAACCGGCGTAATTTTGTGCGCTCGATATTTATTTTTTCGTTGACGACGATACCTGTTACTTTTTGCCGGTTCCCTTTTCTCATAACATGAGTTTTTTCCGGGTGGATAGTGAAATCTTCAGCTTCAACAATTTTTTTTACTATTCGCAAAAGTGGGGCAATTTTCTTTTCGTTTTCTTTGCCGGCAGAGAATGTCAGATCATCGGCATATCTGGAGTAATTGAAATTAAGAGCTTTAGCCAAACTGCTTAGCCGCCTGTCAAGCTTGTAAGTAATCATATTGCTTATTGCAGGGCTTGCGGGCGATCCCTGAGGCAGGATTCTTTTTCCCTTCTCTACATAGTAATATTCTCCGTCAAGTTCTATTTTCTCCGTCTCCGGGTAAGTTGCAATCAAAGCAAAAACGGTGGACAACTGTTCCGAGTAACCTAATTTTTGAAACAGTCCTTTCACCCTTTTATAGTCAATGCTCGGAAAGAAATCTTTCAAGTCGATGTTAATTACAATATCCTGAGCTAAATGAGGTTGCGCATTAGTGACGATTGACCGTTCTTTTACAAAGCCGTGAACAAACTCTCCAACTTCAATCCGGTTCAGAATCGTTGTCAGCAGCCATGTTTGCAATTCTTTCAATCTCTTTTTGGGCGCTGTTATCTTGCGCTTTCCGCCTGTTTTCTTTGATATCTCAAAAGAGCGATAATGAATATTTTTGTAAACTTTTCGCCTGTACAACAAGAAACGAAGAGATGCTATCGGGATATTCATTGATGCCAAAAGCTCGTCTATGTTGTTGAATACCGGCAAGTTATATTTTTGCAGTAAATGTATGTCGTTTTCAGTATTATTTAATCCTGCAGACACATCTTTTCCGAGGTATAGCAGTTGGTGTTGTTGGGTCTGCGACCATTTTTCGGCTTTTTCATTCTTCTTGACCTTATTTTTTTGTTTCGTTTCTTCTCTTTTCTCCTTTGCTTTCTTCATGCGCGCCTTACGCATGTCTTTCAACATAGCCTCCTGATTCTGATACCTTCTGTCCTGCGCCAGAAGATTATTCAACTCCCGGGTTGCATCAGACTCTCTATTGATGAGTATCTCCGGGATAGAGGGTATTTCTGAAGTTTCCCAAAACCCAAGACGCTTCATTTCTTCCAGAATGTAGCTGTCTTTTGACGTTGCACGAATACGATCGTAAATCTGTTGCCGGCTTAAATTTTCTGACATACGAATAAGAAAATTAAGAATTAAGAATTAAAAAAAGCCCCATTCTAACTCGTAAAACAGGGCTATTGTTGTCAGGTGAACCTTCGTATTTTCTTAGGACTATATCAATCAACTCCAGAGAATTACTACCAGACGCCTGGTTGAACTCATGGAGTTGAGAACCGCTAACCAGGCGTCTGGTAGTAATTCTCCCAATAAAGATTGCAGGTAGTGCTGAATGCCACCCAATTTCTCACTGATGACGAAACATCATCATTTTCTTATTCAGAAAAGCAAGGTATTTTCCCTAACGATTGCAAATGTAAAAATTAAATTTAACAAAAACAAATAATAATGTGTTTGTTTAACCACCTGACGAAAATATTATTTGTTGATAATAGAATACATCCTGTCGTGACTTAGGCTGCTTATGGTGATTGTAACATAATTGAGTTTTGGCAAGTTGTTTTTTGTAATCAATATCACTTGGTATATGAAAAGAGCCTTTTAATGACCGGTTGTTGAATTGCCGGTATTGTCAAAAACAAGAGCCGCTGCTCCGTAAAACCCTGCTTTGTTACCTAACGATGCAGCTTCGATGCTTACATAGCA
>JGI994J12354_10005789_pt1 | contig 10523 bp, 10 predicted proteins | sample IntmicLarv3ML3BL_FD_12354 | JGI IMG/M metagenome (IMG submission 12354)
GTAGGAAGCGTAGCAGACGGCAACGCCGGATTAAGAAAACGACCGCCAAAGGCGGCCGCTTTCAGAGGGATTGGGACACTTCCCAACGAGTGTTTTTTGAAATAGGCAAGCCTATTTCATTGCTCGCCGACATTATCAACACAGTTGGTAAGGGCGGCGGTCGTGTATTGGTTTTTGATATTTACTATTGACAAAGCACACGAATCATGATATTATTCATAACGATGTTTTGAAACGCTGTTATGAATAATATCAGCAATATTGGAATGTGGTGTTTAAGTGGCAAAACAAATTGAAGGTGTATATGAAAAGGTATTAGAGTGTGCTAAAGTCGAGTTTTTGGAAAAGGGTTTTCAAGAAGCATCTTTGCGAACAATTGCCCAAAATGCTGAAACAAGCACTGGATCAATTTATACTCGTTTTTCTGATAAAGCAGGATTATTTGAAGCACTGGTTCTGCCTGTTGTCGATGAATTAAAGTGTTGGTTCAGCGAAGAACAAGAGAAGTTCCACTTGAGAGCCAACGATCAGAAGAATGATTTTTCTCAGTACTCCAAAGATAAAAACCTTAGTTTTATTGACTATGTTTATCAGAATTTCGATGTTTTCAAATTGCTGATTTCATGTTCGGACGGAACAATATTTTCCAACTTCGTTCATGACATCGTAGAAGTTGATGTACATTATACTGTGAAATTTATTGAGACTACTGAAAACGATGCGTTAGTGAATGGGCGAGCCTCCTTACCTCTTTTACATATTCTATCGAGCGCCTACTATTCTGGTGTATTTGAAACGGTAGTTCATAATATGAGTAAAGAGGATGCAGTTATTTACACATCTCAATTGCGGCGTTTCTTTTTACAAGGATGGAAGGATATTTTTTACCGCAAAGGAGTTGATGATGATTGAAGGAAACTATCGATGTCTTGATTGATGAAACAGGATGGGTTCATTGTCCTGTTTGTAAAAATAAGACAAGAACAAAAATCCGTCAGGATACGGTTCTCAAGAACTTCCCTATTTACTGTCCGAAATGTGGACAGGAAACGCTGATCAACATAGAAAAAATGAATATTGAGGTCATAGAGCCAGACGCCAGACGCAGAGCCGACCACTTGTGAAAACCATCAACACAAGTAGTCGGTCATTTTTTTTGCGACAAGGGTTAGCCAAGTCTAACTAAGGAGATTATATTATGGACAAAGAAAAAAGAACGGTAACTTCACAGCTAATGCCGTTTATTAAACCATATAAAAAGAAATTCACAATGTCTATCATTCTTGCAATTGCAGGCGTAGCAATGGGTCTTGTCCCATATATTGCTGTGGCTCGAATGCTGATTGAACTGCTTGAAGGTGGAAAAGATTTATCGTTTTACTTTTTTTGGTGTGGAGTTGCGGCGACCAGCTATATATTAAAGGTGATATTTGCAAATGTGTCAACTACACTTTCTCACACAGCAGCTTTCGCCACACTAAGAGATATGCGAAAAAAAATCATCTCCAAACTCTCTCGATTGCCAATGGGGATATTGATTGACACTCCCTCCGGCAACCTAAAGAATATTATTGTTGACAGGATAGAAGGATTAGAAATCACATTGGGGCATTTGCTTCCTGAAATGACTGCCAATATTCTTGTTCCTGTTTTTATCCTCATTTACCTGTTTGTTATTGATTGGCGTATGGCATTGGTTGCACTTATAACGCTTCCAATAGGATTAGCCTTTATGAGTACTGCAATGAAAACTTATCCGAAGCAATTTGAGGGTTCGGTAGCTATCAATAAGAAAATGAACAACGCCATTGTTGAATATATTGGGGGGATTGAAGTCATCAAAACCTTTAATCAGGGTGCGACTTCTTATGAAAAATACTCCAATGCAGTAACAGACAATGCTTCATACTTCTTTAACTGGATGAAAAGTTGCCAGTGGGCAATGGCTTCATACACGGCGATTTGCCCTGCAACCCTACTTACCGTTTTGCCTATTGGATTTTTATTTTACTTGAACGGTAGCATTCTTGCATCTGAATTTATTGTCGTTATGATTCTATCTCTCGGCATTGTAGGGCCATTGCTTACGGCTATGAATTTTACAGACAGCCTTGCAGTAGTGGGGGCTACTGTTTCTCAAATTGCTTCGCTCTTGGAAACGCCAGAATTGATACGACCAACGAAGGACATTTCATTAAATGATTTGTCACTTTATCTTAACGATGTTCATTTTGCATATCATGAAGCAAATGTGCTAAACGGTGTTAACCTTGAAATCAAGGCTGGAACTGTCACCGCATTGGTTGGGCCTTCTGGCAGTGGAAAATCCACAATAGCAAAGTTGATTGCTGGATTTTGGGATGTGACGAATGGAACGATTTCACTTGGAAATGTCAATGTAAAAGACATACCACAACAACAGCTTGCATCAAAAATTTCGTATGTATCACAGGATAACTATTTATTCGATGATACAGTTCGAGAAAACATCCGAATGGGCAGGTATTCTGCTACCGACAAAGAAGTAGAGCAAGCGGCAAAAGATGCTGGATGCGACTTGTTTATCCATGAACTCGAAAACGGATATGATACTCGTGTCGGTGGTGCAGGCGGACATTTATCAGGTGGAGAGCGACAGCGCATTGCGATTGCCCGCGCCATGCTGAAAAATGCTCCTATAATAATTTTAGATGAAGCAACTGCGTATATAGACCCTGAAAACGAGGCGGTTGTCCAACAAGCGGTCAGTAAGTTGGTTCAAGAAAAAACGCTGATAGTCATTGCACACCGCTTGTCAACGATTACAGATTCCGACCAAATTGCAGTGATTCAGAACGGTAAAGTTATTGATAGTGGGACACATAAAAAGCTGATACAGTCCTCAACGCTATATCGGGATATGTGGCAGGCTCATATAGGTGTGAAGGACGGTGAGGAACAATGATCAATGTATTCAGAAAAATTTGGGAATTTTCGGGGAAAGAACAAGGAAAAATAAAAAAATCTGTGTTGCTTGGGTTGATAAATGCAATCTTCAACGCCATGCAGTTAAGCGCGATATTCATTATATTATCGGCAATTGTTAATGAAAATGGCAATAGCCGCACAATATTAGCAACTGCTGGAGTAATGCTTGTGAGTGTTGTGGGAAAAATCTTAACACAATATTTTTCCCAACTTCAACGCGTACACGCTGGATATTTCATGGTTGCAGAAAAACGCATCCAAATTGGCGATAAATTGAAAATTGTCCCAATGGGATATTTTAACAAGAATAGTCTTGGAAGAATTACAGGAGTATCAACAACAATACTGAGTGATGTGGAAACAACTGCTCCTATTGTCTTGGTAACAACTCTCGGTGGATTTTTGAACGCATTGGTTTTCGCCGCCGCTATCTTTACTTTTGATTGGCGTATTGGTCTTATTGTAATTCTTGGAATGTTGATATTCCTCGGAATTTCATCAGGAATGGAAAAGAAATCACGCAAGGATGCTCCATTACGTCAAGCAGCGCAGGAAACGTTGGTAGAAGCAGTGTTGGAAACTATTCAAGGAATGAGTGTAGTAAAAGCGTTTAATCTTGACCACGAAAAAGATAAAAAGGTTGACATGGCGATTGAAGAAAGCTGTGCAAAAAATTGGGCAATGGAAAAATCGCTAACCCCGTATGTGGCTCTACAACAACTTACCTTGCATCTTTTCAGCGTTGCAATCATGCTTGTGTCCATTGTGTTTTACATTTATGGAACATTGCCTATTGTTAATTGCCTGATGATGTTGGTTGCTTCATTTTTAATATTTGAGCAGTTGAAGTCAGTAGGAAGTGGATTAGCAACACTTAGACTAACTGAAATATCCATTGACCGCACTAACGAGTTAAACAATGTTCCCGTAATGAATGAGGGTAATAATCAACTTGTTCGCCAGAGCCATGATATATGTTTCAATAATGTTGACTTTGCTTACGAAAAGCGTTCTATCCTTTCAGATATTAATTTTATCATTCCCGAAAAAACGACAACTGCAATAGTTGGGCCATCTGGTTCCGGCAAGACAACTTTATGTAATCTAATAATGCGATTTTGGGATGTTAACACAGGCACTATTTCAATCGGCGGGAAAGATATAAGGGATTATTCGCTTGAAAGTCTTATGGACAATGTGAGCATGGTATTTCAGAATGTTTATCTATTCGCAGATACAATTGAGAATAATATCAAATTTGGCAGACCAGATGCCACGCATGAACAAGTTATTGCTGCGGCAAAAAAGGCTTGCTGTGATGATTTCATTTCCGACTTTCCCGATGGCTACAATACAGTAATCGGCGAAGGAGGAACTTCTCTTTCTGGTGGTGAAAAGCAACGTATTTCCATTGCACGGGCTATGCTAAAAGATGCTCCTATTGTCATTCTTGATGAAGCAACTGCAAACATTGACCCCGAAAGCGAAGATCGTTTGCAATCAGCCATTGAAGCATTAACTCATGACAAAACTATTATTATGATTGCTCATAGATTAAAAACCGTTCGTCATGCTGACCAAATTCTTGTGTTAGAAGGCGGAAAGATAGTACAACAAGGAAATCATGGCGAACTCATGCAACAAAAAGGTACATACGCAGATTTCGTCAATAGACGTAAAACCGCTATTGGCTGGAAACTGAATCCATCTTCCCCGAAATTTGCGATAGAAATGGAGTGATTGGGAAATTGAAAACAGGTACAAGTAAATTTGTTCTTAAAAAGCTATTAGAACTCCTGTTAACACTTTTTGTTGTAACAGTCATTTCATTTCTTCTTATGCGTCTTTCGCCTGTCGATCCAGCGACTGCGTTAGCCCGAAGAACATTTGTTATTGATGATGCAACACGAATAGCAGAGTTTCAAGAGCAAATGGGGCTTAATAAACCTTTATATGTGCAGTACGCAGATTGGGTTAGTGATGCTGTTCGCTTGGAATTTGGAAGTTCTTATGTGAGTGGAAATGATGTGTTTGAGCAAGTAATGAAATCTATTTCCATTACTGCTTCGATAGTGTTTCTGTCGGCTGGCATACAAGCAGTTGGAATATTGATTTTAGGATGTCTTTGCTACTGGAAACGCAATAAAATTACGGGACACATTTTGAATTTCCTGTGCATTGCAGGCATTTCGATTCCAGCTTTCTATTTTGCCAGTAGCTTCATTGATATTTTTGCTGTAAAGTTCAGGTTTATTTCAGTAGCAGGCAATGTTGGCATTATGCGTTTTCTTCCGGCAGCATTATGTATCTCTATAAGCGGAATTGCTTTCTATTCTCAGCTACTCGCTACGGGAATAGAAAGTGCTATGAGAGAAGATAGCGCATTTTACGCCCGTTGCCGAGGGTTAAGCGAAAAACGCATTTTGTTATTTCATGCGCTCCCACAAGCGATAACTAAACTACTCCCGAATTTCATGCAGATGTTGGGGCTTTGCATGGCTGGTGCAACAATCGTGGAAAGGATTTTCTCTCTCCCCGGACTTGGGTACTTAATTATAGATAGTGTGCTATATCGTGATTCTCCAATGATTCACGCAACCATTTTATTCCTTGCTTTTTCGTTGGCTATTTTCAATATTATTTCGGATGTCTTGCAACGTGCCATACAAGGCAAATCCGAAAAAGAAGGGGGCGCAGTATGAAACAAGATAAATTCAAGAAAATCCTTTGGGCTGCGTTGCCGATTGCCGTTATTATATTTTGCTTCATTGGCTTTCTCTTTGCGCCCAATGCCCCTTATAAAACTGATGTTACTTCTAAGTTTTTAGATGGAAGTATTCAATATCCATTTGGAACGGACGAGCTGGGACGATGCGTTTTTTCTCGTATCCTGTATGGCGGACGGGTAACACTTGGAATTGTATTGCTCGGATTAACAATCACTGCAATATTGGGCATATTTCTTGGCGTTTTAATCGGTCAAGGAAAATCTGGAAAAAACGTGCTTTTTGACAGTCTGCTAAATGCCGTAACAGCAATTCCTCCAATCGCATATCTTATTATTTTTATCGGAATTTGGGGCAACAGTATTCCAACTATGTTGGTAGCATTAACTGCTTCCCTAATATTGCGTATGATAAAACTCGTTAAAACGCAGACGGAAATTGAGTTTGAGAAAGCCTACATCCTATGTGCGGTTGCTTCTGGAGCATCAAAATTTCGGCTGTTATTTATACATATTCTTCCCAACATCATGAGGGAAATAGTTCGATTTATATGCTTGTCCTGCTCAGACATGATTTTGACGATTTCTGGTTTTTCCTTTATTGGTTTGAACTTGGGTGATGACGTGATCGATTGGGGCATGATGCTTTCAAATGCCAGAAGTTTTTCAATCGCTCGTCCTGCGCTTTTGGTATATCCAATAGTTTTTATTTTCTTATGCACACTATCCTTTAACTTATTGGGGTATAGGCTGGAAAGGCGGGACACGCAGGATGCTTAAAATAACGGGCTTGTCTGTTGAAGGCAAGAAACAAAAAACATTGATAAAGCAGATTTCTTTTGACTTGAAATCCGGCAAATGTATTGGTCTTACAGGGGCAAGCGGTTCAGGAAAGACAACTTTGATTAAATCTATTATGGGAATATTAGATGAATCCTGCCGTATTGTGTCAGGTGATATTACACTTGATGGTGTTTCGTTACCATCACTAACGGCGAAAAAGCAACGAGAATTGTGTGGTACAGTATTAGGTTTTATCCCGCAAAATCCAATGACAGCTTTTTATAGGTACTCAAAAATCGGAAAACAGATGGAAGAAACATTTTGTGTCCGCTTAAAACTTTCACGAAAAGATGCACGGCAACTTTCTGAATCGACATTGAAATCTGTAAATATGTCCGATACCAACCGCATCTTAAATTCTTACCCCGACCAACTTTCTGGCGGTATGCTACAACGAATAACAATGGCTATCCTTTTAGGGCTTAAACCACGGTATATTCTTGCGGATGAACCTACATCTGCTTTGGACGAAGATAATCGAGCATACTTATTGAAACTGTTTATAGATTATCCAGAAGATGCCGGAATCCTGTTTTTATCTCATGATGTGACCGCACTCAAAACCCTGTGTAAAGAAATTTTGGTTATGGAGAACGGTCAGATCATTGAAAGAGCCGACACAAATCAACTGTTCACAAATCCTACCCAAAATTGGACGAAGCAGTTTGTGTCGTATGCGAATAGTCAAGAAGGGAGTAAATGGGCATGGACGGAATTGTAGTACAGAATGTTTCAAAGTATTACCGCAATACAACTGGCGATACTTTTACTTCGTTAAAAGATGTGTCCTTTACTTGGAACAAAAATGAGAATATTGGAATCATCGGTGAAAGCGGTTCAGGCAAAAGCACTTTGGCAAGGCTTATTGTGGGGCTTGAAAAACCTAACGATGGGCAAATTCTAATTGATGATGAAAATATCAAGCAGTGGACTTATCATCGATGGCGCAAGGAACGTACACATATACAAGCGGTGTTTCAAGACGCATCAGGCACGTTGAATCCGGCGTTCTCTGTTTATCGTAACATGGAGGAAACCCTCCGCAATCTTACTTCTTTAGGCAAAAAGGAACGTAGAGAACGCATTTATGACCTGATGGAAAGAACTGATATGCACACCAAACTTTTAGATGTTCCCACCAGACAGTTATCTGGTGGAGAGCAAAGGAGATTATCTCTGTTACGCGCACTTTCCATTCATCCCGATTATGTTGTGTTGGATGAAGTAACCAGTGGTTTAGATTTGCTCTCGGCGGAATCCGTTCTGTCCGTATTAGACAAATACCATGACGAATTTGGATGCGCTTATTTATTTATCACACACGACAAGCAAAATGCTTATCGTGTTTCACATCGTATCTTTGAGATACAGAAAGGAGAACTAATAAAACAGGGACAAAAAGTAATATAAATGTATATCAAAAAATCCAATATATCTTGAAAGGAAAATGAACATGAAAAGACTCTCTTATGCACTCTCGCTATTACTTTGCTTTAGCTTACTGCTATCCGCTTGTGGAACTCCTGCAAGCAATGTCAGCAGTTCGGGTGACGATGAAAGCAAGACACTCACAATGGCTATTGCCGCAGAAACAACATTGCTTTCTCCACTCTATATGGGAAACTCCAATTTTTGCACAGCCACTATGGTTTATGAGAATCTTGTAAACTATGTTGACGGGGAGATTGTGCCGGGTCTTGCCGAAAGGTGGGAAATTAGCGATGATGGTTGCACCCTTACTTTCTACTTGCACGAAAATATCAAATTTCATGATGGAGAGCCTTGTGATGCCGAAGCAATAAAAGCTAATCTGGAACACAAGCAATCCAATCCGGCTTTTTTCACTTTGAAAGGTGTTACAGATATTGAGAGCATGGAAGTCATCAATGAAACAACGTTAGCACTTCATTATTCACATCCCTATTTTGCGTATCTTAACGATTTTTGCTGGCAAGATGTTATGACGATAGTATCGCCTAACATTCTTATTCCGGGCGATTTCCAAACCGTCAAAGGTGTCATAGGAACCGGGCCGTATGTCTACGAAGAATTTGTTTCAGGTCAGTATACAAGATTTGTTGTCAATGAGAATTATTGGGGCGAAATCCCATATTATGATGAAATCATTGTCAAATATATCCCCGATTCATCTTCACGCATTCAAGCCCTAAGAACTGGTGAGATTGACATGATTTACGGTAGCGCACTATTGACCTACGAGGAATACCAACAGGCTATGACAATTGATGGTATCGAGGGCATGATGGCAGAGAGTGATACTCGTGCGCGAGATATTACGCTAAACGCATCGAGTACAATATTGTCTGACCTCAGAGTTCGCCAAGCCATTGCCTATGCTATTAACAAAACCGAAATTTCCGAGGGCCTTACATACGGATATGAAGGTGTTGCAAATATTCCATTTACTCTGGATGCTCCGTTTTCAGATGTTCCGTTAAACAACCCAATTAGCCATGATTTGGAAAGGGCTAATGCGCTTCTTGACGAAGCAGGATGGATTATGAACGAATCTACTGGAATCCGTGAAAAAGACGGTGTTCCGTTCTCAATTGTTCTCACAATGGACGGTGGTTTCGACTCTTTACACAATTCGCTCTCTGCGTTGCTTAAAAGCCAATTGTTAGCTGCTGGTATGGATTTGAGTATTAAATCTCAAGAGCAAATGGAATGGTACGCTGACTTTGTAGCCGGCAATTTTGATATAACAATTTGGCAGCCACAGTATGCCTATGCTTCGCCGCATTGCTGGTATACACCGATGTCCGCTATGACACCGCAAACCCCCTCGCTTGCTGCCATGAGCGACAGCGATGAATTTTTTGCCGCTATCGACGAGTTCACCATGACGGATGATACAGAAAGATTGACCGAAATATTTACATATCTGCTTAACTACACATTGGATAATGTGATTGATATTCCCCTGACATATTCCAAAGACATGATTGTATATAACAGCGATAGAATAGATGGATATACTTTCAGAGGTGTACCCTGCTTCTTTGATGTAACTCAGTTAATAGTAAAATAGTTCAAAAAACATATATCAATCATTAAGTGTAGCAGTTATCAAGGAGCCAGCCGCTTAGACGCAGAGCCGATAACTTGCGAGTAATCGCAGTTATCGGCTCTGCGTTCTATCTTTCAATAACACAGCGTGATGTGCTTATTTGATTAGATTGCGTGGTTCTTTTCGCAACTTTCGGAAAGGAGGCTCATCATGTCAAATCTTACGAGTTCAATGCAACACTACCTTCAAGCAATTTATGAGCTTTCTTCTGGCGGTGAAGGTGTCCGCATTTCTGATGTGGCGAACAAGCGTAAAGTATCAAAATCAAGTGCGTGTACTGCCATGAAAGTGTTACAAGCAGAGGGGTTAATACGGCGAGATTCAATGCGCCTTGTCTTGCTTACAGAAAAAGGAGAAGAACAGGCAATAGCAATTACAAATAGATTCGATATTATCAGGCTATTTCTTATGAATGTCTTGGGAATCAGCAAAAAAAACGCGGATGCGGATGCCTGTGCTATGGAGCATACCATTAGCATAGAAACTCTCTGCTCTTTTTGCAGATTCCAAAACGATATAAATCCTCATTGGCATTGCAAGGGAGGTTGTCATGTTTCCTTATGTGAAGTTAATCCTTAGTCGGTGTCAGCGTTTTTTGAAAAGTGATTTCAACACAGAAGAAAATAATAAAGAGATGGTTTGACTGGCCTAACGCCAGAAACCATCTCTTTTTTGTTACCACAGTGCCAATCCCTGAAAGGAGTGTTACTAATGCTATTGAAAAAGACAACTTTATCTCGGAGGGCTAATTAGGTGCAAAAATCCTTTGCACTCAAAAAAGAATAGTTGTCGAAAATCACGCCAATAACGGCGCGATAAATTCTTGCGGTCATTTTTGCCAATGTAGCGGTCACCAAGCATTTTGCTTGATGGCCGTTTTTCTTATGCCACTCATAC
>JGI994J12354_10005790_pt1 | contig 10520 bp, 8 predicted proteins | sample IntmicLarv3ML3BL_FD_12354 | JGI IMG/M metagenome (IMG submission 12354)
TGGCGCTGTGTACCTTGAAGCGCAGCCCCGCCTCCCGGAGGCGGGCGCAAAAGCCCTCGAACCGGGCGATTTGCGTCAGGTTGAAGTGCTCGCCCAGGGGCACCTCGATGGCGGTGTAGTGGGTGAGCACGGCCACGGCCTCGAGGCCGGGCAGGGCCGCGATGGCCAGGGCCTCCTGAGCGGCGGCCTCCGGGTCGGGGGCGATGGCGATGCCAAAGCGGGTCAGGCCGACGTCGGCCTTGATGTGGATGGGCACAGTCACCCCGGCGGCGGCAGCCTCCCGGGAGAGCTCTTGTGCCTGATTGAGGCTGACGGCAATGAGCTCGAAGCCCTCCCGCACGGCCAGGGCGGCGTGGCGGGCCGGGATGGGGCTCATGATGAAGACCGGGGTGCGGACACCGCCGGCCCGCAGCTCGAGGGCCTCGTTCAGGCTGGCCGTGGCCAGTATGGGGCAGCCCAGCGCCTCGAACCGCCGGGCAATGGGAACGGCCCCCAGGCCGTAGGCATCGCCCTTGAGCACGGCCATCTGGCCGCAGGCGGGCCCGATTTCGGCCTGAATGGTGGCATAGTTTTCGGCAATGACATCGAGGTCGACCTCGAGCCAGGTGCGGTCACAGGGATGCGGCATGGCGTTCATTCCTTTATATGGTGTTGTGGGCGGCGGCGCTTCACACAAAAAAGCAGAGCTTCGCCCCGCTTTTTTTACCGGAAATCACCCCTTGGGCGTGCCGTCGGGGTGGAAGAGGGGCAGGGGGGCCAAAAAGGTGATGTCCTCGCGCTGTATGGCGTCGCCCTCGGCCAGAATGCACATCCGGCCAACGGGGATGCCACCGGCCTCGTGCACCAGATGCTCGACGGCCAGCAGGGATTCCCCGGTGGAGATGACATCGTCCACCAGCAAAATGCGCTTGCCCGCCATGCGCTCGGCATCATAGCGGTCGAGGTACAGGGTTTGCTCCCGCGCCGTGGTAATGCTGCGATAGGTGAAGGAGAGGGCCTGCCGCATGTAGAGCTTGGGCATCTTGCGGGCGATGAAGTAGTAATCATCCTCATGCTGCTGGGCCATCTCGTGGGCCAGGGGAATGCCCTTGGCCTCGGCGGTGATGAGATAGTCATAGTCGGGGGCGCGGCGCAAAAGCTCGCCGGCGCAGGCCACGGTCAGCGGCGCGTCGCCAAAGATGACAAAGGCGGCGATGGAGGTGTCGTCACTCAGCGGGCAGATGGGCAGCTCCCGCTTGAGGCCGGCAAGGGTGACCGGATATGTCAGCATGGGGGAATCCTCCTTGGTGGTTGCCAGCATTTGGCTTTTCGCCCAAAGGGAGCGAAAAGCGTCAAGTTGCACTGCGTGCAGCATTGCATATATTAAGTGGCCCGTCCACTATTTTATACTGTGCCGGGCCAAAAGTCAATGAAGCCATGCAACTACTGTCCGTTGACATTGAAGGTCGGATGGGGTACAATATATGGTGATATTGTGTACCTATCATTTTGTCCGCAATTCTGTCCCGAGTGCCGCCTGCGCGGCCCCCGGACGGTGAGAAAGGGGTATTGGAATGAGAAAAACAATGCGTCTGCTGGCCCTTGGCCTGGTTGTGGCCATGGTGGCTGCCCTGCTGCCCATGGCGGCGGCTGCGGCCTACAGCGATGTGCCGGCCGGCTATTGGGCCGCCGACAAGATCAACGAATGGACCAACAAGGGGTACATGAGCGGCCCCGGCGACGGCACCTTCCGCCCCGAGGGCAACGTGACCCGGGCCGAGTTTGCCCGTATCACCAACAACGCCTTCGCCTTCACTACGCCCTCCAACCTGACCTTTCCCGATGTGCCGGCCACCTTCTGGGGCTATCGGGACATTCAGATTGCCCGGGCCATGGGCTATGTCACCGGGTATCCCGATGGCACCTTCAAGCCCCAGGGCAACATCACCCGGCAGGAGGCCGCCAAGATTATCTGCACCATCCTCAATCTTGAGCAGAATCCCCAGGCCACCTACGGCTTCGCCGATTACCTCAACATCGACGACTGGGCGCGCGGCTATGTGGGCGCTGTATACGCCAACAAGATTATGGGCCGCTATGCCGATAACACCTTCAAGGCCCGGCAGAACCTGACCCGTGCCGAGTGCGTTGACAGCCTGTGGAACGGCTTCGAGGCCCAGAAGGCCAACGCCATTGTGGAAAACTACACGGTCACCACCTCGAGCTACGCTCCCGCCGAGCGCATCACGGTGCGCAACCTGAGCATCAACTATGCCGGCGATGTAACCGTTGAGAATGTCATCGTCCTGGGCGATGTCACCGTGGCCTCCAAGGTGGCCGACCGCACGGTCACCCTCAAGAACTGCATCGTCGAGGGCAGCGTCAAGCTTGATTACGGCAACCTTGAGCTCGACGGCGTCATGCTGGACACCCTGCTGCTCAGCGGCAACAAGGTGGGCCGCACGGTGACCCTCAAGAACATCACCACCGTCGGGACGGCCACCACCGACCGCTCGGTGACCATCGACCAGAGCGCCGTCACCGGCACGGGCAAGGGCATCGAGAACCTCTACGTGGGCGGCGCCAACACGGCCACCGTCTCCCTCAAGGGCGGCACCTTCCCTCTGGTGCAGGTGGCCCATCGCGACCAGCGCATCGAGCTCATTGCCGGCACCATCAGCGAGCTGACCTCCGATTATTCAGGCTTCCAGATGCTGCTGGGTCAGGGTGCCGTGCTGGGCTATGCCACTTTGGGCGCCAGTGACACCCGCATCGAGGGCCCCGGCGTGGTGCAGCATGCCTATCTGGACGCCCGGAATATCACCTTCCAGCGCGACCCCCTCAACCTGAGCGGCCCCTATACCAATTATAACAAGAGCGGCGACTGGAAGCTCGGCTTCACCGTCAGCGATGCCAACACCGGCAAGGGCGTCTCGGGCGCCAAGGTCACCCTGGGCAGCGGCTGGGCCGTGGGCACCACCAACAGCTCGGGCTACATCGAGTTCGCCAACGTGCCGGGCCGGGACATCGACTACACCGTCACCATGGCCAACTTCAAGGATGTGACGGGCACGGCCAACAACACCAACAGCCACCGCTACCTCAACGTGCCCCTGGTGCCCACCGGCACCTGGCGGGCCACCGTCGTGGTGCAGAACGCCTCGGGTGTCACCCTGTCGGGGGCCTACGCCATCCTGTATAACAACGATGGCAAGGAGATTCAAAAGTCCACCGTCAGCACCACCTACAGCTCCAACGGCCAGATGGTGAGCGACGGCAAGGTCTACTTCGAGAACCTGGGCAACTCGACCTATCGCTACAAGGTCTTTGCCGATGGCTACATCACCTCGGCGGAGCTGAGCTTCACCATCAACGGCAAGGACAACGATTCGGCGGGCACCGTGCGCCTCAACGGCACCAAGACCGAGTTTAAGCTGCAGGATAGCTTCACCGGTGCCGTCATCCCCGGCTTTGAGGTCAGGCACCCCACCACCGGCACCTGGATTGCCGACGGCAACAAGGGCTCGGTGACTCTCGAGGGCCTGTCGGCGGGCAGCTACAATCTGGAAATTAAGCTGACCGGGGCCGGCAGGAATGATTATATTCTGGACAAGCCCGCCGAGTTCACCACGCGGGTGAGCATCAGCCTGACCGCCGCCGATGTGGGAACCACCACCACGGTGACCAAGACGGCCAGCCTGACCCAGAACAAGACGTATGATTACTCGATTTTTGTGAGCAAAATCGACGGGGCAGCGGTTCCCAGCGGCACAGCCCGGTTGCAAAGCGCCGTCACCAGGTACGATAAGACCCTGAATCTCGGCTCGGATGGCCGTGCACTCTTCACCGGTGCTCCCGCCGCCAACGACTACGTGCTTACCGTGACTTCGACCGGCTACAATGCCTTCACCGAAAGCAATTTGACCATCGGCCCGGGCAGTGCATCCAAGTTGGTCAATTTGATTGGCGTGCGCACCGTCTCTCTCATCGTCGTGGAGCCCGACAACACAAGCCTGGTGAAAAATACCGATGTTACCCTCTCCATTGGCGCGAATACCATCGCCACAGGCAAAACCAACAGCCAAGGTGTCGTCACCTTCACCAAGCTTCCTGACGGAGAATATACCATCAAAATTGAGCACCTGACGCTCGAACTGGTCGATTCCAAGCTGGAGGTCGCGGGTGACATCACCAACCAGAAAGTGTTGACTAAATACCCATTAATCACCTTGGTTTTGACCATGGTTGGCACAAATGAAGTTCCTGAGGGCACAAATCTTGGCGGAAAGCTGACGCTGACTGCCAAAGACGGAACGGTTATCCCCTATGTGACAAGCACCACCGAAACATTTACCCTCTTCAATATTTCTCTGGGTGAGTACACGCTGTTGCTGGAAGAAAACGCCAAGGTCGAGATTGCCTCCACAAAAATCATCGTGATTCGTGATATGCACAATAAACCCCAGATTGTCACGGTCAAACCGACAACCCCCTAACCCCTCTCACGCCCCCAGGCGGGTGACGCGTTGCGTCACCCGCCCTTTTTCATCCACGGAAAAACGCCGCAAAACCGGGAGGTGCGCATAAAAAATGTCATTCTGAACGCAGTGAAGGATCTTTTTAAGATTCTTCGCTGCGTTCAGAATGACAGGGTGTGTTGTTTGGTTTATGTTATGCGCGGGACGCAGAGGATTGCGTCTCCCCTACCGCACCCGTCGGCCATAGCGCTGGCGCTTCTTCTTGCGGCGGTGGTTGACCAGGAAGACATAGCCGATGAACAGGGCAATCACCCCGAAAATCACACCGATGATGACCTTGAAGGTGGTGCTGGTGAAGAACCCGCCCACGTTGTCGAGCACATGGAGCACCTCGGAGCGCTCGATGGCCTCGGCTGACACCAAATCCATGTTGGCATACACCCGGCCATCGTACTTGACGGTGAGGCGGCCCAGGGGCTGGCCGACCACCACCGGGGCGTCGACGCCCTCGACCTGGGCCTCGATGACAAGCTCGAGCTTGGGGTCATCCAGCCCGGCAAAGTCCTTGGGCAGCAGCGCCGAGACCGAGTTTTCGGGCTGCAGCTGCACGCTCTCCTTGTCGGCGGCCAGCCGCAGGGGGATGGTGGTGATGGGCTCGGTGCTCTTGAGCATGGTCTGCATGGAGAAGCTGCCCGAGACAAAATCGAACAGCTTAATGGTTTCGGTAAAGCTGGTCAGCTTGCCGTCCTCCCGCTCGCGGCCGCCCAGCACCACGGTGAAGAACCACAGGTCGTCCTTGCGCAGGCTCGAGGCCAGGCAGCGGCCCGCCGCTGTGGTGTTGCCCGTCTTGATGCCCTCGGCCCCCTCATAGCGGTAGCCGCTCTGGCTTTGCACCGAGAGCAGGTAGTTGGTGGTGAACTTGCGGGTCGTCTCGGCGTGCTTGTTGGTGACAGGCAGCACCACCTCGGTCTCGCACACAATCTCCCGGAAGGTGGGGTTGTCCATGGCCTCCATGCACAGCTTGACGGTGTCTCGGGCCGTGGTGTAGTGCCCCTCCTGGGTGAGGCCGTGGGTGTTGATGTACTGGGTGCTTGTCATGCCAAGGCTCTTGGCCATGGTGTTCATGAGGGCGACAAACTCCTCCTGGGTGCCCGAGATGTGCTCGGCCAGGGCGTTGGAGCCATCGTTGCCCGAGGCGATGAGCACATAGCGCAGCATGTCCATAAAGCTCATCTCCTCACCGGCGATGAGGTAGACCGAGCTGCCCATCTCGGGCAGGCCCTTGAGGGCGCTTTGGCTGACCGTGACCGTGCTCTGAGGGTCGCCGTACTCGAGGGCAACCAAGGCCGTCATCACCTTGGTGATGCTGGCCTGGCTGCGCTTTTCGTCGGCGTTTTGCTCAAAGAGGGTTTCGCCGGTGGTTTTTTCCACCACAATGGCTGACACAGCGTCGATTTCGGGCAGAGTCAGCGCCGCCGCCGGACTGAGTAAAAGAAGGGCGGCAATGAGGAACGCCAAGGTAAGTTTAATCCTTTTCATAATCCCTTCCTCCTTTTAGCTGACGCTCGACAAAAATCTGCGGATTTTTGTCGATTTGGGGTATGTTTGGTGTGGGCGGCCCTTGTCCCTGCCCTGTCATTCTGAGCGCAGCGAAGAAGCTTATCCGCACGACAAAGGGATACCGGTCTTGCGGCTACGCCGGTCAAGCCCCGTAAAGTTGTTGTGCAACCTTCATAAGAGCAAGATTCTTCGGGCAAAGCCCTCAGAATGACAGGGGGTAGCTTTTATGGCAGTCAACCCGCCACGCCGGCAAACGCCCCCGCCAGTCTCTATTCTCGCCGCAAATCATGGCAATGTTACAATTTTTATTGGATAAATTGAATGACATATGATATAATGATTGCCATGCAATCATTATACAAAATCAATTAGGCTATACCATTTCGCTATCGCGAACCACCACAGCGTAGCTGTGATTATGGTATATTCTATCAGAAACCCCCATCCAGTGCAACGCCTGGGGGCGAGAAATACACATTGTTAAGAGAATCGTAACTTTAAGACGCTTTGGCGGGCCGTAAGGTTTCGCCGCGCGGAGGAGGGCGAGGCCATGACACGGCGCACTGCCGCTTTGCTGTGCGGGGCCGTGCTGCTGCTCTGCCTCGGCCTGGGCGCGGGCCGGTACTCGGCGCTTCGCGGTGGCGCGGTGCTCACATCGGCCCTGCCGGGCATCGCGATGCCCGCCCTCGAGGCCGCCCTTCCGGCGGAGCGCGGAGGCGACGTGCTGTGGCGGGTCAACCTCAACACGGCGGGTGCCCTCGAGCTCGAGGAGCTGCCCGGCATCGGCCCGAGCATCGCCGGGCGCATCGTGGCCTATCGCCAGGAAAACGGCGGCTTCGAGACCCCGGAGGAGCTCATGGCCGTCAAGGGCATCGGCGAGGCCGTGTTTGCTAAACTGAAGGACTATATCACCATCGAATAGAGAGGAGCTGTTCGCCATGCGCATTTTGGTGGTCGACGACGAAAAGCTGCTGGTAAAAGGCATCAAGTTCAACCTGGAAAACGACGGCTACGAGGTAGACGGCGCCTACGACGGCGGAGCCGCCCTGGCCATGCTGCGGGAGAACACCTACGACCTCATCATTCTCGACCTCATGCTGCCGGTGCTCGACGGCCTGAGCGTGTGCCGCAAAATCCGCGAGACGAGCAACGTGCCCATCATCATGCTGACCGCCAAGAGCGAGGGCAGCGACAAGCTCATCGGCTTCGAGTACGGCGCCGATGATTACCTGACCAAGCCCTTCGACATTTTGGAGCTCAAGGCCCGCATAAGGGTCATTCTGCGGCGCACGGGCAGCGAGAAAAACCGCGAGAGCCTGCTGAGCGTCGGCCACATCCGGGTGGACAGCCTGCAGCGCACCGTCTACACCGGGGACGTGGCCGTCGAGCTGACGGCCAAGGAGTTCGACCTGCTCGTCATGCTCATGAAAAACCAGGGCCGGGTTTTCTCCCGTGAAAACCTCCTGAACAGTGTGTGGGGCTATGAATACCCCGGCGACATCCGCACCGTCGATGTCCACATCAGAAGGCTTCGGGAAAAGCTGGAGATGGACGACGCCAATCCCGAATACATCCTGACCAAGTGGGGGGTCGGCTATTATTTCAAAGCGCAGGAGGACAAGGCCGGCAAATAGCCTGCGGTTCAAAATTGCCCTTTCCTTTGCCCTGGTGCTGGTGCTGGCCTTGGTGCTGCTCAATGTCTATCCCGTCCAGGTCGTCCGCACCCAGATGCAGGAGGCCGCCTACGCCGACATGATGACCGGCGCCATCAACCTGGCCGCCAACCTGGCTCAGGGGCCCACCGCCCTCAGCCGCGTTAAGAGCGACGAGTTCGACGAGCTGCTCGAGGTTTTCGAGGGGGCACAGAGTCGCCGGGTGCTCATTCTGGACAGCAACGGCCTGGTCATCCACGACAATGTTCAGGCCACCTGGTTCATTGGCCGGCTGGCCCTCTTCCCCGAGGTCTACTCGGCCCTTGAGGGCTACGACAGCTTCAGCAGCAGCTACAGCGACCAGACCTTTGAATCCCGCTCTGCCGCGCCCATCGTTCGGGATGGCGTGGTGGAGGGGGTTGTCTTCATGTATAAAAATAACATGGCCAACGTGCAGCTTCTCTCCCAAATCCGCGGCGACATGATGAGCGTCACCTACGGCGGGCTGCTGCTTTTTGTGGTGCTGGCCGTCTTTTTCAATGTCTACCTGGGCAGCCGCTTTGGGCGGCTGCTGGGGGGCATTGACGCCATGGGCCGCGGCGATTACGACTATCAGATTGAAATGGGCGGCAGCGACGAGCTGAGCGAAATCGCCGGCCGCTTCAACGACCTCTCGAAAAAGCTGCAGCGCACCGAGGCCGTGCGGCGGCAGTTTGTGTCGGACGCCTCTCACGAGCTCAAAACCCCCCTGGCCTCCATCAAGCTGCTCAGCGACTCCATCGGGCAGAACGCCCACATCCGCGAGAGCGATATGCGGGAGTTCGTCCAGGACATCGGCCAGGAGATTCAGCGGCTCATCCGCATCTCAGAGCATCTGCTCTCCCTCACCCGCCTGGACAGTGTGCCCGAGCGCCGGCGTGAAAAGCTTGACCTGGGCCGGAATGTGCAAAAATGCGCCGAGCTGCTGCGGGGCAGCTGCCAGCACTACCGGGTCACCCTCACCCTGGAGGATCCCGGCCAGTGTTTTGTCTCGGGCACCGAGGACAGCCTTTTTCACATCGTCTTCAACCTGATGGAAAACGCCATCAAGTATAACCGCCCCGGCGGAAACGTGTGGGTTTCTATGGAGCCCGGCGAGGGCGACACCATCTGCCTCACGGTGAAGGATGACGGCATCGGCATCCCGAGAGACGAGGTGGGCAAGATTTTCGACCGCTTTTATCGGGTGGACAAGACCCGCTCTCGGGAGACCGGCGGCACCGGCCTGGGCCTTTCCATCGTGCGGGAGTGGGCCGAGAACCTGGGCGGGCGCATCGAGGTCGAGAGCCGCTATGGCCGGGGCACCGCCTTCCGGGTCAGCTTGCCCGCCTGGACAGAGGAGGTGGAGGCATGAAGCGGTTGATTGCCCTGCTGCTCGCCCTGCTGGCCCTGTGCGCCTGCTCGGTGCAGGAGATTCCCCCGCCGGGGGTGCGCATCTATTGCGTGGAAGAGACGACCGACGGCGGCAGCCGCCTGGTCTTCACCCGCCTAGAGCTTGACGAGGAGAGCAGCCGCGAGGCCCGGGCCGCCGCCATTGCGGCCGCCATGGCCCTGCCCGGCAACGGCTTTGCCAGCGCCCTGCCCTGGGGCATCGCCCCGACCCTCACCTTCCAGGGGGCCGTGGTGCGGGTCGACTTCACCGCCGAGTTCGACACCTTGCCCGACACACAGAAGTCGCTGGCCGCCGCCGCGCTGTCGCTGTCGCTGCTGGAGTTGCCCGATATCATGTACCTCTATGTCACCGCCGGCGGCAAGCCCCAGCCCCCCTTCCTCGACCGCGCCATCACCCGCAGCAGCTTTATCACCGAAGAGGACGCCTTGCGGTATTTTAGTTGAGCAAGCATTGGTACCCATGCCCTACGAAGGGCCGCGCCCCCTTGACAACACCCCCGTCCAACCCCCATAATAACCCCGAAGGGAGCGATGCCTGTGATTCTCACTCTCAGCCTCAACAGCCAGACCATGACCGCCGGGTTTTACGGCGAGAGCTCCCGCCAGGTCTTCCGCCTCTCGGTGCGCCCGGGATTGACCGCCGACGATTTCCGTCTGCAGCTCAATCAGCTGGCCCGGATGTGCGACGCCGAGGACCACCTGCGGGGCGCCATCATCGCCTCAGTGGCCCCGAGGCTGACCCAGGCCGCCGCCGAGGCGGCCCATCAGCTGTGCGGCGTGCGGCCCTACATCATCGGGCCGGGTCTCAAGACGGGCATCGACATCAAAATCAACGACCCCTCCCAGCTGGGGGCCGACCTGTGCGCCATGGCCGCCGGCCTGGCCGCCAAGTATCCCCTGCCGGCCATTTTGGTGAACATCAGCGAGGCTACTACGTTGAGCTACATCGACGCGCACGCCCGGTATCTGGGCACGGTCATCTGTCCCGGACTGGGGGCCAGCCTCAAGTCGCTCACCGACAGCGCCGAGCTGCTCAATCCGGTACCTCTGGCGGCCCCCGAGCGGGCTTTGGGCATGAGCTCGGAGGAGAGCGTGCGTTCGGGCCTCATCTACGGTGCCGCCGGCATGCTCGACGCCCTCATCGCCCGCATCCGGGCAGAGCACCCCGCCGAAACCGTGGTGGCCACCGGCCAATCGGCCCGGGCCGTGCTGCCTCATTGCAAGGAGGCCATGCAGTACGATGAGCACCTGCTCACTGATGGCATGCGCCACATCTTCCTGCGCCAGCCGGCGCGGAAGGGGTAGACCTTGGGGTTGTCTTCAAACCGTCAACACGCCCAAATGGCGGCTATTTTTCCGCCCAGCTGCGTTAAATTTTATCGCCATAAATAAATTATGCCGACAAAATTTGCCTTGCAGG
>JGI994J12354_10005791_pt1 | contig 10520 bp, 13 predicted proteins | sample IntmicLarv3ML3BL_FD_12354 | JGI IMG/M metagenome (IMG submission 12354)
TGGCCTTGGCAAACGCCAACACCGCAGCGGAGGTAGAAGCAGGAGTTGTTGCCACTGGCTTAACGGCTGGTTTTTTCACGGGCTTCTTTGCTGCTCTCCCTGTCGGTTTTTTCTTGGCAGCCGCTTTGGTGGCAGTCATGGGCTTATCCGCAACCGTTTCCTCAGCCTTTATTTCCTCCCGCATTCTGGCTTGCGGTACGATTTCCACATCCTCTGTGATAATGCCCAAGGCTTTCTCTGCACGGGCTGCCGCCCACAAGAGCATCCGCTTATCGTTTTTCAGCGCGGAGAGCCAACTTTGAATGTAGGCAGCCGTGTTTCGGATATTCGCGTCCGTTTCCAGCCCAAGCCTGTTCAACACAGACGCAGCAGTCAATTCCGCCACCAATTCCTCGCGGCTGTACGATACGTGACTATATTCGCCTACTTCAAAACGATTCAAGCGATTCGGATGGCCGGAGGAGTGAGCGATTTCATGGAACATGGTGCTGTAATATCCTGCGACAGTCGGAAATTGCTCACGCAACGGCAAGGTGATACTGTCGTTGGCAGGGGCATAAAACGCCCTGTTTTGCTTGATGTGCTGAAGCGTGCAGCCGGAGCGCTCGATATAGGAGTCGCGCATCTTTTCCGCCATAGCATCGGGTTCGATGTCGGGCAACTCCTCTGGCTTAAAGGCAGGTTCAATGTTCTCACACTGGTCAATGTGATAGACCTTGTAGAAACGCAAAACCGGATAGGAGCGGGTATCCTCGGAGGTGGTTTCGTCATCTTTCTGCCCAACCTGTTTCCAGAACACCACGATTTGTGACTTCTCATCCGCCTTCAGCCTACCGCCCGATTCCATAATCTGATTGATGGTCAGATACTCGCCGGGCTTATTGAGAAGCATCTGGTTGATGAGGCTGTAGGGCTTGCCGGTCGAGCGGCTGTAAGCGCCGTTACGTACGCCTGTCCAGGGCTTTTGCCAAGGAATGGTGCCGGATTCAAGTTCCTTCATGATACGGTCATTAACGATTTGAACAACTTTTGACATGCTTCATACCATCCTTTCAAATTTGGGTACAAAAAAGCATCTCAGTTAGTTTGAGATGCTTTAAGTGTTGAAGCAAAAAGTGCAACAAAAAACAAGGCTTGGGCTTGTTTTGTTAAGTCACTTACTGCTTACAAAATATTGTCGATTAAGAGTTAGTTTACACTGTCTTTGAGCGCCTTTCCGGCTTTGAAAACCGGTGCCTTGGAAGCGGCAACCGTGAGTTCTTCCCCCGTGCGAGGATTGCGAGCGGTACGGGCAGGGCGATCCTTTACTTCGAATGAACCAAATCCAACAATCTGTACTTTGTCACCGCTTTGCAGCGCTTCGGTAATGACCTCAACAAATGCATTGGCTGCGGTTTCTGCTTCTTTCTTGGTGATACTTGCTTTATTTGCAATGGCTGTAATCAGTTCTGCCTTATTCATGTTTGACCTCCTAAATTTAACGCAATTGAGATGTATTATACAGAACATACGCAATTTATGCAAGCTTCCATTTTGATTATCGGCATAAACCGGACATTTCCCGAACCATTACTTTGACCTTTGCTACTTCTTCGGCTGTCATGTCTCGCTTCCCTTTGGTCAAAAGAATTTGTTGCTGCGTCTCATAACTGTCAAGTATGAACTTCTTCATTTCCTTTGGGGTTTTCATAACCACGGTGTCATCAAGCGTGCCGCGTTCGTTATCCCAGGTTAGTCCAAGATAGCCATGCCTTGCAGTGATGATCTCGATGTCAGTATCCGTTGACAAATACTCTGTATATGCCGATAGCAATTTATCAAACGTAAGCATGCTCAACACCTCCTTTGCACATTTTTACTGCATTTACCCTATTGCAAAGCCCATTCCCTTACTCCACTGTTCCCAGCTCGACAGGCTGTACACTCAGTAACGGCAAAACTCTGTTCCAAAAGCAATCCTGAGTGAAAATGACCGTGGCAGAATTGTCGCAAGGATGAAATGCGATTTCCGCTGTATCCCGAACGGCCTTTTCATAGCATAACGTAATTCGTCTTTCCGTGTCGAAAAACAGCCCTAGCGGACTCACAGAGCCAGCGGTTAAGTGCAAGAGCTCAGGAAGTGCATCATCCGGTGCAAAGCTTAAACGGGATACGCCTAAAGCCTTGCTGACAACAGCCGTGCGGAAAGGTGTGTGCGGACGAAGTAGCATAAGATAGTAGTCCGTCTTTTGCCGGTTGCAAAGCAGGATGTTCTTGCATATGGTCACATCATCATGAATAAAGGGCATCCGCACACAATCCTCAATGGTAAATGCCCGCTCATGATCAAAGTACCGATACGGTATTTCGTTATCCGTCAAAAGCGCAATAATACGCTCCTTTGTATTTCCGGCTTCGCCGTGCATGGTACACGCCTCCCTTGCATAGGGTGATTACAATCCGATCGTACCGCATTTTCGCAAGCAAATCAAGCCATTCCATCAAAGGGTACAGTAGTCCTCCTTTGCCTGTAACAAAGCATTGGATTGCTTACAACGTAAAATGTATTGGTTCTGTGACAAGACTGAACCCAACACCATTCCTACGCATCGCTTCCTCAATGAGCTTTGTATATTCTGACGGAGCTAACAAATCAAGAGTGTTGGTAATGAAATCTTCGATGCCGACTATTTGGTCATTGGTGATACCGCAATCGCATTGGGCATAGAGCGGAGCAAGCGCTTCCTCATCGTCCTCGCATTTTGCATAACTGAAAATCAGCAGCGTCCGTTCCCGCCGATTGACCAAGTAATGACTTGCAGCGACAAATGCAGCAGACATTGGGTTCGGCAAACCATCGTGCTGATAGTTCAAGAAAGTGAAGTAGCTTCCATGTGACCAATGCAAGCCATCTTCATCCACCTTTGGCATGGTACAAACGACATACTGAAAAGGTGTACCGTCTTTCTTGGTTTGCAGTATGAGGATGGCATCCTCATGTGCTGCCAGACATATGTTGGCCATGCTCTTTACAAAGTACGTTTGCCCTACCATGAACTGGTGGGGCGACATGTTATTGAGTTTCCCAAGGGAGTCACTGTCCATCATTATCCTCCTCAATACCGCAGCAGTAGTCCTCAACCGTTTGACTGCCATCCTTGTTGGTCACAATCGCCGGATAACGCACCTTGAAGCCATGCCTTGTCAGCAACTCCGCAGCCATGTCTGCCAGTTCGCCAATGTATTCCATGTTCCAATCCATGTTTTCGTTTTCCACCAGAACACGGATATAGTCGAAGGTGGCATTTTCCACTTCATCGATACGCACTATCTGTTCATCAGACAGCTCAGGTTCTTGGTTTTCGAGATAAAAATCGCAGGGATTATCAAGCAAGCACACGCCTTCGGCCGACAACTCCGGGCAGTCGGGAGAGCATGGAATCCTTTCATCCAACTTGCAATGATTTTTGCAATCAGCGCATGGATTACCGCACCAATCTTGATGTGGCATATAGTTCAACCTCCTTTGTTTTGATTAACATAGAAACCCTTACGCAACGCGCCTCCTTGCCCAGAAATAATCCGCAACGCTGTTGGAAGAGCAATTGGAAAGGGCATCAATGACTTCAGACCAATCATCTCCAAGCTCGCCGCGAATGTCTTCAATAAAACCCTTGTACTCGCCGAGATAGCCTCCGCAATTATCCACCTCGCTTTCTCCTTCATAAGTTTCGTACCCATAGCATTCGCCAGTCAGATACAGGTCATAGGTTTCGACCTCGGATTGCAAAAGCGCTTTCGCTCTGTCAAAGGATTCCTTTGACGCATCTCCATATTCCTTGACAATTTCCGCTTTGGAAGCATAAATCCATCCCACCTGTCCGCTGTCAAATCGACAGGAAAAACTGCCTGTGCTCATGGTGATCCCACTATGGTCATACAAGAACAGCGGCAGGATAATGATGGTGTCATTTTCCCTGAGCAGGTGCATCTTTTCACCAATCGTGAGAAACTCCGCCACATCCTCATGAAAGGTCGAATGGACTGTCTTGGCTGTCAGGCCGGAAGGATACTCTGCTTCTGCGAACCATTTGTTGTTGAACAGGCTTCCCAGATTCCACACCCGCTCCTTACGGTCATATGTTAGCCGAACCTCCTTTGCTTTGCCTTCCTTCACAAAACGGTACACCCTTTTGACATCGCAATGCTCAATGACCATCGCCGCAAGGAAATCCTCCGGGTCATTATGGTCATGCTTATCCCCAAGGTTATACCGGCGATGCCAGCAAATCATATGCCCGAAGTTGTCGTAGTCCACGCGAGGACTCTCGAAACACTCTGAGTAGTAAGTGAACAGGGTTTTATCGCCAATGGTTGCCGCTTCTCTTATGGTCATGCTGTCCTCCTTTACTCCTCACGGCTGTACAGTACCTTTTTGCCGTAGGTGATGCTCTGAATATCTTGCGGGTTGAGTTTGGCACTTCTGCCATACATTTCGTCGAATTTTCGCTCGCTGGGAGCATCCATATGATAGGTCGAATAGTCGTAGGTATCAGCCATTCGCAAAAAGGAGGCAGGATATTTTGCAATCATCTGCTTGCCATCCTTGTCGATGTGAAGATTGACCATTTTCATATCCATTGTCGTGCTGTATGCGATTTCCCGTGTGGTATGATGCAAGCCTGGGGTATTGTGCAGTACATCCAATGCTTTTTGTACTTGAGAAAGTTCCCATAAGCGTTCATTGATAGATTTAGCTTTCCGCATGATGTAGGTATCGACCCACACCTTCACATACATTCCCATGTCCATAACCATTTGGATGTAGTCTTCTGTATTCGGCGACAGGGTGATTTGAGAGCGGAAATCTACCTTGTCCTCTGCGTCGAAAAATGCTCTGCGCGACTTTTCGCTTATGCCGTATTTCTCAAAATACTCGCGGTCAAAGCGCTCATCCTCTGCAAGCTCCGTTACCTGAACAGGCTTGTTATCAACCCGTTTCACCAACTCCGCATTGATCGCGCCTTCACACTCCTTCTTCAGTTCTTCCAATGTGATGCCCTTGAAGGTATCATCAAAGTGAAAGAGGTTATATGAGGTGTCAAACAGTCGGCCGGTTGGATAATGGACAAAGCCCACATATTCCATTTTTTCGCCGATTTGCAGCGGGTTGTCGGCGCTGAAATGATATTGCAGATACAGAAAGTCGGTGCTTTCGTTATAGGCAATCTTGATGAGCATCGTTATTCTTTTGTCATCCGTGTAAATGAGCTGACGCTGCTTTGGGTCTTGAATAAAAGCAATTCTTTCTTCCGTGGTCATACAAGCCCTCCTTCATGAGTCGTGTTAGGAAATATCACTTCCTAAAATCCGCATGAGAATCAAGCAAATCAAGGGGTTTGCTCCCTTCTCCTTAAAGAGAAAAAAGAATATTATAGAGAGTTACTGTGATACATAAGAGCAAGGATTTCATCTGTTGTGTCCGGGAGCGGAAGTGTTTCATTTCCCAGATTATTCAATGCACCAATGCTGCCTTCCGGGTACGTCTGTACGGTCTTATAGGTGTCATACCAGATTTCGGTATTATCTCCTACAAAGTGCGGCATGACAGTTATTGACCAATGTTCTTGCTCAAGAGGCTTCTTGGCTTTGTCAGCATACAAGACGAGCGTGCATGCAGACCGTAGGCCGAATGGACCCATGAAATACAAGCAACAACCCTTTGCTTTGGCAAGGCATTTCGCTAAGGGCATGATTGCACCATCCCGCCAATCGCGTTGAGGCTTTCTCGAATGGTTGAATTTGCGGATTATGTCGTGCATTCTACGTCCTCCTTTGCGGGAGCGGCATCCTTTGCCGCACGTCTTATGGTTTCGTCACGAAGATAGTTGTTGGGATTGTCAGCATAACCATCTTCGCCATTTCCATACAAATCCACATACGGAACACCCTTCACTTGCCGCCCGTTGACAAATCTATCCGCCCCAAACCCAACCACCTCATGGGTTTCGGCTTTCCCGTTGTAATCAATGAGGTAAACACTGTCCCCAATCCGCAATGAAGAAGTGGGAACCTCTTTGGCGCGAAGAAATCCCACCCCAAACTGCTCTTTCGGAGGCTGTGCTTCATCAATGGATTCAAGCATGTCTTGAAGGGTGTGATTCTGCTGCTCAAAGCCGTTATAGCCTATTCGCTTTACAATTTCCCATCCTTTAACCTCATAAATTCCGTTACAAAGCCCTTGTGCATCGTCTTTGGTGCCCCAACACTGTTGAACGCCAACAGAACAGGTTCCTCCGAAATAATTACTAATGACTTGGCAAAGCCTTGCCATACCATAACTGCTGTCCGAACCAAGACCACGATAACCTTTCATTTCACAATACTTTAGAAAGCCTTCCACACTGTCTCGGCCGCCATTCCAATGAACATAAACCCCAACATTCATATCAACAGGTTTAATCACCGCACGATTTCCCATAAACATACCTCCATCCATTCGTCTTTCTGTACATTACATATAGGCCCAAGCATGCCCATTAGCTTCAAGCCATTCCACAACGGCATTTAGCTGCTCAATATCATGGCTGAGGAAGCGGCTTTTCTTCACGATTACAGCACCTTTATCCTCGATGGTGTAAAGCACCGTGTCCGGGAGCTTGACAAGCCCATCCGTCATAACGATGATCGGGCGGTCATGCCATTCAATGGTTTTGCCTGCTTTTTGCCGTGCCGAGGACACATACCGCAAGATATATCCTTCCTGTGATTGCGTTACTTCGTGCGGCGTAAGCGTTGCCCCAAGCGAATAAGCACTGGCAAACCCAAAGTAACTGTCCGTGATAAAAAACAGCGTTTTGCGCTCGATAAGCACGCCATCTTCCTTTGGGGACGGGTAGTGTTGCTCATAGATTTGGCGCGGCGTAGCATCCTCTGCGCAATTCCCAAAAAACGTAGGGAAACCTCTGGAATTGCTGATTTCGTATTCAGTGCCTTTAATGCGCACAGTCATGTGGTTGATGATTTTGAATTGCTCCATCAAGATACTTCCTTTCATGCCTCCATATTCCACTACTTATATAGCGAACGGATTTTTCAGAAAAATCACACTTTCCCACAAATTTTCCATAGAGAAAGCCGCCAGCAAAAGTGTTGCTGACGGCAAACGCCTTATTGTATAAAGGTTTCTCCTTTCTTTAGGCTGCGATAGGAATCGCAGCTGTTTTGGAAAGCCAAGCCCCATAATCTTTCACGAAGTCGCATACCGACTTGGGTGGAGCATCATTGTTCACGCCACGGTATTGCTGGACTTTTTTATCCCTGATTTCAACAGTGACGTATGACTTCTTAGGCTTATCTTTTTGCCGGAGAAACATGATTTCGCAAGTACCCTCAATTACTCTTTTAATGTAATCATGAACACAATGATTCAAGCTATGCCCTTCATTAACGATTTCAAGGGCTGTCTGCGGTGCAACCAACTGGAATTGCGAATTTTCCGGCTGCCACTCACAGGCTTTTAGGCGCGGTACATGCGGTGCAAAATCAGATTCCGAGGTCTTTGCCATCATTTCCCGATGCGCCCAGGTCACAGTTTCATGCGCCTTTTTCAGTTTTCTCGGAAAGATGGCGTGTTCTTTACGCATGTCATAACCGATTTCTACCGCCATTTTTGCATAGTCCAGCCAATCAGATGTTTCCCGGTTTTTCAAGGTGCCTGCATAGCGCATGGCTTTCAGATGGCTGGTATGAGGAAGAATGTTGGCAATGTACTTCGGTGCTTTATCTCCCCATTCTTTTTGCAATTCCGCGATGAATGCCGTGTCATATTTGCTGTATCCTATTGCGTCCAACTGTTGCACAACGTCTAATTTCTCGCCGTCCACTTTCATTTCCTGAAGACATTTGAGACCATGCTTGCTCACCCTGAGAAGCTCATGAAGCCGCCTTTTGCTTTTATCAATCGATATTTTTTTCCAAGCATGTGCCGTCATTATTTCCTTCGCAAGCATATAAAAGCCATTCTTCATGAGGTTTTCTATATATGGATGGAGAAGGTACTGCTTGAAATAGTAACTAAGGCACGGCTTTTCCTCTAGTTGTCTATATAGGCTGGGGCTGCTGAACTGCCAAGGGCTTCCCGCAACCAGCGATTCCAGATTTGTTGGGTAAATCCATTCGTCATATAAATGATAATCATAGTGACAGTCGCACCAACGCATTATGCCTGTCGCTTTGAAATTGTCAAACACATAGGCTTTGCTCTCGCCATGAACATACAACAGACGCAGATGCTCATGATAACGAACCTCCCGTTCTCCGTTCGGCAATTCCCTTCGCCACGCATCAAAATACCGCAGCACAAAACCGCCCTTAACCTTTTGTGGCAGACATACTTTGTTGGTATCATAGAGGAAGTATTTTACCCGCCCTCGGCTTTTGTAGGTTGCGGAAGAGCCGCATTGAGGGCATTTCCCAGCCTGATTGTGCCGCGGTTCTTCCGCCATGACGGATTGCCGGCAATTCGTACAGAACCCCTGAAGCTGCTTTCGTCTGCCATATTCATAGATAATGTACCGCTGGGGCATAGCCTTCGTTCCCACATATTCTTCAAATCGTTTCGGGAGAGGCGGTATCAATGCCATTTGCTCATCAATTTTATCCGTAATCAGCCTGTGTTTCTCATCGAGTCTTGCCGCCAATATACCCTCTTGAAAGGACATGATAACTTTCTCCCAATTCTCTGATTTGCCGAAAAATTCTGCAATGACCTCCTTTGTTTGAATATCCATTAACGATTTTGAGCCGTGATACGGAAAATACTTATGCAAACATCCTGTGCGCCATTCATAACATCCGGCTTCGCTGTCAAACTGGCGGTTTATTGATTCTTCTTTGCTGAAATAAACAATCATGGCAGGGTTATCCAGTCCATCTTTTGCCATGCTTGCATCATAGACAGATACCGCCAGCAATTCCTCATTTTGCTTTTCAGCGCACACAAAAGAGCACCGGTCATCTGCAAGGGTAAACCTTTGCATTTCTTCTTCCGATGCCTTTCGTGGCGGAATCCTCGCAAGTTTTCTCTTATCCATACTGGCTCACCTACACAAGCATGAGTTGCTCGTCCGCTGTGGATTCATCCGCTTCATCAAACAGCGAACCCTGCACGGTTTCAGATACAGGTTCAGCATCTTCATTTAATACAGGGGCCGAAGCTGGCTCAACCTCTTGTTTCAGCACGGGCTTCACGGTAGCAACAGCTTTCTTCTCTTTTGCTTTTGCTGCCGCTGCTGTCTTTTCATCACGTTTCAGATAATCATAGATACATTTTTGCATTTCAGGGGGAGAGAAAAGCACGCCTTGCTGTCCCGGTTGGTTCTCTTTCTTTGCCTGCTCATAGAGGTAGTCCCAAAGTCCTTTGGCAGACTTACCCTCCTGCATAACCCAGCCTGCAACTTCCTCCGTCATGACCTGCTGGAGGCATTTTGCAATATAAGCCAAGGGATAACTAAAATTAGCCCATTCGTTCAGTCTGGCTGTCGCTTGCCTAATTATCATGGTCATCCTCCTCTATTTCCGCCATGCTTTGGTTCATCCTGCGCACCAAAATGGCGTATTCGTCTATCGGGAAATGGGTGTCGGAAATAGCCCCTCCAAGGTATGCTTTGGCGGTCAATTCTTTGATTCCGCGATTTTCCGCTATGGCTTGAATATGCTCATTGCTATCCAATTCCCGTTGGAGCATTGCCATTGCCAGATCGCGATCATCATATACAGTCGCATCTGTACGGGTACAGAGGTTTGCCAGCAGGACATAGAGCGGCTTGTCACGCGTCAGAAAATCCCAAGATTTCCGGAATGCCTCAAATGGCGTCGCATTACTAAATTCCGCAACACATTCCCTGTGTGTGCCGTTTAGCCAGCACAGTTTATCGCCAGCAATATAGATTCCACCTGCCACCACATAGCCTACATGTCTGCCATATTCCCATTTTTCCAGAATGGCTTCATTCACATGGCAGCAGACAACGCGCAGATGCCCCTTGCTTGTCGGGAACTCCTGTCCAACCTGAACAAGTCCATTTTTCTTGCTCATACGCATATCTATCCCTTTCGTATGTATATTTATGTATGTCGGCTATAAACGGGTATCTCCAAAGAGCCAACAGGCGTGTCCTTCTTATGCTGATGCAGAATGAACCCACCGTTGTAGCAGCTTCTCCCATTTTCTACGCAATCAAAAAAGAAGCTGTGCTTTACATAGTCACTGTACATTCTGTATAAGCCTCTGTGATGCACTTGAAAATCACGCATTCCCTTGGTGAATGCCCGTTTTATCCGTTTATCTTCGATGATTTTTGCAATGATGTGCTGACTGTGTTCAAAGTCAAAGGAAGCTGTTTCCCTGCGGTCAATATACAGCATTGTCCGTGTGCTTTCGCCGGACTGAAGCAGCTCCCGAAGGGTATCGGCAGGCAGATTTATCCTGTCATGCCAGCCATGAAATTCGTCATTGTAGGTGGGTGTGCCAAGCCATG
>JGI994J12354_10005792_pt1 | contig 10520 bp, 11 predicted proteins | sample IntmicLarv3ML3BL_FD_12354 | JGI IMG/M metagenome (IMG submission 12354)
GGCCTACAGCCGCCACGACATCACCGACAGCGACCGCGCCGCGTTGCTGGAGGGCTATGAAAAGCTGCTCACCCGCAAGGACGCGCCGCTACAGGAGCAGGGCAAGGCCTTTTTGGAGCGGTATGTTTTAGGTAAGTATTAATTTGTCAAAGGCAGGGATTGCTATGAAAAAGCCGCTTATTCTCATTCCGCCCACCGACCATGAGTTCGGGCCGTCCGGCCATTTTATGGTGATGCAAAGCTATATGGATTGGGTCACCCAGGCGGGCGGCATCCCGGTAATGCTGCACCATGTGGACGATGCGGGCTACTACGCCGAGGCCGTTCAACACGCCGACGGCGTGCTCTTCCCCGGCGGCCCCGATTTAGATCCGGGGCACTGGGGCGAGTTACCCATCCCCCAGAGCGGGCGCATCAACCCCACGCGAGACCGCACCGAGCGGCTGCTCTTTGAAGCCGCTTCGGCGGCTGCGCTGCCCATGCTGGGCATCTGCCGCGGGATGCAGGTGCTCAATGCCTTTCTGGGCGGCAGCCTGTATCAGGACATCGACAGCCAGTTCGGCCAGAATGTCGGCCACAGCCAGGGCTGCGCGGGCGATATCGCCACCCACGACATCACGCTAGTCGAGGGCACGCCGCTCTGTGAAATCTCGGGCAGCGGCACCGTGCGGGTCAACACCTTCCACCATCAGGCCGTGCGGAAGCTGGCCCCCGGCCTCATCGCCATGGCCCACGCCGAGGACGGGATGATTGAGGCCTATTGTTCGGCGGACCACCCCTTCCTGTGGGGGACGCAGTTCCACCCCGAGAAGATGGCGGCGGACAATGGGCTGAGCCGTGGGATTTTCGGGGCGTTTCTGGCGGCGTGCCGCAGGTAATGCGTAGGGTGTGACGACCCCGGCACGCCACGTACAAGAATAGGGCCGGACGGCCAATGGCCACCCCTACAGGCTTATCCACACAAAAAAGCCACCCATATCTGGGTGGCTTTTTCTCTGCAATTCACTACTTCACATCGGGCACAATGTCGAGGCTGACATTGCCGTCCTCGCCGTAGATGACGGCCTGCTTGTCCAAAAACATCTGGTCGATGGTCTTAAAGAAGTCGGCCTTATTGGGGAAGGCGACCTTGGTGGTGGCCATCACCTGCTTGGCCTCTGCGGCCTCATTGCCCAGAAGAGCGTCAAGCAGAATGACCTGGAGCTTGCAGCTGCCTACCACGGCGGTGTAGGGGTCGGCAATGATGTAATCGTTGCCGTGGCCCGTGCCGGCGGCCCCGGCGCAGTAGGGGTGCAGGGCGGGCATCACCTGGGAAATATCGCCCATGTCGGTGCAGCCGGTCGACCAGCCGCCCGAGGAGATGACGCCTTCGCCCATGGCCTCGGTGATGCTATCGACGGCCAGCTTGGTGATTTCGGGAGAGTTATAGAGCGGGCTGTACCCCGGGCGATCACACAGGGCGACATTGCCACCGAAGGCGGCGGCGCTGGCGGCCAGGGCACGGTTGATGCGGCGGTTCTGGTTGATGATGGCATCCATGCTGGCGCCGCGGACATAGCTCTCCAGCATAACATCATGGGGGATGGCATTGACGGCGCCGCCGCCACGGGTGACGATGGGATGGAAGCGAATGTGGTCTTCATCCACAAAGGTCTCGCGCAGGGAATTGACCGTCTGCATGGCGGTGGAGGCCATGTAGAGGGCGTTGACGCCCTTGTGGGGCGCGCCGCCGGCGTGAGAGCTGACGCCTTGGAAACCGATGGTCTTGGCCACGCAGCCGTTGGAGCCGTCCTCGACGTGATAGGTGGCATCGCCCAGCCGTCCGGTGGTGTGCACCATAAAGGCCAGATCGACATCGTCTAAAAAGCCACGGTACATAAACTCGACCTTGCCGCCGTAATAGCGGATGGTGCCGGCCTGACGCAGGCCCTCGCGGTAGCCGATTTCAATGAGCTCCTCAGCGGGCACGGCCATGAGGCGGATGCTGCCCGAAAGGCCGTCCAACGCCCCGGGCTCCTTGAGCACGGCAGCGATGCCGAGCAAAGCGGCGCACTGGGCGTGATGGCCGCAGGCGTGAACATATCCGGTCTCGGGGTCACACTCGGGATGGTTGGCGACGATGAGGGAGTCGAGCTCGCCAAAGATGCACAGCTTGGGGCCGGGCCGGCCGGTGTCCACATCGGTGAAGAAGCCGGGGATGTTGCCGGCCTCCGTAACGGTGTAGCTCAGCTTTTCAAACTCGGCCTTGAGGTAGGCGTGGGTTTTCCACTCGCGGTAGCCGGTCTCGGGGTTTTTCCAGATGTGCCGCTCGGCGGCCAGCATGAGGTCCTTGTTCTTGTCCGAAAGGCTTTGCAGCAGGTCATAGCGCGCTTTTTTACTCATATCCATGCTCCTTTGCTGAATGTGTAGCGGTAGTGGTATGTCCAGTATAGCACATCCAATTTGAAAGCGGAATGGGGGCAGGGATATTTTTTGATGGGGCGAGGGGGCCTGTCCCAAAAAATGGGGGCTCCCTCAAGAACTAAAAAACGTTACCTTAAACCCCTTACAAATGCCCTGTCCTTTATGCTATAATAGCTGCAAAAGCAGCTATTATAGCAAATTTGTTAAGTTATAGCATTCTGCTGGCGCAGACCACCACAGCGCAGCTGTGGTTATGCTATAGTAAAATATCCAACCATTCCACCCACAAGGAGGGCAACCCTATGGCCAAAATTGATCAACTTCGCCAGGCCGGCAGCTATCAGACCTTTGGCAAGGGCCATGTCATCGTCCAGGATGGCGAGACAGGTGAGGACATGTACATTCTGCTACGCGGCACCGCCGGCGTGTACAAGGACCTTGGGAAGCCCACCCAGCGTCAGGTGGCCCAGCTTGGCCCCGGCGAGTTTTTCGGCGAGATGAGCCTGTTCATCGGCAAGGGCCGCACGGCCACTGTCATCGCGCTGGAGGATGCCACCGCCCTGCGCATTGGCAAGGCCGACGCCCTGGATTTTTTCCGCCTGCAGCCCGAGCAGACTTTGGTGCTCATCACGGCCATCTGCCGCCGGCTCGATATGGCACAATCCCGCTTGGGGGAGGCCATGCCCGCCGCCCCGGGGCCCTTTATCCCGCCGCCTATCCCCGAGGCGCCGGTTCAGGCTGTCATTGCCCCGGCCATCACGGCCGCCGCAGCTCCGCCGCCACCCATGGACATCGGCGACCTCTTTCTCCCGGGCCACGGTACCTACGAGCTGCCCGAGGCCGACCTCACCCTCATCTACGACAAAAGCTGCCAATGCCCCCAGTGCGGCCACAAGTTTTCCGCCAAGGCGGTGCGGCAGTCCAAGCTGATTACCGAGCGCACTGACCGCGATGGGCGCAAGCACTACAAGGGCGTTGAGCCCATTCATTACGACATCGTCACCTGCCCCAGCTGCTGGTTCAGCGCCCTGGGGGAGAACTTTGCCAAGGCCCTCAAGCGCAAGGAGCTGGTGGCCAAGCAGCTGGCACCTTTCAAGGCGGCCTTTGGCGCCGACCTGCCCACCGACGCCGCGGGCAGCGTCTTTTTGGGGTATTATCTGGCCATCGCCTGCGGGGCCCTCTGCTTCCAGGGGCCCCACCTGCTGCTGGGCGCGCTGTGGCAAAAGCTCAGCCGCCTCTATGCCGACTGCGAGGCGAACGAGCTGGAACTGGAGGCCGCCAAGCGATCGCTGGAATCCTACATGAACGCCTACACCAAGACCGACATTGCACCCAGGCAGAACCAGCAGCTGTGCATCATCATCGCCGAGCTCTACCTCAAGCAGGACCAGTACAAGGAGGCGCGGGACTTTTTCTTCAAGGCCAAGACCGACCCTGTCGGCGGCGCCACCTTCCGCCGCCACGCTGAGGACCGCATTGAGGACATCCGCGAAATCCGGGGGAATGGCCTGTGAGCACCGATTTGGCCCGCCTGCGGGACACTCTGGCGCAGGGGAAGCGCATGGTCTTTTTCGGCGGCGCGGGTGTGTCTACCGAGAGCGGCATCCCCGACTTTCGCTCGGAAAAAGGCCTCTACAGCGCACGAAAGGTGTACGGCCACAGCCCGGAAACGCTGCTAAGCCACAGCTTTTTCATGGGTTTTCCGCCCATTTTCTTCCGCTATTATAAGGAAAACCTCATCCATCCCACCGCCCAGCCCAACGCCGCCCACCGGGCGCTGGCGCGGCTTGAGCAAGTGGGCCGACTGACGGCTGTGGTCACCCAGAACATCGACAGCCTCCATCAGGCGGCGGGCAGCCGCGTGGTGCACGAGCTCCACGGCGCGACGGCCCGCAATTATTGTATGGGCTGTCTGGAGAAGTACGGCCAAGACTACATTCTGAATCCCGAAAACTGCGGCGCAGACGGCATCGTCCCCCGCTGCGCCAAGTGCGGCGGCGTGGTGCGGCCCGATGTGGTGCTCTACGAAGAAGGGCTCTCCCACACCGTGATGATGGCCGCCGCCAAGGCCATCGAGTCATCTGACATACTCATCGTGGGCGGCACCTCTCTGGCCGTCTATCCGGCGGCCGGGCTGATTCAATACTTCAAAGGGGATGCCCTGGTGCTCATCAACCTGAGTGAGACCCCCTATGACAGTCAGGCCGACTTGGTGGTGCGCCGGCCCATCGGCGAGGCTTTGGCCGCCGTGGTGTAGCGTCTGCGCCGTCCGTGCCGCGCCCCCCCAATCCGCCGCCAGGGGGCCAGCCCGGCCCCTATCAGAAGCATCCCCACGGCCAGCCACAGGGCCAGGGCCGAGAGGCTCAGCTGCCCGCCGTCGGACGCGCCGGCGGCCATCAGCAGAACAGCCACCCCGATAATCTGAAGCATACCCGAAATCCGCGCCATAGCTTGTCCCTCCTCTTTTGCTTATAGGCTCAGTGTAGAGGACTTGCTATCCCATAAAACGGAGTTCCAACATAAAAACCCGACATATGTTCGTCGGGTTTTTGATGGTTTTGGAATAATACAGGCGAATATTACTCTAAGTTTTGATTTCCTCAGGCAACTTGCCGGGGAGGGTGGCCGCCATGATACTGCCGATGACCGAGACCGAAAGGCCGATGATGAGCATGGTGCGCATGGGCATATCGGTGGGCAGTAGGCCGCACAGCAGCGCACCCAGCACATCGCCCACCGTCATGGCCGCCATGCCGAAGGACTGGCCCCGCACCCGGTCACGGTCCTCCATCAAGGCGTTGATGTAGTAGGTGAAGGCCGGCAAAAAGACGGCGTAAGCGAAAACCTGCAGGCAGTTGGCCAGGTAGAGCAGGGGGATGCTGGGGGCAAAGATGAGACAGGCCGCCTTGACCGAGTAAAACACCCCGCCCAGCCGCATCAGGGGCGTGCAGCCGAAGCGGCGGCTGAGCCGCGTGAAGCCGGCCATGACCGGGAACTCGACCAAGGCCGCGATGGCGGCCACGACGCCCAGCTCGGAGCTGGTGCCGCCCAGGTTCTGGACGATCTTGAAGAGATTGATACCCACCACGCGGGCACACAACGTCAGGCACATGACGCCCACCAGAAAAAGGAAGAACCGTTTGTAGCGCCCGATGAAGGCCCCGAGACTGTCCTTCCCCTCGGCAGTGGCCGTCACCTGGGCGCTCTGCATCCGGACGCGCACGGCGCGGTCAGGGGGCTTGAAGCTCCACACCAGGGCGATGGTCACGACGGCCATGCCCACGTGAACCAGGGGCAACATCCCGGTGCCAAAGGCCGAGGTCACCCGGCCCAAAATCAGCGAGGCCACGGCATAGGCCACCGAGCCGAGGCCGCGCGCCATGCCGAAGCTCAGATTGCTCCCCCGATTGATGTGCTCCATAGCCAGGGAGGTGATAAGGGGCTGCATCGACATGGTGAGCACGCCGCTCGCCACAAAGAGCCCCACCAACAGCGCGGTGCTCCGCCCCAGGATGAGGAAGAGGCCCACCGACATCAGCCCCGCCGCCCCGGTCATCATGGCCACGGCGGCCCGAAGGGAGGGCCCGCCCTCCTTGCCCACAAAGCTGCCCGCCACAATTTGAATGAGCACCGAAAGGCTGTTGAGCAGCGCCATGACAAAGCCAATCTGGTTGATGGTGACGCCGTATTCCAGCAGAAAAACCGAATAAAAGCCGGTGACGGCACAGATGAGGGCACAATAGGCCCCCTGGATGCCGCCATAGCGGGCGGTGGGCGTGTGCAGGCCGGCCCCGGCCCTTCCGGGCAGCGCCTTGAGAGCCGCGCCCAGGCTGCGCCGGGGTAGGGCCGATTCGATGGGGTCGTGGGGTTTTTTGAAAAACCGCATAGGGGTTCACGCTTTCTTGAGTGGATGTGGGTTTGTTTGCGAGGACTTGGGGCGAGAATACGCCTACGCGCCCGCCAAAATAGCCGCCTGTTTCTTCTTGGGCAGGCTTGCGAAAATCAGGCCGTAGGATTCATCAATCCACGCCTTGAGGGCCTCATCGGGCACATCTCCACCGGTATAGACCGAGCTCCAGTGGATTTTGTTCATATAATAGCCCGGGATGACCACACCGGGGTACTCCAACCGTACCAGCTCTCCATGGGACGGGGCCAGCTTGAGGCTGATGATGGGCGCGCCGTTTTTGTCGGCGCCGTCCATGAGGAACATCTTGTCCTCCACGCGGTAGAGCACACAGCCCCATTCCTCCTGATAATGCTTGACCGCCCCCGGTTTGGAAAGGCAGTAGCACTCGAGCCATTCATAAGCCATATCGGTACCTCTCAACATAATTTTTACATGAATTTTATTATACCCTGGTTGTTATCGCCAGCGCAAGAGGTTAAAATAGGTACAAGGGATAAATTATCGTGAATAGGAGGATTTACTATGCGTAAAACGAAAATTGTGTGCACGCTGGGCCCGGCCACCGACAGCGAGGCTGTATTGCGAGGCATGATTGAGGCCGGCATGGATGTGGCCCGGCTCAACTTCTCCCACGGCAGCCACGCCGAACACAAGGCGCGCGTCGAGATGGTCAAGCATCTGCGCCGGGCAATGGGGCGGCCCATCGCCCTGATGATCGACACCAAGGGGCCCGATATCCGGGTGGGGCGCTTTGCCGATGGCTTTGTCGAGCTGCGGGCCGGCGACACCTTTACCCTCTGTGGCGACATGGCGGAGGGCGACAGCGCGCGGGTCGGCATCACCTATCCGCAGCTGAGCGCCCGCCTCAAGGCGGGGGACGCCGTCATGCTGGACGACGGGCTCATGGAGCTGCGCGTCCTCGAGACGACGGCTACCGATACCGTGTGCCGTGTCATCTCGGGCGGCGTGCTGGCCAGCAATAAGAGCGTCAACGTCCCCGGTGTCAAGCTCGACATCCCCTACATGCGGGAGAAAGATATTGAAGACCTGCGCTTTGCCGTCGAGCATGACTTCGACTATGTGGCGGCCTCCTTTGTCCGTTCGGCCTGTGATGTCCGGGAGGTGCGCAAGGTTCTGGAGGAGGGCGGCGCCCACGGCATCCGCATCATTTCGAAGATTGAGAACTCCGAGGGCATCGAGAACATCGACGAGATTTTGGCGGTGTCCGACAGCATCATGGTGGCACGGGGCGACATGGGCGTCGAGCTGCCCTTTGAGGACCTACCGGCCATCCAAAAGATGCTCATCAAAAAGGCCATGGAGCACGGAAAAATCAGCATCACGGCCACCCAGATGCTCGAGAGCATGATGAAAAACCCCCGGCCGACCCGCGCCGAGGTGAGCGATGTGGCCAACGCCATCTTCGACGGCACCTCGGCCATCATGCTCTCCGGCGAGACCTCGGTGGGCCGTTACCCCGTCGAGACCGTGGGCACCATGGCCCGCATCGCAGCGGTGACCGAAGGCTCCATCGACTATGAGAAGCGCTTCAACCAGCTCGACTGGGAAGTGCCCGCCGAGGGCATCACCGACGCCATCTGCCACTCGGTGTGCTCGGCGGCCTACCGCCTCAAGGCCAAAACCATCTTCACCCTCACACAAAAGGGCGGCACCGGCTATGGGGTATCCCGCTATCGGCCCGCCAGCGGCTATCTGGCCTTTACGCCGGATGAGAAGGTTTACCATCAGCTGTCCCTCAGCTGGGGCTGTACCCCCATGCTGCAAGAGACGCGGGACACTTTGGATGAGCTGGTATCCAACGCCCGACAGATGGCCCTCGAGGCCGGCCTGGTGCAGGCGGGGGATAAAGTCGTCTTCACCGCAGGCTTGCCCCTGGGCTGCGCCGGGCTGACGAATATGCTTCAGGTGACAACCCTATAAAGCAGAGCGGGCCGCAAACCAAGGAAAGTGCCCCGAGGGGGCGTCTTCAAACCGTCAAACGGCCCAAATGGTGGCAATTTTCCCGCCCTTGGTCACTCCATCGGTTTGAAGGCATCCCCGTAGGGCTTTTGAGATGTGGCGTAAATTGAATGAAGAACGGATCGAACACGCAAATGCGTTCGATCCGTTCTTCATTCAATTCGCAATCATAATCGCTCTATTACTCAAACCAATGACGCACATGATTTTGACAGTCGTGCAATGAAAACTCCGATACGCGGTATTCGTGAATCCCCGCCTTGGTCAAAGGGTCATCGCTACAGAATTTTTGAATATCCGCACACTTAACAATAACCACGCCGCCGCTCGCCCCTACTTTGGGGCCGGAAAAGAGGATAGATCCATTTTGGAAGCCGATTTCCAAATAGGCAAGATGTGCGTCGATTGCTTTTTGCAGCATCTCTCCCAGAGGATGGCCGTCTACAAACGTACCTTCTAAACAATAATACTTCATAAAGCTCCAACTTCTTTACAGATTGATGATATTTATCTTTAATCTGCTATGCGTTAAAAAAACCGCCCCCGCTGACCACAAGGTATTCGCCGGTTATATAACTTGCCATGTCCGAACACAAAAATAGCGCTGCATTCGCCTGGTCATCCGGCGTACCGAGCCGCCCCAAAGGGTTTTTTTGAATAACGCTTTCCTCCAAACCTGCTACAGCCATAAATGTTTTGGCCGACATATCCGATTCCGTAGCGCCCGGCGCGATAGAATTTACACGGATACCGTATGCGCTCGCCTCCAGCGCCAACACGCGCGCAAAGGTCAAAATGGCGGATTTGGAGGCTGAGTAAGCGGCTTGCATCGGAATAGTATCGAACGCGGAGGCCGCTGCTACATTCAATATGACGCCCTTGGTATTGTTTTGAATCATGGCACGCAGCGCCTGCTGTGAGCATAGAAACGTACCCTCCATGTTTACGCGGAACACCTTGCGCCACGCATCCAGCGGGAAATTTTTCACCTCATAGGCGACAGCGATGGCGGCGTTATTCACCAAAATATCAAGAGGCCCATACTCGCTTTGGAATGCGTCAAAGCAAGCCTTTACATCGGATTCGTCACTAATATCCAACTGCTTGTAAGAAACCTTTTGCGGATATTGCGCTTGCAGTTCGCTAAGTGCCGCTTCACCATTCCTTGCGTTGATGTCGGTCAACATCACATTTGCACCATGATACAGAAATTTTTTGGCTATCGCCAAGCCTATCCCGCCTGCAGCACCCGTAATTAAAGCATTTTTTCCATTTAACAGTTGTGGCATAGTGAACACTCCATTTCAATAAATGTTTGTAATATCAATGGCTACATAATATCACAAAGTGTTTGTTGTGTCAATAACTACAATTGAATTTTCCGGTTGATTATGATATAATACAAAATGGGTGATATTTATGAAAAATAGTGCGCGTTTTCCTGTCGCAATACATACACTCATGATCATTGCGGCATTTCAAGATCAGCGAAAAATAACAAGCGATTTAATCGCCGCAAGCACAGGTATGAACGCAGTTACAATCCGCAATATATTTCGCTCGCTAAAATCGGCTGGATTAATTCAGGTAAAGCGCGGGCCGGCCGGAGCAAAACTGGCCGCCGCGCCTGAAAAAATAACGCTTTATGACATCTATACCGCGGTAGAGGGTACTCTGTCGGAAGCCTTCCCTCTGAATAAAAATGTCCTCCAACTGCCGTCAGTGGGAAAAAGCGTCAACGATATTTTAATGCTGCATTTTGATAGCATTACGCTGATGATACAAAAAGAATTGCAGCATATTTCTCTGATGGATTTGCTGACTGATTTGGATGAGCGGATACCGGAATATCGGCCGCCGTGGGACAATAAGGATTAGGGCCGTTTTGGGGGCTTTATACCTTTTTCCGCTTTGCGTATGTTTGTAATGAGAAGGTCTATCATCAGCTGTCCCCCAACGGCCGAGAGCCGGGACACCTCGGACGCGCTGGTGACCAGCGCCAGGCCCACCCTAACAAAAAAGAAGGTATCGCATATGAACCCCTATCTACAAAGCTTTAGTCGTATCGAATGTCTGCTCACCTTCGCCTGCACAGGGCGGTGCAAGCATTGCTCGGAGGGCGACCATGCATCGGCTGGCGCGCATCTCGACGGCGACGCCGCCGCCGAGATGGTTCGCAAGGTTGCGGGGCGCTACCCCATCACTTCTCTGATGACCTTCGGCGGGG
>JGI994J12354_10005793_pt1 | contig 10519 bp, 6 predicted proteins | sample IntmicLarv3ML3BL_FD_12354 | JGI IMG/M metagenome (IMG submission 12354)
ATACTCAAATTCCTCCAAAAAAACAAACTTCAAAATAACACTATTTTAACAAACTGTCCCACGGTTGCTGAGACTTCACTGTCCTACAGTCGCTGAAACTTGGCCCATTAACCATTTCCCCAAATCGCGAACTTGATTTCGTAACGTCGAGTTTTCGGAGTTATTCTTTAGGAGTGATAACGTCTGTTTATACTTTCTCTCATTGTGAATACATTTTGTGATTTGAATATCTCTTTCCAATGATTCAGCAGTACATTTTTGCGGATACTTTTCGATCAGATTTTTTCCTAAATCAATGACTTGTTTCTTGAGTTCTTCGCTATCATTCTGCCGAAACTCTCTAAGTGCATCTTGATATTCCGTTATTAAACCCTCAAATAATTCTTTATTGCGGTTTTCATCGCGTCTCTTGATAATGGCTCGAACTGCAAGTCCCACACATAAAACTGGTAAAAAAATCCTCCCGTGAAATATGCCAAATCTCCCGCATTATTCAGATCAAGGTTTTTATCAGTCAAACTTTGTATCAAACCTACGATTGAGCCACAGGCTAACAATAGAAGAAATGCTGCCCCACATCCTATATTTTTTGTCATTTTCTTTTACCTCAAATTCATTTAATAATGAAACGGTTTGGTTGTTGGCTGTTGCCATGATAATGATCCTTTTTGAAAAATAGTGTTGCTAAAACAAAGTGAAGTGACATTTTGGGGACTAAATGCCGTCTGGAAAGACGTTATATCTACCCAATGACCCGCTTACTGTTTGTTAGAAATTCTGACCGATAATCAGAATATTTAAAAAAGAAAAGGAGTGCCACAGGAATTGTGTATCCACTCCGCCAAGAGCTTACCAACAATACCACGGACACCCCCAAACGGGGGCGTTCACGTGTTACTTGGTAATCAAAAGCAATAATGCTCAGGTTGGCGGTTTGGATACAGTAACGCGATTTAACGCTAAATTCTAAATGTTTCTACTACTTTTCTTATCCGATAATCAGGTCGCTCCGATTGGTTCTGTAAAATTTGTCTATCATTTGGCACAAGGCCAACCCATAGTCTATAACAACAGTTCCAGAAAATCAATATTTTTTTGTAGGGATATGCCAAAACGAATATAGAAACAGAATTTTATGACACGTCCAAAGTACCATCCACATGTTTGGAAGGGCTTCTTGGCATTATGGGTTGAACACGGCAATAGATAAATTTTTATTGATTTGGAGTCAACTTCTTGTTTCTACTTTCATCGCAGATACTAACTCAAACCCTTCACCCATCAAGGGAAACCCCATCCAGTTATAATATGAATTTCGCGGATCAACGACTATTGTTGTGCAATAATCTAACGGGCTTTGCATTGCTTTTGTTGGGGTTTGGTAAAATCAGGTCAAGACCTTCTACCATATATTCTTTGCGGGATTTTCACCTTGTGGGGTTTGTTGCAAAAGGTATTTTACCGATCCATTCACGTGTTCGCATCATATTCTAAATTTACGAAATAGAACGATAATCGTATTGTTTCGTGTATAAGTAATGTTAAAATGTACGGGTAGTTATTGTGAGTGGCAGATCGGCATTATTGTTTCAAATTTCAATATTCTTGAGTAACGGCAGATGGCAAAGCGAAAGACACGTGGGACGGAAACGACTCCAATTGAACAGTATGAGCATTCGGATAAAAAGCGAGTGAATAACCCTCCGGTGGGGCTGGTAACGGCTCATTCGGATAACGGTGGGTATCGCAAGAAAGAGTACGCTTACGATCCGCATATTGACCCGAAGCTCGATTGGTGTGGCAAAACGGAGCATACCTCGTTTGATGTGCCGACGGTATCGCTGCATGTGCATGAACGAATTGATCCACGGCGTATTGTTGAAGAACTCAAAAAGGAACCCGAAGACTTGGGGACATCGGGAAATCGACAAGGGCTTTTGTTCGAGAATGATGTCAAGCCTTTGCGTCAGGCGGTTGAGTTTTACAAGCATACGGAAAATTGGTCGAATCGTCTTGTGGCCGGTGACTCGCTGCTGGTTATGAATTCGTTGCTCGAAAAGGAAGCTATGGCCGGTAAGGTGCAAATGATCTATTTTGATCCGCCTTATGGAATCAAATACGGCTCGAACTTCCAACCTTTCGTCAACAAGCGGGATGTCAAAGACGGCAAAGATGAAGACCTGACCGCCGAACCCGAAATGATCAAAGCGTTTCGTGACACTTGGGAACTCGGCATCCATTCCTATTTGACCTACATCCGCGACCGCCTGCTTTTGGCTCGGGAATTGCTGCACGAATCGGGGAGTGTGTTTGTGCAGATTAGCGATGAAAATGTGCATCGTGTACGGTGTTTGCTGGATGAAGTGTTCGGTGCTGAAAATTTTGCAAGTTTTATAACGGTTCGTAAAACTGGTGGATTAGGATCATCTGGGTTGACTGCTGTTGCCGACTTTATTATTTGCTACAATAAAGATTCAAAACAGTCAAAATACCATCAACTTTATGTGAGTAAATTTGATAGCGGTATTCTTGATCAATATCGAAATGCGATGCTTCCAAATGGAGAAATTATTACACTTCAAAAAGGCCAAGACACTCCAGAAAGTGCAAAACGATTTTCGCCAACTTCATTACATACTATGTATGCTGGAGTAGAATCTTGCCTCTATACATTTGAATTAGATGGAAAGAAATTTTCACTTCCTTCAAATCGTCAATGGTCAACTACATATCCAAATATGATGCGATTAGCGGCATCTAAAAGAATATACACGGGCGGTAATACTCCAAGATTCATTAGATATATTGATGATTTTCCTGTCGCTGAAATATCTACTTTATGGGCTGATTTGATGGGAACGGATGATAAGGTCTATGTCGTACAAACATCGAATAGAATTATTGCACGCTGCATGTTAATGACAACTGATCCCGGCGATTTGGTTCTTGACATTACCTGTGGGAGTGGGACAACGGCTTATGTGGCTGAAAATTGGGGACGACGCTGGATGACTTGTGATACGTCACGAGTGGCAATCACACTGGCCAAACAACGGCTTATGACGGCACAGTTTGACTACTTTGAACTTGCCCATCCAAGCGAAGGAGTACGGAGTGGGTTTCGTTACAAGACCGTACCGCATATTACGCTGAAATCGATAGCCAACAATGAACCTGCCCCGGAAGAAACTCTTTACGATCAACCATACATCGACAAAAAGAAAATTCGTATCACAGGTCCGTTCACCGTTGAAGCTGTTCCGGCACCGACAGCCCTTGGTTTGAATCGGGAAAACTTACCGGAAGAACCGTCTGTAACGTCCGAAACAATGGTTGATACGTCCATTGCCCGTAGTGGTGAAACCGTGAGACAAGCGGATTGGAAAGATGAATTGCTACGTACCGGTGTTCGTGGTAAAGGCGGGAAGTACATCGAATTTACGCGAGTCGAATCACTCTCAGGAACGAAATTTCTTCAAGCCGAAGCGGAAACAAGGGATACTGCCCAACGGGTATTGATCTGTTTTGGTCCCGAACATGCACCACTTGAACAACGTGCAGTGGAACTTGCTCTTGAGGAAGCCCAACATCTGAAACCGTCTGCACCGATTGTTTTGTTCTGTGCATTTCAATTCGATGAAGAAGCCGCCAAGGATATTGACGAAACCAATTGGCCGGGTGTGACACTGCTCAAGGCACAAATGAACGCTGACCTCTTGACCGATGATCTCAAAAAGAAGCGAAGTAGTAATGACAGTTTTTGGCTAATCGGACAACCGGATGTTGAAATGAAACCGATCAAAAAAGGCGAACATAAGGGAAAATCCCGAGTAACCGTACATGGTTTCGATTATTATGACCCGAAAAAGGGAGACCTTATCAGTGGTGGTCAGGAAGACATCGCCATGTGGATGCTTGATACCGATTATGATGGCCGCAGTTTGTATCCGTCACAGGTGTTCTTTCCAATGGCCGGACCCAAAGATGGCTGGTCGAAACTTGCCAAAAGCCTGAAAGCGGAACTGGATGAGGAAAAGATCGAATCATTCCAAGGTACGGAATCACTTCCATTCACTCCGGGCAAAGCCGTTGCGGTCAAAATCATTGATGCTCGGGGGATTGAGAGTTTGAAGATTTTGAGGTAAGAAGATTACAAGAAAAAAATAACGCCGACACGAAGCCGACGTTGGACCGGAGACGAAACCCCGGTTGGTGTAGATCATTTATTAAGAAGTATCGTCAAACTTAGGATACTGGATTAACTAAACCCGTTTAGTTAATCTTATATCTTGGAATAATGCTTGTCAAGAGAAAAAATAAGCCAATTCAAAAATTTTTAAGAAAATGAATTATGGAACGAGTTATCACATATATAGACGGATTCAACCTTTACTACGGAATTAAAGAGGAGTTTTCGGACAAATACAAGTGGTTAAATTTAGTGCAATTATCAGAGGCGTTCTTGACTCAATCCCAGCAATTAGAAAAAGTAAAGTATTTTACGGCTGATATTTCTTCTGAAAATCAAAAGATGGCGAGACAAAAAACATATCTTAACGCACTGGAAAGTCATTGCGGAAAGATGATTGAAATCACAAAGGGACGATACTTGAAAAAAAATATCCGGTGTTACACACACCAATATGCGTGCCGTCAAGCAAATTTTGCTCCGTGTAAAAACTACCATCATAACGATTGTAATGGGATACTATCTATCCCCGAAGAAAAAAAGACGGATGTAAATATTGCAACTTCCATGTTGGTTGATTGTTTTCAAGATCATTTTGATACGGCTTTTCTTATTTCTGCTGATTCAGACTTGGTTCCACCGATTCAAACAATAAAGCGTATTCATCCAAACAAAAAAATTATTGTTATTTTTCCTCCCGGTAGAAATTCATACGAGATAAAACAGTTACAGGGAGAGGCATACTGTCGAAGGATCAAAGAAAAACACTTACTGGGATCACAGCTTCCTCAACAAATAACACTGGCAAGCGGTGCTGTTCTTGCACGACCGCAACACTGGAACTAAAGCCCCACAACACACATATATTTCATATTCGATACTGATTCCCATGCCCATCGACAAACTCATTATCAATTCGCCCTACGAAGAACCCAAGCATTATTGGGATTATATCCGTGAAGAACGTCAGTTTGAAATGAAAACAGGTCGTCGTTCGGCTGGATATATCATTGCATCAAGCGGTTCCAGTGCGTTTGATGATCCGGGTATTTTCGTTGAGATTCCATTGGTCAACCAAATTCGTCCCCGTGTGAAGCAGTGGCGTGAGCAAGGTTATCCCGGTGTAACGGGCATCACGAAACGACTACTCCATCATTGGCAAGACCCGGAAGAACGAAGTGGGAAAGATCAAAAACGGTTCTTCTTTTGCCAGTTGGAAGCCATTGAAACGCTCATTTTTCTAACGGAAGGGCCGGAGGCAGATCGTTTGGGAATCGACATCCCTGGTGATGGTGGTGATTTTGTCAGGTGGTGCAATAAAATGGCAACCGGATCGGGAAAAACGATTCTTATGTCAATGGTTATCGCATGGCAGGTGCTTAATCGTGTTGCCAATGGACGTGATGGTCGGTTTTCCAAATTTGTGTTGATTGTTGCCCCCGGCTTGACAGTTCGTAGCAGACTTTCCGTTCTTCTACCGAGTAACCCCGGCAATTATTACGATGAATTCGATATTGTTCCACACGGAATGCGGGAATCTTTGCGTCAAGGCCAAATCAAGGTTATCAACTGGCACGCTCTTGCTTGGGATAGTGAGGAGCGAATTGCCAAAAAGAAATCTGTCGATAAACGAGGTGCCAAAAGTGACGAAGCGTATGTGCAGGAAGTGCTTGGCGAACTGAAAAACGCGAAGAATTTGATTGTCGTCAATGATGAAGCCCATCATGCGTGGCGAATCCCTGCGGAGAGTAAAGTCAAAGGCATAGCCAAAGAAGAGATCGAAGAAAGTACGATTTGGGTCGGTGGACTTGATCGTATTCACCGCACACGAGGCATTTTGAAATGCTTTGATCTGTCGGCAACTCCATTTTCACCAACAGGGAAAAAAGCATCGGAAGAAACTCTCTATCCGTGGATTGTCAGCGATTTTGGGTTGAATGATGCCATTGAATCGGGATTGGTCAAAACGCCGCGAGTGGTTGTTCGTGATGATGGACGTGCCGATCAACAATTACGCAGTCGATTGTATCACATCTACATGGACAAAGACGTTCGTGATAACATTACACGTAGTAAGGCCGATGAAACCGAACCGCTCCCCGACTTGATTAAAAATGCGTATGTGCTGTTGGGTAAGGATTGGTTTGAAACCAAAAAGACATGGGAAGAAGCCGGTCAAACTATTCCACCGGTTATGATCACCGTTGCCAATAATACAGCCACATCGTCGCGGATTAAATACTCGTTTGATAAAGACTCGTTTTTGCTCAAAGCTGCCGGACTTGCGGAACTTGGAAACCCGGAAAGAACCCTGCAAATCGATAGCAAGGTGCTTGAAAAAGCCGAATCTGAAGAATCACCAGTAGAATCCGTCGAAGCTGCCGACAATGACGATTCTGATACCGATGCTCCCAAGGAACGGAAGCTCACACAAAAGCAAATGGCAGAGTTGTTGCGTCAAAAGGTGGATACTGTCGGACGTTCCGGTCAACCGGGTGAAATGATTCAAAACGTGATTTCCGTTGGTATGTTGAGTGAAGGCTGGGATGCCAAAACGGTAACACACATTATGGGACTTCGTGCATTCAGTAGCCAATTGCTCTGTGAACAGGTTGTCGGGCGTGGTTTGCGTCGAACATCGTATGAAGTCGGCGAGAATGGACTGTTTGCACCGGAATATGTCAACATTTTTGGCGTGCCGTTTACCTTTCTTCCACATGAAGGCGGAGATGGCCCACCACCAGAGCCAGTGAAACCTAAAACGCGAATCGAACCCGACAAGAGAAAGGCGAAACATGAAATTTCGTTCCCCAATGTTGTCCGTATTGACAGGGTTTATCGTCCGCAATTAGAGATAGATTTCAACAAGGTCAAACCATTGGTACTTGATCCGATGGACTCTATTACTGAGGCCGAACTTGAAACGATACTTGACGGTAAACCGAACCCCGCCGCTTTGACTGAAATTGATCTCAAAGATATTGCCGGTAAGTTTCGGTTGCAAACGCTGATTTTCAAAATTGCCACATCCATTTATCACTCGGATAAAAAACACTCTTGGAAGGGTTCTGTTGAATCATTCCTTATACAACTCATTGAAATTGTGGAATCTTTCGTTCGTTCAAACAAATTGCAAATCAAGAACCCGGAATATGATAAAGATGATCTCAGGCGACGAGTCCTTATTATGCTTAACATCGGTAAAGTGATCCAGCATATTTGGAATGAAGTTCGTGCCGAAAATACGGAAATCTTAACTCCTGTGTTTGACAAGGAAAAACCCATTCGCTCCACTTCCGATTCATATACATGGTGGACAAGTAAAATGAATAGTGATTATGAAAAATCGCATATTAATTTCACTGTTTACGACAGTTTGCTTGAATATGATGAAGCGAAAAAGATAGACCAAAACACGAAAGTCGCTTCCTTCGTAAAGAATGACCATCTTGGTTTCGTTATTTCCTATAATTATCAAGGTGTTATTCGTAAGTATTTCCCGGATTTTATCATTCGTTTCAAGAATGGGACAATGCTCATACTCGAAACCAAAGGACGCGATACGGATCAAAATAAGACAAAACGCGAGTTTCTCGCTGAATGGTGTAACGCCGTTAATCAGGATGGACGATTTGGCAGATGGGAATGGAATGTTTCGTATGATGCCAATGATTTGGATGGTATCCTCAAGGAAGTCGCAAAACAGAAACCGACCAAGTGAGCAAACGCATACAGCGAATAGAATCAACGCCATGACCTACAATGTTTGGATTGAACATGGGGTGAGCAATGTAACCAACGCCCCCTCCTTCTTGCATGGATATTGTTCACAGTCCTTGTGGTGGTCTCCCATAAGAGTCAAACTTTTGGATTGTTTTCTTTCATACCCATCAGGCCGTTTTGGACGATTTCTTTGATTTGGAAGTCACGGATGCTTTTTGGGCGGTTTTATTTTTTTGTGTCTTACGTAACTGAGGAAGTAGATACCCGTATTTTTCCTCAAGAAAGGATATAGTACTTTCTTTTGTGGTTTCTGATACCAAATCTTTATAGTAAATATCGTATCGCCATTTAGCTTCCTCTATAATCTCTGCCCATGTCTTCACATAAATTGTTGCATTTTCATATACGGCAAGAATATTTTGTCCTCTACCAGGCTGATTCGATTGCCTCTTCGCAAGTGAATCCAGTTCATTTCCAAGCAAAAGAAATGTCCAACGTACTTTATTTTTATCGAAACGAGCATCATCTATAATCGCATTAGCATATCTTGTGATTTGTGTAAGTTCCTGTTCTTTGATTGTTACTGAAGGGCGTTTTAGTTCAATAATAAAGTGCTCAACGGTATTTGCAGAAGGAATCCTTGTATATAGCATTAAATCAATTCTAAGTTTTTTAAGCTCTTCGTCAGAAATTTGACTAATATCGTTAGGAGTATCGGGAACCAAACAATCACGTTCGAGAATCTTGATATGGTCTTTAAGAAGTGTTGTCAATCGTTGGTCGCTATTGCTGATCTGATATTGTTCTCCAAAAATCCAAAGATTATCCAAAAGCATTTTATGTAATTGCTTGGTTTCAAGGAGTTGTTTTTTATAGTCGGTGAACAACAATACATTCAAACTTTCAATAAAATTAATTCTATCAATAACAAGTGAAGTTGTTTTTATGACCGATGACAATTTCGTTCTTTCGAGCAAAGATGCAAATCCATCCTGTTCTTCTTGCTTGAGATTAAAAATATTCTTCATAATCGCCCCTAAACTCGTTGGATTGTCCTCAATAGCAAGTTTAAGCAGTTGAAATTGAAATTGTTTATCTTGTACCAGTAGTTTTTTAAATGAAGGCAACCGCTTATGGATTGTCAAGGCACATATATCAAATACATTTTTACGCACACGGATAACTGGGTCGGTGGGTTTGGATTCATAGGGATATATTTTGTCGCGTTTCCATCCTTCAATGATCTCGTGATTCTTTTCTTCTTTTCTTTTTTTGAAATATACACGTAACTTATCCTTTGTAATCTTCAGTATTTTATTGCATGAAGGATCAAGTTCATTTAGTAATACATTATCTTTTAGCATCAAAGGAATCGCTGCGGATTTCAAATGTGCCGTAAATGAAATTCCCGAAGAATTGACACCAGGTTGGATTTCTTCAATTGTAAAACCTGATTCATCACATAAATGAATTTTTCGATCAACTTTTTCCTTCCATTCAAGCACCTCTAATTCGGAGTTGTGTATTTCATTATTATACGGCACTTTGAGCAAAAACTTTTTGGTTCTCTGTATCTCGGCGAGAGGATCAATCCTTGTTCCGTCATACGTCAAAATGATTGAAGGGGATTGATATTTTAATAAATAAACTGAAAGGTGGCGACAAAGAACCTTGATTGCCAAATCCGACATTAGAGATGGGTGATTGTCTTCAATATTATCAATGATGACTTCTGTTCCTACTAACCCATGCTCAAGTGTCTTTTCGTTCTCTACTATAACCGTGTTTAAAGAATTTGCAAAAGAAACAAGATCGTACCCAGATAGAACACCATTTTCTGTTGACCGGATTCTCCACGTAACTTTTCCTCCGAGGCGAAAAGCACAAATTCGCCCTTTTCCTTCTTTGCCGTGAATCACTCTACCATTTTGAGTTAATTTCAGATTTTTTTTGAGAGAACCTCCAAGGCTCCCAAACGCTAACTTGTATTCACTTTTTTTGATGCCGAAACCATCATCGCAAACAATAATCCGTTTAAGTCCCCCCATACCATTATACTGGAATTTTACATCAATTTTTTGTGCGTCTGCGTCAAGAGCATTCCAAATCAATTCTTCAATCGCAGAAATCGGAGAACATTTCATAATTGATTCAAAGAGATCATGAGCCGTTTGAACATTGAATGTTTTTCTTCCACTAGACATTTTGGTTTGTCGCCTGATATAGATATATTATTACCAACTAGAGATTATTCTCTATCTGTAAACACACAAACCTCCATTCTAACGAAATCTGCCCATATCATCAAGAGATTGAACTTCGACTTGATAATCCACTACAATTGGCAAGTTTTGGGGGGATTTAATTCTCGCACTAAAAATCAAATATGTGGCCAGATGACCAAGAATAGCAATAGAACAGGGGAACATACAATCCCATTTGGCGGTGGAGATAAACCCAAGACATCTCCAATCAAAGCGATTACCTACCACATAATCCTTATTGTATTGATCGGCCAAGTCTCAGCGACTGGTGGTACAGTTTTTTGGATGAGTCTTGGCAAGCAATATTGGGACAAAAATACAAAAAGGTTTAATTTTCTTTAAA
>JGI994J12354_10005794_pt1 | contig 10517 bp, 9 predicted proteins | sample IntmicLarv3ML3BL_FD_12354 | JGI IMG/M metagenome (IMG submission 12354)
CCCCCCGAGGCGTCAATGCCTCGGGCGGCCACGTCGGTGGCCACCAGCATGTTCACCGTGCCATCCTTGAAGCCCTGCATCACGTGGGTGCGGGCGCTCTGGCGCATATCGCCGTGGAGGGCCTCGGCGGCCAGGCCCATGCCGGTCAGCGAGCGGGCCAGGCGGTCGACCATGACCTTGGTGTTGCAAAAGATGAGGCCCCGGGATGCACCGTACTGCTCGAAGAGCAGGCGCACGGCCTGGGATTTTTTGCCGTGAGGCACCTCGACAAAGAATTGGTCGATGAGGTCGAAGGCCACCTGGCCGTCGTCTCCCTTGATGTGCTCGGGGTTCTTCTGGAACTGCTGGGTGATGCGCAAAATCTCGGTGGGCATGGTGGCCGAGAAGAGGACGGTCTGGCGCTCCTTGGGTGTGTTGTAGAGAATCTGCTTGATGTCGCCCAGGAAGCCCATGTCGAGCATCTCGTCGGCCTCGTCAAGGACAGCCATGCGCACGCTGCCCAGCTTGAGGGTGCGGCGGCGCAGATGGTCGAGGATACGGCCCGGTGTGCCGACAACGATGGCTGAGCGCTTGAGGGCGCGGATTTGGGTTTCGATGTTCTGGCCGCCGTAGACGGTGACGACCCGGACGCCCTCCTTGTATTTGCTGAACTTGCGAAGCTCGTCGCTCACCTGCATGGCAAGCTCGCGGGTGGGGCAGAGGACGAGTACCTGAGGGTCGGGTTCTTCGGTGTCCTCAATGCCCTCGATGGCCGGGATGCCGAAGGCGGCGGTTTTGCCGGTGCCGGTGCTCGATTGGCCGATGACGTCGCGGCCCTCGCGGATGATGGGGATGACCTTCTCCTGGATGCCGGTCATCTCGGTATAGCCGGCGTCGACGATGGCTCGGGCCATCTCGGGGGAGAGGTTGAGGTGTTCAAAGCTGTGCTCACTCATGGAATTACGCTCACTCACATTCCGGCGGCAGGGCCAAGTCCGCCCTTTCGCCACAAATTTATGAATTTCATACAAAATTAGTATATCATGTTTGTGTAATGAGTGCAATAAAAATAAATTTTGGGATTTGCCCTGAGACCCCGGCCTTGTCATTCTGAGCGCGGTCGCCGCAGGCGGCGGGCGAAGAATCTTATGTGTGCTGACGATGGGATAAAGGACAAGGTTCTTCGGGCTGCGCCCTCAGAATGACAGGGGAGTGGGCCCTTCGCCCTTTTCGAATAACCATCGTTTTACCTCCCTCCCCATCCTTTCCCCTTGCAAAAAATGAAAAGTTGTATCATAATAGAAATAGCGATGCAATGTTGCACGCAGTGCAACTTGATGTTTCTTAATCACTTGTGCAAGAAACAGATCACTGAGACTAAAGGAGAGAAAAGCTATGCGTGAGGAACTCATCTATAACGACCGCCGCGGGACAAACTGCGTCAAGTGGGACGGCCTGGAGGCCGCCTTTGGTGAGAGCGATCTCATCCCCCTATGGATTGCCGACATGGACTTCAAGTTGCCGGCCTGCGTGCGCAAGGCCATGCAGGACTGGGCCGAGTACGGCATTTACGGCTATTACAAGGTGCCCGACGGGTACTACGACGCCTTCATCAACTGGGAGAAGCAGCGCCACGGTTATGAGGTTAAGCGCGAATGGATTCGCTTTTCGCCCGGCGTTGTCTCGGCCATGTTCTGGCTGACCCAGGTGTGCAGTCTGCCCGGAGACGGCGTCGCTTTGCTGCTGCCCGTCTACCACCCCTTCTACGCCGCCATCGAAAAGACCGGCCGCCGCATTGTGGGCAGCCATCTGCGCAACGAGGGCGGGGTGTACACCGTCGATTTTGAGGACTTCGAGCGCCGCATTGTCGATGAAAAGGCCAGCGTCTTCATCCTGTGCTCGCCCCACAACCCCGTGGGCCGGGTGTGGCAGCAGTGGGAGCTTGAAAAGCTTATCGCCATCTGCCAAAAGCACAATGTCACCATTCTCTCAGACGAAATTCATCACGACCTGGTGCAGCCGGGCCACAAGCACATCCCCACGGCTGTGCTCGGCGGCGGCAAGATTGTCACCGTCACGGCGGCCTCCAAGACCTTCAACATGGCCGGGCTGCAAAACTCCTTCCTCATCATCCCCGATGACACGGTGCGGGCGGCCTTTGATGTGTACATCGACCGCTTCCATGTCACATCGGGCAACATGGCGGGTTATATCGCCGCCCGGGCCGCCTATGAGGGCGGCGCGCCCTGGCTCGAGTCGGTGCTGGCGTTGGTGGGCAGCAACTTCGAGATTTTGAAGCAGGCGGCCGCCAAAATCCCCGGCGCGGCCCTGTCGCCCCTGGAGGGCACCTATCTGGCTTGGCTCGACCTGACTGCCTGCATCCCCGGCGGCAAGACCAAGGAGATTATTCAGGATGTCTGCCGCCTGGCCGTCAACCTCGGCCACATCTTCGGCGGCCCGGAGAACGGCGATATCTACGACCGCTTTATCCGCATCAACCTGGCCACCAGCGAGGACAACATCCGCCGCACCTGCGAAAGTCTGGTGTCGGTGCTGGGGAAATAACCTTCGAAGAAACCCGCCGGAGGGAGGGCTTGCCCTCCCTCCGGTGTCATTCTGAGCGTGGCCGCCGTAAGGCGGCGTGTCGAGGCCGTCACGCCTTACATCATCCCATCACATGCTGGAAAGGATAAACCCATGGACTTCGACCCCCAATTCACCCCGCGCCCCAAACGCCTCGACAGCGCTTACGGCGGTCTGCTGGCCTTTGCTGTGGCCATGCTGGTGCTGTGGTTTGTGGCCGCCCCCATCCAGACGGCCCTGGGGATGACCGGCCTGGCCATCACCGAGGTCATGCTGCTGGCTGTCGGCCTGCTCTTTGGCCGCTTGAGCGGTCAGCCCATGAAGGAAATCTTCCCCCTCACGCGCCCCACCGGGCGGCAGATGCTGGCCACCTTGGTGCTGTGGGCCGGATACCTGGGCCTGGCCATGTCGGTGACACTGGCCGTGGCCTTCTACTTCCCCCAGGAGATTTTCGGCGTCAGTCGTCAGATTGGCGAGCTTTTAGGCAGCTGGCCCCTGCCGGCCACCATTTTAGTTTCGGCCCTCATGCCCGCCCTGTGCGAGGAGGGACTGTGCCGCGGCTTCATCCAGCACAGCTTCCGCCGTATGAACCCATGGGCCGAGATGCTGGCCGTGGCCGTGCTCTTCGGGCTTTTGCACTTCAGCCCCTACCGCTTTTTGCCCACGGCCATTTTGGGCTTCGCCCTGGCCTATCTGCGGCGGCGGACGGGCAGCCTCATCCTGCCCATGGTGCTGCATTTTGTCAATAATACCTTCAGCGCCATCTCGGGGGCACTCTCGGGCCCCCTGGCCGAGGCCGGCGGCGTCAACCTGGACACCATCGGCCTCGACATCCTAGGCATGGTGCCGGCGCTGGTGTGCTACTATGCCCTGGCCGCCCCGGCGGCCATCTATCTGGGAAGCCGTCTCCTACAGCCGCCGCGGCCACTGGGCGAGCGCCGCGACTGGCGCGGCCAGCGGTGGCCAATTATCACAGTCGTCGTGCTCACTTTGCTCCTCCTGGCCGGGTTTATCGCCGGAATCGCCTCCCACATGGACGATTTTGCCCAAGTCGGTCAAGAATTGCTCAGCCTTATCGTCATCCTGCCTTCGGCGACCAAGGGGTGGTTTTGAAAAACCACCCCTTGGATCCCCAAAAACTTTTGGGAAATGTGTTATCACACAATTTCTGAAAAATAAATAATCAAACAATCACGTGAAACATGATTGTTATAAAAGTTTCTTGAATGGGGTTTGGAGCAGAGCCCCAAGGTCTTCATCGGTATATACGCAAAAAACCCTCCTCTAACCCTGTATTTCCTGCGCGAATATGGTTGCTTTTGTTTGACATTTTTGCTATACTGTATCGGTAAAGCAAAGATACTCGCAGTCATGTAACCCACGCACCCTTTTTTGGCTGAGAGATTATCGTGTGGGGAGGGATGTCATGGGCCAGGATAACGTACTGCGTATCACCATGCTCGGAGGGTTTTCGCTCTCCTACGGTGGCAAAACCATCGACGACAGCACCCGGGCCATGAAGCTGTGGACGCTGCTGGAGTACCTCATCACCTTCCGCAACCGCGAGATTTCGCAAAACGAGCTCATCGAGCTGCTGTGGCCCGAGGCCCAGAGCGAAAACCCCATCAACGCCCTCAAGACCATGGTGCACCGCTTGCGGGCCGTGTTGACCGAGCTGGGCTTTGTGGATGGCCGCGAGATGATTTTGCAAAAGCGCGGCAGCTATACCTGGAATGTCAATTTGGACGCCTGGCTCGACATCGAGCACTTTGAGAGCCTGTGCCGCGAGGCCGAGGAGAGCGGCGCCTCCGACGCCCGCGCCTTGGCCAGCTATATGGCGGCCATCAACCTCTATAAGGGTGACTTTTTGCCCAAGTCCAACCTGGAGGCCTGGGCGACGCCCATCCACACCTACTACCACATTATGTACATCAACGCCGTGCGCCAAGCCATCGAGCTGCTCAAAAAGCACGAGCGCAACCAGGACATCGTTGACATTTGCAGCGTCGCCTTGGGCATCGATGCTTATGATGAGTTTTTGCACTACAACCTCATCCGCGCCCTCTACAAGCTGGGCAAGCAGCAGGCCGCCATCAACCAGTATGAGTCCATGAGCGACCTGTTCTTCAACTACTTCGGCGTTACGCCGTCCGAGGAAATGGCCGCACTCTACCGCGAAATCATCAAGGCCAACCAGCATGTGGAGAAGGATTTGCAGATCATCCGTGAGCAGCTGCGGGAAAAAGAGGCCCAGGCCGGCGCCTTCTTCTGTAAGTATGAGTTTTTCAAGGACATCTACCGCGTCCAGGCCCGAGCCGTCGCCCGAAGCGGGATGTCCATTTACATCTGCCTCATCACGGTGACCGACAAGCAGGGGAGACCCCTGGAGGGCAAGGCCCTCAACACGGTGATGACCCGCCTGGGCGTGTGCGTGCGGGAATCGCTGCGTAAGGGCGATGTGTACAGCCGTTACAGCGTGGCCCAGTATATCATGATGCTGCCCTCGGTCACCTACGAGGACAGCCGGCGGGTCATCGAGCGTATCCTCAACCGCTATCGCAGCCGGCACAGCATCCTGGACGCGAGCTTTAATTATAATATGGAACCGGTTGAACCCATGTTGTAGAGGCGAACTGTGTTCGTCCGCTGATCTTTGTGGGGTGTGACGACCACGGCACGCCGCGGCCCTTCCGAATGTTGCCCCCTCCCTACTTTAGGGAGGGGGAGTTTTGTTTTTCTTGGGGGGACGGCCATTCGCAGGGGCGCGCGTTGCGCATCCGCCCCTCGTAGGGCGTAACGACCTCGGTGCGCCGCGGCGCACATAGGAACAGGGCCGGGACGATGTGGGCATCGCCCCCTACACAAAGGCCCGTCCGCCGCTCCCGCACCTTCCGGTTACAAAATATTTAGGATTTTGCCAAAAAAGAAACCGATATGTAACCGGGATGCTGTATCATAGAGCCAGTAAAACAAAAAACGCGCCCAATGCTCCCAAAAAAGTGCCGCAGACCCTTCCATTTGCACAAGATATGGTGTAAAATAGGATTGTATATGTATAAGCCTGCGCCGCCTTCGCCAAATGTGGCGGAGAGCCCGGCGTGAATAATGGCACCCATGCTATCTCGAAAGGAATGATGATGCAATGAAAAAAATCACATCGCTCGCATTGGTTCTCGTGCTCGTACTCAGCCTCACCGGCTGCTATGAAGTGATTGAGGCCCCGCTGGATCCGCTGTCCGACGGCCAGGTCACAACCGGTGCCCCCCAGAGCATCACGGCCAAGGCCCTCTCCCAGAAGGTGACCGACCCCAAGGCTGACATCCCGAAGATGGTCGACCGCAAGACGGGCGTCAACCTGCTGTCCAACGCCAAGGCGGCCGTTGAGGCCTCCAACGCCAACGAGGGCTATATCGACATCAAGTACACCGGCGGCAAAAAGGTCACCATCATGGTTCAGATTTATCTGAACAACAGCGAGAACAAGTATAACTTCAACCTCAACAATGCCGGCAACTACGAGACCTTCGCCCTCACCGAGGGCAACGGCAAGTACACCGTGCGTATTTTGGAGAACACCAGCGGCAACAAGTACGCCTGTGTCTACTCCTGCGAGATTAATGTCACCCTGCGCAGCGAGCTGCTGCCCTTCCTCTATTCCAACAACACGGTCAACTACGCCGCAGCCCCCAACTCGGTCAAGAAGGCCGCCGAGCTGACCAAGGACTGTAAGGACGAGTTTGAAAAAATCGGCGCCATCTACACCTATGTCGTCCAGAACACCAAGTACGACTATGACCTGGCCAACAAGATTGTCGCCGGCACGGTCAGCGGCCACATCCCCAACCTGGACGCCACCTTGGCCTCCAAGAAGGGCATCTGCTTCGACTATGCCGCTCTCATGTCCGGCATGCTGCGCTCCCAGGGCATCCCCTGCCGCTTGGTGAAGGGCTACGCCGGCACCACCTACCACGCTTGGATTAACGTCTTCGTCAAGGGTGTGGGCTGGGTTGACAAGGTCATCCAGTTTGACGGCACCAGCTGGACCATGATGGATCCCACCTTTGTCTCGTCCTCGGGCGATGGCAAGGCCATCGAGAACTTCGTGGGCAAGGGCAACGCCTATACTCCCAAACAGCTCTACTAAAAGCTACAGAGACTTAGACATAGTGTCAAGAACGGAAGGAGCGCGGTTCCCGCGTTCCTTCCTGTTCCGCGTTTTTGACGTTTTTTGATTCCTTTTGATAAAAAACCATATAAATATCATATAAAAAGGAGCCTTGTTTATGGATCAGGCAACCCGCCCCAAGAATCACCGTATGCTGTCGGCTGAAGAGCTTTCGGCTTTCTGCCTGCAGCTCTCCTACCCGGTCAAGTCGGGCATCTCTCCGGTGGAGTGTGTCGGCTTGATGCTGGAGGAGACCGACAGCGCCTTGGAAAAGGAAATCCTCCAGCCCGTCTACGCCGAGCTTCTGGCCGGCGCCCCCATGGACAAGGCACTGGCCGTGCCCGGCTGCTTCCCTGATTATATGCTCAGCATGCTGAGCATCGGCCAGCTTTCGGGTAACCTCGACCGGGTGCTCGACGGCCTGGTGAGATATTATGCCAAGGAGGCCGAGCGGTCGGCCACCATCAAGCGGGCCATCACCGGCCCGGCTGTTATGCTGGGTGTCATGGCGGTGCTCATCGTCGTCTTGATTACCCAGGTTTTGCCTGTTTTTAACCAGGTTTTCCGCCAGATGGGCACCGAGATGAGCGGCCTGGCCGTCGGCCTGATGAACGCCGGCCAGGTCATCCAGAGCAGCATGGCCGTCATCGGCGTCGTGCTGGTGCTTCTGGCTGTGGGCATCTTCGTGCTGACCAAGAGCAAGGGCGGCAGCGCCGCCTTGGGCAATGTGGCCGACAAGGTCTTCTTCCGCGGACGCCTCAACCTGAGCATGGGCCGCGCCCGGTTTGCCTCGGCCATGGCCCTCATGGCCTCGGGTGGCCTCGATTTGGATGAGTCCATGGAGCACGCCCAGGCCCTTTTGAAGGACAACGCCCTGGCCGATTCGGTCATCCAGTGCCGCCAGATGGTGAGCACCGGCGAGGCCTTCCCCCAGGCGGCTCAGAAGGCCGGCATCTTCACCGGCATGCTCAGCGGCATCCTGAGCGCCGGCTTTAAGGCGGGCAGCTTCGACGCCGCCATTTCCGAGCTGGCCACCCGCTGCCAGATTCAGGCCGAGGACATGCTTGAGCGCTTTATCGGCCGCATTGAGCCGACCCTTATTGTAGTGCTGTCAGTGTCGGTGGGGCTCGTCCTGCTGTCGGTGATGCTGCCGCTCATCAGTATGCTGTCCTCCATCGGCATATAGGAGTACGCCTATGTTTTTACGCAAGCGACTTAGCGGCGTGGCGCGCAAGATTGTCACCTTGGTCGCCATGCTCTTGGTGCTGGCTGCCTTCATCGGGCTCACCCAGCTCACCGGCAGCAGCGCCTCAAGCCAAGGCTTGGCCATCGCCGGACAGAGTGTGCGCCGGGCGGCTGTCCAGTGCTACGCCCTGGAGGGCTCCTACCCGCCCTCCTACGAATACCTTCGGGAAAACGGCTACGGGGCCTATGTGGATGAAACCCTCTATTTCATCGACTATCAGTTTCTGGCCAGCAACCTGATGCCCGACATCACCGTGCTGCCCCAGAGCATGAATCTCGGCGAGGGGGTGGAGTGATGGGCGGCTTTACCATCAAGCGTTCGAGCCTCATGGAGTCTATTGCCCTGTTGGTGCTGTGTACCCTCTTTGTGGTGCTGGCCATCGCGGCCCTCGCCACCGGCGTCAACGCCTACAACGGCACGGTGAGCCTGGTCGAGAGCGTCAACACCGAGCGCACGGCCCTGGCCTACATCGGCAACCAGGTGCGGCAGAATGACCGCGCCGGGGCGGTGGAAATCACCCGCATCTTCGACCAGGATGCCCTGGTGCTCAAGGAGTTCTCCTACGGCACTGACGGCTCGGTTTACGAATACCGCACCTATATCTATTGCTCGGGGGGCTGGCTGCGCGAGCTCTACACCGAGTACGGCCTTGAGGGCGACATGATTCCCGACGCCGGCACCGAGCTCATTCCGTTAGACAGCGTCAGCTTTAGCGAGGCCGCAATCGGCCTCATCCAGGTCACCGTCCGGCAGGGCGGCAGCGATGCCAGCACGCTGCTGGCCATCTCCTCACAGGAGGTGCCATCATGAAGCAGTCTGCCTCTAAAAGCCGTATGCTGCTTCTCGAGCTGCTGCTGTGTGTCTTCATTTTCTCCTTCTGCGTCATCATCTGCGCCGGTATTTTCTTCCATGGTTCCAACGTGGCCACCCAAAGCCGGGATTTGACCTACTGCGTCCAGGTGGCGCAGGCCGCCGCCGAGGCCTTCAAGACGACAGATGACATGGAGGAGTTCAATTGGCTCATGGACGGGATGCGCGATAACGAAAAAATCACCGTCCAATACGATGCCAACTGGAATGTGGTCGAGCGCGGGGGCGCCTATGTCCTGGGCATTGCCGTCGACCACAGCAATGGCGTCTCCCGGGCATCCATCACCATCGGTGACTATAGCCTGACTGTTTACAAGCTGACCCCGGAGGTGACACCATGAACGAGCCCAAACGCAAAAGTGCCGTCAGCGGCACCGGCGGCATCACGGTTTTCATGGTGCTGGCCGTGCTGACCGTGGCCGTTTTCTCGGTGCTCACCATGAGCTCGGCCCTGGCCGATATGCGCCTGAGCGAGAAAAATGCCGCCCACACCCAGGTCTACTACGAGGCCGAGGGCCAGGCCGTGCGCTTTGTGGCCGATGTGGACGCCGCTGTGGCGGCGGGCACCCTTGATGTGGAGGCCATCGCCAACAAATTCTGGAACGACGCCCTCGCGTGGGATTATGAGGACGAGTTCGGCGCCCGCTTTGTAGGCGCCTCCTTCCCTGTTCGGGGTGACCGCAGCTTCGAGGTCGAGGTCGAGCTTCTGGACACCCCGGGGGCCGATGGCCGCCTGGTTCGCATTGTCACGTGGACCATCGTCTCCGCCGATTTCGGCGAGGTCATCTCGCCCCAGGAAATCTTTAATTGACTCAGGCGGCGCTGCCGCAAGAAAGGAACCATTGCCATATGGAGCTTACTGAGATTCTCCGACAGGCCATCGAGGCCAAGACCTCGGACATCCTCTTTGTGGCCGGATTGCCGGTCACCTGCAAGGTTCGGGGCAAGCTGACCCGCCTGGAGGAAACCGGCGTGCTCTATCCCCAGCACCTGGTGGACTATATCGACGAGATGTACCGGCTGGCCGGCCGGGAAAAAAAGACCCTGAACGCCACCGGCGAGGACGATTTCTCCTTCTCGGTGCGCGAGCTTTCGCGCTTCCGCGTCAATGTCCTCAAGCAGCGCGGCAGCCTGGCCGCCGTCATCCGCATCGTCTCCTTTGAACTGCCCGACTTCCGCAAGATGAATGTGCCCGACAACGTCATGCAGTTTGCCAGCTGCACCAAGGGCTTGGTTCTGGTGAGCGGCCCGGCGGGCAGCGGCAAGACGACGACTTTGGCCTGCATCATCAAGGCCATCAACGACAGCCGCGAGGGGCACATCATCACCATCGAGGATCCCATCGAGTTCCTCCACCGCCACAGCGCCAGCATCGTCACCCAGCGTGAGCTGTCCATCGACACCATGAGCTACGACGCCGCCCTCCGGGCAGCCCTGCGTCAGGCCCCCGATGTCATTCTGCTGGGCGAAATGCGCGACCACGAGACCATCAAGGCGGTCATCACGGCGGCCGAGACCGGCCACATGATAATCTCGACGCTGCACACCGTGGGTGCCGCCAACACCATTGAGCGCATCATCGACATCTTCCCCCCCGGACAGCAGCAGCAGATTCGCATTCAGCTGGCCATGGTGCTTCAGGGCATCGTCTCCCAGCAGCTGCTGCCCACGGTG
>JGI994J12354_10005795_pt1 | contig 10515 bp, 8 predicted proteins | sample IntmicLarv3ML3BL_FD_12354 | JGI IMG/M metagenome (IMG submission 12354)
AATGATTACATGGACGTGCTGTTTGGTGCTGTCCATGGATGCTGACGGTTTAAGGAATGCGTACGTAAAGTTCTTCGAAGAAAGGAAACACAAGTTCATAGGATCCGCTTCTCTGATACCTGAGAATGACCCTACGGTATTGTTCACGACCGCAGGAATGCACCCCCTGGTCCCGTACCTGCTCGGTGAAAGACATCCCGCGGGAACGAGACTTGTGAATTACCAGAAATGTCTCCGTACCGGGGACATCGATGAAGTGGGCGATTCCAGTCATCTTACATTCTTCGAGATGCTCGGGAACTGGTCCCTCGGCGATTATTTCAAAGAAGGGTCCATCCAGATGAGCTTCGACTTCCTGACAAAGGTCCTGAAGATCAGTAAGGACAACCTTGCAGTCACTGCCTTCGAGGGCATCGAAGGCATTCCGAAGGATACGGAAACATACGGCATATGGAAGAACATGGGCATGAGGGACGATCAGATCTTCTTCTACGGAATGAAGGACAACTGGTGGGGTCCCGCAGGACAGACAGGACCGTGCGGTCCTGATACCGAGATATTCTTCGACAACCTGCAGCCCAAATGTTCGAAGGACTGCGGACCTTCATGCAAATGCGGAAAGTACGTGGAGATATGGAACAACGTCTTCATGGAGTACAACAAGAACGAGGACGGTTCGTATACGCAGTTATCGCAGAAGAACGTCGACACAGGAATGGGTCTTGAACGTACGTTATGCATGCTGAACAAGAAAAAGACCGTTTACGATACGGAACTCTTTGAAAGGATCATAAGGAAGATCGAAGAACTGTCCGGAAAGAGATATGATGATCATGTCAAAGATTTCAGGATCGTTTCCGATCACCTTCGTGCTTCAACGTTCATATTGGGCGACGGCGTAGTTCCGTCAAAGGTCGATGCAGGATATATCCTAAGGAGACTTATCAGAAGAGCCAGCAGGTACCTTCGTAAACTTGAAGTGGAAGGTTTACACATGTCCGAGATATGCAAAGTGGTCATCGACCAATACGGAATATCATATCCCGATCTGAAAAGGAATGAGAACATCATCATATCACAAATGTCCGCCGAAGAGGAGAAATTCAACAAGACCCTCGACAGAGGATTGAGGGTCGCGGACAGGATGATCGAGGAACTTCAGGGAGATACGTTAAGCGGAGAGTTGGCGTTCAAACTGTACGACACTTACGGTTTCCCCATTGAACTCACGGTCGAACTGGTCCGGGAAAAGGGACTGGATGTGGATGTTGCCGATTACGAAGTGAGGTTCCGTGAACACCAGGAGAAATCCAGAGCGGGTGCGGAACAGAAATTCAAAGGCGGACTTGCCGATAACAGCGAGGAAACAACGAAATTGCATACTGCTACGCATCTACTGAACGCCGCTTTGAGACAGGTTCTCGGAGGAGACATCAAGCAGAAAGGAAGCAACATCACTGCCGAACGTTTAAGATTCGATTTCAACTTCGACCGAAAGCTTGAACCTCAGGAACTCACTGATATCGAAAAGATGGTCAACGCTGCGATCGATGCTGATATCGAGGTCATCTGTGAAGAGATGCCGTACGATGACGCCCGTGCATCCGGGGCGGTCGGTGTCTTCGAAGACAAATACGGAGAGGTCGTGAAGATCTACACCATAGGTGATGTCTCGAAAGAAATGTGCGGCGGCCCGCATGTATCCCGAACCTCAGAGCTGGGCGGATTCAAGATCAAAAAGGAAGAGAGTTCCGCTGCAGGTGTGAGAAGGATAAAGGCAGTGGTCGGTCAGCGTTAGATCTCCTTGTAATTTCCGAGGAACGAGAACTCCGGGAGTTCCCCGCTCAATATGCGTATGAGATCCAACGTACCTTTGTCATGTACGTTCCCTGTGAAGTCCAGATAGAACTGATAATCGAAATTGCTTCCGGGAATCGGCCTGGATTCTATCTTTGTGAGGTTCAGACCGTTTATCGCGAAACGTTCCAATATGCTGTATAACGAACCTGACGTATGCGGGAGCGAGAAACACAATCCTATCTTGTTAGCATCGTCCGGAAGTATCGGGTCCTTTGAAAGGAGAACGAAACGTGTTGTGTTGTAACTCATATCCTGTATATCCTTTTCGATGATCCTCAGTCCGTATTCGATCGCGGCGTCCTCGGAACATATCGCTGCCAGACCCGGGTCGTTCCTTTCTTTCACGTACTTAGCTGCTGTTGCCGTATTGGAAAACTCCTCCGCGGTGAGACCGTTTCCGGAAATGTAAAGCGAACACTGTGCCAGTGCCTGCGGGTGCGATATTACTTTTTTGATCTTTTCCGATCCTGTTGATGCTAAACAGTGGGATATCCTCACTGCCGCAACGCCGACTATATGCAGACGGTATTTCAGTATCATTGAATATACGTCATATACAGAACCGGCCGATGAATTCTCCACAGGAAGCACACCGAAATCCGCTTCGCCGGTGTCTACGGAATCGAACACGTCCTGCCATGTCCCTTTGAACCCTATGCTTCCGGAACCGTTCTGTTCCATGAACTGCAACGCCGCTTTATGGGAATACGCTCCTCCGGTGCCTTGACACAATATCATCTTTCCTTTCAGGTCCAGCTTCCTCGGTGCGGATGCTTCCATCTCCCTGACCGCTTCGCCGGAATCCAGTATCTGATGCTGTCTTGCCCTGCTTATCGACATCATCGCCGCATACAGTACCGAAGCAGCATCTCCGAATTCTTCTGCTTTCCCTCTGACCTTCTCAAGGACCTTCTTTTCTCTTTCCTTATCAAGTACCGCAATGCCTTCTGCTCTCTTTATCTCGGCCACCTTTTCCGAACATCGCATGCGTTTGACGAATAACGGTATGAGCTCGGAATCTATCCTGTCTATCACTTCCCGTATCCTCTGAAGTCCTTCATTATCGGTCATTAGAACAATGTGCTTATCAACGGCTTTGCGTATATTGGTTACGTATATTCCCGAAATGTACATGGGAAAGGTACAAATAATAGAGAATCATGACACGTGTTAGCACGCAACACAGAGGCGCTTGAAAATGTACGGAAAGAAGATCCGAATGGAAAGGATAATCGACAGGAACACAGGCAATGCGGTCATCGTACCGTTGGACCACGGAATATCCATCGGCCCCGCCCAGGGACTGATCGATATGAGATCGACGGTCGAGAACATATCGAAAGGCGGAGCAACCGCCGTATTGATGCAGAAAGGTCTCGTTCCATACGGACACCGTGTCAGCGGTAATGATGTGGGACTGATACTTCATCTCTCTGCATCAACGGATATCGGTTCTACGTCGAACAGCAAGGTTCTTGTCGGAACCGTTGAAGAAGGCATCAAGTTAGGAGCTGATGCTGTGTCGGTCCACGTGAACTTAGGCGCAGACAGCGAACCTCAGATGCTTTCCGATCTCGGAGAAGTTTCAAGGAAATGTTCGGAATGGGGGATGCCGCTCATCGCGATGGCATACCCGCGCGGTCCCGGGATCAAGAACCCTTACGATCCTGAGTTGGTTGCACATGCAGCACGTGTAGCAACGGAATTGGGCGCAGATATCGTCAAAGTGAGTTACACCGGAGACGTGGATTCGTTCAGAGACGTCGTGAAAGGCGCATTGGCACCGGTGGTCATTGCCGGAGGGCCGAAGATGGAATCCGACAATGACATACTGAACATGGTGAAGGACTCCCTGGAAGCCGGAGGAAAGGGAGTATCAATAGGAAGGAACATATTCCAGCACAAGAACGTGCTGGGAATGTGCAAGGCGATCTCAGGAATTGTACTGAAAGGACTGAGTGTCAAAGAAGCAGCAAAATTGTTGTGATATCATGAACATCATCCTGAGAACAGACGTTCCTGATGCGAAAGAAGAAAGGAAGCAGATGCTGATAGAGGGACTTGAAGCAGGGATCACCAACATGATGATCCGTCCGGAAGATGCTGACCTTTCCAAGATAGGGAAAATGGATCTTATCGTGAAGAACGGTAACGACCTTACATGGAACGACAGGAAAGGAACATTCGTAAGCATCAGCGACCCGAAGGACCAGGAAAAGGTGTTGAAAATGACAGGAAAGGATTTCATCGTCATTTCCGCATCGGGCTGGAAAGTTATACCTTTAGAGAACCTCATAGCGAAATTCCGTTCTTCGGGAACTGAGATATACGCTGTGGTATCCGACGCAGACGATGCTGAACTGTGTTCGAAGACGCTTGAAACAGGAACGGACGGTGTTGTGATCGACTCGGTACCGTCAGAGATATCAAAGTTCGCGGGACTGGCGAAGAACATCCCGAACTTGGGATTGATCCCGCTGAAGGTGAAGAGGATCAAGAACATAGAGATGGGGGACCGCGTCTGCATCGATACGTGTTCGTCAATGGAACCGGGAGAGGGGATGCTCATAGGCTCTCAGTCCTCAGCATTGTTCCTGGTCCAATCGGAAAGCGAGGATAACGGTTACGTTGCGGCGAGACCGTTCAGAGTGAACGCCGGTGCAGTGCATGCATACATCATGATGCCCAATGGCTCGACAAAATATCTGTCGGAACTGAAGAGCGGAGATCCTGTTCTGATAGTATCAAGGAACGGAAGTGCCAGATCGTCATCTGTGGGAAGATGCAAGATCGAAAAGAGACCCATGGTCCTGCTTGAGGCGACTGACGGTACGAGTATATTCTCAACGATATTGCAGAACGCTGAGACCGTCAAAGTGGTCACACCAAAAGGCTCGTTGTCTGTTTCTGAACTGAAAGAGGGAGACGAGATATTGGCAAAGACAGAAAAGGGCGGAAGGCACTTCGGAATGGCGATTGAGGAAACGATCAAAGAGATCTGAAAATGAGAATCTGCGCTTCGTTGGGAAGGGGCTTCGATGCCGAGGAATTGAAGAATGCGGATATGATAGAGATCCGCACGGACCTTGTCGGCATGCCGGAAGGACTTCCCGATGTTCCTAAGATACTGACGTTCAAAGGTAACGACATCATCATTCCCGATGGATTCGACGGGATCGTGGATATCGGTGAATTTCCTTTCATTCATCCCGGGATCACTACGTTATGTTCATTCCACGATCACTCCGGAACCCCGGACAAGAACAGGATATCGGATACCGCGAACGCTGTGCGTTCGGATATCATCAAAGCGGTATACACACCGAATGACCTTTCCGACCTGAATTCGATATATGATGCTTCAGTCCCGTTAAAGAAAAAGCATGTGATCTTCGGAATGGGGGAATTGGGAACGGTCACGCGGATACGTCAGGATATATTGGGAAATGAGTTCACTTTCGCCCATTCGGGGACTGCGACCGCTCCGGGACAACTGAGCGTCTCTGAGATGAAGGAACTTGACAATTGTATGATCACCGGAATAGTAGGTCATCCTCTCAACCATTCATTGTCACCGAAGATGCACAACGCTGCGTTCAAAGAGCTTGGTATTCCCGGCACATACCTGAGATTCGATACTCCGAACCTGAACGGTTTCAAGGAGTTCATGTTCAATTACGACGTGAGAGGGGTCAACGTAACGATACCGTACAAAACAGACATCATAGAACATCTGGACTCTTTGGATAAGATGTCTGAAAGAATAGGCGCGGTGAACACAGTCACCAAGGGATCCGGCAAACTGATAGGATCTAACACAGACGTACACGGCATAGAGCATGCATTCAAGAATGCCGGTGTTGATGTCGATGGAACAAGAGTATTAATGCTGGGTTCAGGAGGCGCCGCACGTGCATGTGCTTACTTCCTGAGTGAAAGGAACTGCAGAACATCGGTCGTTTCACGCAATCCTGCGACCTCCAAAGAATTAAGCAGAGAGTTCGGCATCGAGTTACCGGAAAAGGACAGTATCGCAATGAAGTTATTTGATGTGGTGGTAAATTGCACACCGGTCGGAATGCATGATGATTCTTTACCGATACCGACAGAACATCTTGACAAACACATCGTATTCGATATGATCTACGGCAGGACCAAGTTGAAAGAGGTTGCAGAGAAGAAAGGTTGCGTCATCGTATCAGGGAAGGACATGCTTGCTTCTCAAGGCACACGTTCATTCGAAACATGGACCGGAAAATCGTTGCAGGACGGCATCATGAGGAACGTGATATAATGGGCTCAGGAATATCATACGGCGCGATCTCGGTCATAAACTCAATACCTTGCGGCATAGGTTCCACCATCGGCATCGATTTGAAAACAACGTCAGAGTTCATTCCCGGCGGAACCGGGAAGAATGTGAGGATAATGAACGATCCCTCTGAGGACGATACGATGGCGAGACTGTGCGTCGAATCGGCTTTGAACTGTATGGGGATCGAACTCAAAGGATGGACACTTACCGTGAATTCGGAAATACCGATATCAAGAGGATTGAAAAGCTCGAGTTCCGCATGCAATTCCATCATCTCCGCAGTGCTGAACGAGTTCGGACAGAAGATGAAGGATCTTGACATGATAAGGATAGGCGTCAACTGTGCCAGATCNGCCGGTGTTACCNTGACCGGAGCGTTCGATGATGCGTGCGGATGCCATCTCGGAGGGTTGGTCGTCACCGATAATTCCAGGGACGAGCTGCTTGGTCACTACGACATCAAGGACTACGACGTTGTCATTCACGTTCCGGAACGCAGGATAAGGAAACAGTCACTTTCCAAGGAAATGTTCGCCCCTGTCTGCGACAAGGCCGCAGAACTTGTGAGACTTCTTCCTGATGGTGTATTGGAGGTAATGACCGCGAACGGCTCCCTCATCTCAGGGATCGTCGGCGAGAACGGAATAATGGCAAAGATCGCACTGAAGAGGGGAGCGCTTGCCGCAGGCATCTCAGGGACCGGACCGGCAACAGCGATGCTTGTCGGAAAGGGAAAGGGAAAGGGACTTGCCGATGATATCGGGGATTGCATCTTAACAAGGACACGGAGGAAAACGAATGAATGAGTTCTCAGGCGGCAGCCTTAACGGGACCTTCAGGGCGCCGCCCTCTAAAAGTTACACACACCGGGCGATCATACTTGCGTCTGTTGCAAAAGGGATCAGTACAATACGCGATCCGCTCATCTCTTTGGATACCATTTCCACAATGGATGCGATGACCGCAATGGGTGCGGTCATCGAACAGCGTGGAAATGAACTGAAGATAATCGGTAACGGCATCCGAACCCCGGCGGGAACAATTGATGTCGGAAACTCGGGAACAACGATACGTTTACTTTCCGGTATCGTATCGAGCTTCGATTCTTCCGTAACGCTGACCGGCGACGGATCCATTCAGAAAAGGCCTATGCAGCCACTACTTGACGCGCTCTCGGGAATGGGTGTGTCATGCACATCCGATAACGGAATGCCGCCTGTCACGATACAGGGACCGAACAACGGCGGGAATATATCTATCCAGGGAAACATCAGTTCTCAGTTCATATCGTCTTTGATAATGTCCGCACCTCTCTTCAGGAACGATACTTCGATAAGGGTTGAAGGCGGCACCGTATCGAGACCGTACATCGACATCACCGTCAGGATGATGAAGGACTTCGGCGTAAACGTCACCGAATACAAGGGCTTCAGGATAAAGACAGGACAGACCTACCGGCCGAGGGATTACAGGGTTCCCGGAGATATGTCTTCGGCTGCATTCCCGCTTGTAGGCGGTGCTCTTTCGGGTTCCGTAACAATGGAAGGATACGAAAAGGACGATCCGCAGGGTGACAAGGCCATTGTGGATATATTGAAAGAATGCGGAGCCGATGTTTCCGTCAATGACGAAAAGATAACGGTCAGCAGGAATGAACTGAAAGGATGTGATGTCGACATGTCTAACATTCCTGATCTCTTTCCTATCGTTGCTGTTCTGCTGAGCACCGCGAAAGGCAGAAGCAGACTGTATGGCGCACCGCATCTCCGTTTCAAGGAAAGTGACCGTATCCTCTCAACAACAAGAATGTTGAATACGTTGGGTGCTGATATCGTACCGACCGATGACGGCTGCATCATCAACGGAGTTGAAAGATTGAAAGGAGGGAACATCGAACATCTCGGAGACCACAGGATAGCGATGTCCGCGATCATCGCTTCGCTCGTTTCTGATTCACGGATCACGATGGACGATACAGAATGCTGTTCAGTATCATTCCCGGGGTTCATTGACGCGATGAGAAGAATGGGGATGGTGATCTCCTGTACAGATTAGGCAGGAACATTTCAGTACACCTCTTCGGAAGCAGTCACGGACCGTGCGTAGGGTGCATCATCGATGGATTACCGAACGGCACGAACATTTCCGCTGATCATATCGCATATGAGATGGAACTCAGGAGACCGAAGGACGGCATAGGAACTCCCCGTAAAGAGAAAGATGTCGTTGATGTCACAGGGGATGTGAACAGAAAGACCATCGGCGTTCCGATCACGATGACCATACGCAATGAGAATACTCACAGCAATTCATATTCGGAATTCTCCCATAAGCCCAGACCGGGGCATGCTGATCTTCCTGCGTTGATGAGGTTCAGGGACTTCGATATCAGAGGCGGCGGACCGTTCTCAGGAAGACTGACCGCTCCGCTTGTTGCCGCAGGTGCGGTGATGAAGGATCTATTAGGATCGAAAGGAATTGAGATCAACGCGTTCACACGTTCTGTCGGCGGTGTGAAGGATCAGGAAACGGATGTGAACGATATTCAGTTAACGGATACACGTGCACGTACCCCTGAGCTTGATATGCTGATGAAAAAAGAGATCATGAAGGCGTCTGAGGACGGTGACAGCGTGGGCGGTATTGTCGAATGCATCGTCACCGGTCTGCCGATCGGGTTCGGAGGAGTGTGGTTCAACGGACTTGACGTAGAAATTGCAAGCGCGATATTCTCGATACCTGCGGTCAAAGGCATAGAGTTCGGAAAAGGTTTCGAACTTTCGGGAATGAAGGGATCGGAAAGCAATGATCCGTATACAGTCACCGACGGCAGGATAACCGCCGAAAGGAACAGCATGGGAGGTATTGTGGGAGGCATGAGCAATGGCATGCCCATGATGTTCAGGGTTGCTTTCAAACCGACACCGTCCATATCCAAAGAACAGTCCACCGTGGATCTGAGAACAATGACCCAGACCACTGTCAGGATCAACGGAAGACATGATCCTTGTATAGTTCCGCGGGCTGTTTCTGTTGTGGAAGCAGTTACTGCAATAGTGATTGCAGACCAAGCTAAGGGGGCCGGCCTCTTTGATCAATGACCTGCGCGATAAAATACGGGAAATAGACGAGAACATCGTGAAATTAGCGGCAGAGCGCATAAGGATCGCAGAGGAGATCGGAAAGATCAAAGTGCAGGAAGGTCGGCAGATACGTGATCTTGAAGTTGAGAGAAAGGTGCTTGAAAGATATCGGAATGCGGCGGAAGGAACGCTCCTTGACGAAACGTCTGCGGAAGAGATCGCAAGGATACTGATACAGAATTCGGTTGAGGTACAGGCCGCCCTTCCCCGTAAAAGGAGTTTGGTCAGGAATGTCTGTGTTATCGGCGGCAAAGGGAAGATGGGGCAATGGATATCACGCCTCCTGAGCGGATCCGGTCATACGGTTACGGTCTTGGACGCAGGCGATGATCTTGGAACGGCGGCTGACAGCGATGCGGTCGTCATCTCCGTGCCCATCTCTGCTGTCCGATGCGTGTTGGATCAACTTGACAGGATATGCGACCGCCAGCTGATCTTTGACATATCTTCCCTGAAGTCACCGTTCATTGACGTTCTCAGGGAAATGGGTTCACGAAAAAAGGTGTGTTCGCTGCATCCGATGTTCGGCCCTTCCGCGGGATCGATGTATGACCGCAACGTCATCGTCTGCGACTGCGGGAACAAGGATGCGGCGGAAGAAGCGATCGAGCTGATAGGCGATCATGGTGAGAACATAACGATAATGGATATATCCGAGCACGACCGGCATATGTCATACGTCCTGGGGTTGAGTCATGCGGTCAACATAGCATTCTTCACCGCATTGGAAAGAAGTAACATCCAATTCAAAGATTTTGAAAGAACAGCTTCGACGACGTTCAGAAAGAACCTTGACACCAATGTATCCGTGGCATCGGAAGATCCTTTGCTTTACTACGAAATTCAAAACCTTAATATCAACAGTTCCGACGTATGGAAGGAATTCTCCGATGCTGTCGAAGATGTGAAGAATGCTTCGCTGGATAGCGGTCCGGAAAACTTTGCGAAACTTATGAACAACGGCAAAATGTTCTTCAATATAGGTAAGAGAGAATAGTGGTGGACTGGATGGGATTTGAACCCACGGCTTCTTGCTTGCAAAGCAAGCGATCTACCCCTGATCTACCAGCCCGTGTTCACTGTGAATCTTCAGATATGATATAAACTTTATCCCCAAAGGGAAAGGAGTTTAGAAGCTGAGCTTCGCTCTTACTCGCTCGAGCATCTTATCTGCCACTTCTGACAGTTCCGATTCCG
>JGI994J12354_10005796_pt1 | contig 10514 bp, 8 predicted proteins | sample IntmicLarv3ML3BL_FD_12354 | JGI IMG/M metagenome (IMG submission 12354)
TCCCGATTATCGTTCCGTGCCATCGCGTAGTGGCGCAGCACGGTCTTGGCGGGTATATCTTTGGTCTGGATATGAAAAAGCAACTGCTAGACATGGAGAGACAAAATGCAAAATAGCATGATGCATGATGAAATTATCACAAAGCTGAAGAAGCTCGCGCGTGGCAACGACGATTACCGCGAATTCAACGCGCGGATTGTGAACGATTTGGCTGGCGCAGAGTTCATTGGCGTGCGAACTCCTGATCTCAGGAAAATCGCCAAAAAAATTGCAAAAGGCAATTGGCGGGCGTTTTTAGTGAATAATGATTGGCAGATTTATGAGCTGAAGCAAATTGCTTTTCTGCTGCCGAGCTATCTGAAGTTGGATTTTGACGAGTCTTTTGCGCTGTATGACGAACTAATTCCGCATGCGACTTCTTGGGCAAATTGCGACACTTTGGGTGAAAAGAAGCGTTTTATCAGAGACAATCCTGATAAATCTTGGGCAAAAATTGCGCAATATTTGGATTCTAATAACGGTTGGGAAGTTCGAATCGGGTTGAATTTGGTGTTTGCGAATTTTCTAAATGATGAGAATATCGAGCGAACTTTTGCGGAAATTCTGAAAATTGATGCGCGTTATCGCAAAAAAGTTGCAAAAGGCACGCTGGATTATTATGTTAAGATGATGCTAGCGTGGACATTGGCAGAGGCTGCAATCAAATATCGCGAACGGATTGAGCAGGTTTTATCTGAAATAGATAAACAAACCGCTAAATATACTCAGCAAAAAATGCGTGATAGCTATCGGATTCCAAAACGACAGCCGCAATTATTAGAACTTGTGTCAGATAACAACTCGACTCTAAGAAAGAAATGTCGACGATTGATGAAGACTGAAATTCTGTCTACGGAAATTCAAAACTTGATTGACGATATTAAATTCACCAGTAGCAAACGAAAAACTAGTATTGGGCTGAGTGCCAATCAAGTTGGTGAATCAGTAGCAATTAGCGTAATTGCTATTAAGCCAACCCCTGCGCGACCTCATCTAAAGGTTTTTGAAAAAGTTTGCATCAATACTGAAATCATCGAAACTTTTGGCGAAAAAGAATTGATGTGGGAGGGCTGCCAGAGTATAACTGATGACAATAACGATTCTCCATTTGCTAAAACTCCGCGATATGCGAAAATCCGTGTTAAGTATCTCGACCGTTGCGCCAATGAACACGACGAAATACTAGAAGGCTTTGTCGTGCACGTAATTCAACACGAAACTGATCATTTGAACGGAATACTTTTTACTGATTTAGTGGATGAACGAAACCTGATAACTGGCGAAGAATATCGCAGAAAAATCCTTCAAAAGTAGCTTAAGAAACCTTCGAATTCAAAACGACCCATCTCGCAGATTGGGTCGTTGCTTGTGGTGAACCTCCGTGGACGGAAATCACTAATAGATAGTTTATATCACAATAAGTATAATTGCAATACTTTTTCCACAATTACGACAAAATAAAATTAGCATAAATAATATATTGACAAAACGCAACCGGTATGATACAATGTTTAACATACACATATCGTGTGTGAGATAATAAGCGAGGGCAACAGGGGTCAGAAATGATCGCTGTCGCCCTTTTTAATTCTCGAAAGGAGAAAAAACATGGCAGGTACTAAAGCAGGTGCAAAAAAGGCAGCGGCAACAAATAAGGCTCGACACGGTGCGGATTTTTACGCAAAAATCGGTTCTGCGGGCGGCAAGAAGGGCACAACTGGCGGTTTCTTTGCAAATCGTGAGTTGGCTCGCAAGGCTGGCGCTAAAGGCGGTCGAATTAGCCGCCGCGGTCCAGCAAAAAAGACTGCAGCCTAAGTAATTATCATCTGTAGCAGAATGATAGTTGGCTATCGAGGCCCTTGTTAAAGCAGGGGTCTCTTCTTTTTATTTCATCAATCGACGTCTCAACCCACAAGTTCGCGCGTCGTTCGCTGTCCAGCGCGTCTCACAGTTTAGGCAGAAATATACCAAATCAGCGCGCGACTGTATGCCGGTCTGACCACACTGTGGGCAGAGCGAGCGCGCATGTAGCCAATCGCGATAGCCATCCATCGCTAATTCGACTTCTGTATCGGTGATTTTAACGTTATATTGTGGCGCTAATTCCAATGCTTTATCCCAAGCGTCGCGCTCTAAATGAAGCAATTCAATATCTTGCACAAAATCCGTATGATCTAGTAGTGCGTGTCCCAGTTCGTGCAAAAGTTTAGCATCATCATCGGTGTAAGAAATAACTTGCTTGGTCGGCGACCAATGTGCGATATCGGACTCCTCAAACGTAAATGAAGGATAATCCGCGCGCAGCCTACTTAGCAGAGCTTTGTTCTTTGGCATATCTGTAACATCCATAAATTACTGCTCGGTCGGGATCTTGGGCGGCTGCAATCTGTATGTTTTGATAAGAAGGCCACACATCGCGCGCGATAATTTCTCGCAAATAAGGCAGGTATTTATCGACGTGATGCGCCATACTTCCGCCGATGACAATCGTGTCGGGTTGAAGAATCGACAGGGAAGCAGACAGCCCCGCCCCGACTTTTTCAGCGTAATTTCGCCAGGTTTCTTCATCATCAATTTCGTCGCCGTATTTGCCGTGAGTCGCCACAAACGCCTGTCCGCTGGCAAAATTCTCCCAAATGTCGGTTTTGTCATCTATTGTCAAAGTAATTTTGCCAATTTCAGAGTGTACCAATTCGTTGCTAATTTGCTCGTTTATCATCATACCCATATTTATGCCAGTACTCAAAGTAAGATACATCATTCGGTTTGACTCTACCTCTGTTGTTACGCCAAGGGCGCCCAATTTAGCGTCGTTCAGCAAAGTCACTTCCGTACTGGGAAATTCCGCCGAAATCTGCTCGACCAAGTGAAAATCTTGCCATTCCAACTTGTCGTAATCTTTTACAACGCCATTTTCAATATAACCTGGCGTTGCGATTGATATCGCCACAATCTCATCAACGGCGAACTCCTGTCGTGTCGTATCAGCTAATTTGCGGATATATTCGGCCGGATCCTTTGGGGTGGGATATTTTACTTCGTGGAGCGGGTTTCCGTCTTCATCAAAGGCGACCATCAGCGTTTTTGTACCACCAGTGTCGATTGCTAGAATCTGTCTCATAATGAGACTATTTTATCACATCTTGCGCGCGGGCGAGTTTTATGATATAATGATGAAAAGGAGAAGACTATGGCGAGATTTTCTAGGAACGGTAAGCGCGGTGTGAGCAGATATATGATCAGTGTGATTGTTTTGGCAGTGCTGTTGATTGGTGGTGTGCTGTTGCTCAAGGATACAGATATAGATCGAACGGAAGTTGACAAGCCGATAGCAGTCGAAACAGGCGATTTCAAGGCTGATGATGCCGAAACTGATGACAAGAATGCGGAAGAAACTTCTGTGGTTACGCCACCGATAACAGCTGAACCAAGTGATGTCGCACCAACGACTGGCTCGACTTCTGATGATTTAGCCGCGGCTGGCCCAGAAGATTTCACAGCGGTATTAATCAGTATGTTGGTGGCTGGCGGAACAGTCTACGCAGCGTGGTGTTACGCCAAGAGTCGCTCGCTGGTCAAAGCAAAACTGCTTAGCCAATAAATCTTTCTTGCAAAAATATTTTATCTCTGATAAAATATTCAGAGAGTTATTGCGAACAGGGAATCGCAAGTATTATTAACAGAGAGATTTCACGTTCCCTGAGTGAAGTTTAACGGAGTATTATGACAAAGAATTTAACAATGGATGATTTGCTGGCAGGTGCCAGCGCGGCGGTTTTGGAATCGGGCGTTGTCGTTGACGGTAAAATCATAAATATCAAGAAAAACGAGATTTTGATTGACCTCGGTTTGTACGGCGTTGGTTTCGTGCCGCGTCGCGAGATTGGTTATGGCAAGAAATATGAAATCGGCGAATCAGTTGCTGTTTCAGTTGTTGAACCAGAATTAGAAACTGGCTATGCACTTCTTAGCTTGCGTAAAGCTGCTAAAGATCGCGGTTGGGATGAAATTCAGAAAGTTGTCGAAGACGGCAAATCAATCGAAATTACGCCGTATGACGCTAATCGCGGTGGTCTGCTGGTCGAACACGAAGGCGTTCGCGGCTTTATGCCGGTGAGCCAACTATCCGCTGAACATTATCCGCGCGTTACTGATAAGGACGAAATCCTTAAGCGGTTGCACGATTTAGTTGGCAAGCCAATGTCAGCACAAATCATCGATGTTGATCAAAAAGCCAACAAATTGATTTTCTCTGAAAAAGAAGCTATCAAAGACGGTTTGGCGGATCGATTGACCAGTCTGAAAGTTGGCGATGTTGTGAGCGGCGTTGTGACTGGCACTGTTGATTTTGGCGCATTCGTTAATGTTGACGGCATCGAAGGTCTAATTCACATCAGTGAAATCAGTTGGGAGCGCGTTGCTAGCGTAGCGGACGTTCTGAAAGTCGGCGACCAAATCGAGGCCAAGATTATCAGTATCGACAAAGACCGCTTGAGTCTTAGTATTAAGCAAACTACGGCTGATCCATGGCTCGACGAAGCTGGTAAATTCAGTATTGGCGATAGCATAGACGGCACAGTTACGCGAATTACACCGTTTGGTGCATTTGTTCAAATCAGCCCAGCGGTCGAAGCTTTGGTCCATATAAGTGAACTTGGCGAGGGTAGCAATCCAGAAAAACTATTCAAGCTGAACGAGAAAAAGACCTTTACAGTATTGGAAATCGATGCAGAAAATCGCAAGATTTCTCTTGGTGTCAAGAAATGAGTGCGCGTAAATAATAGGCGCGGCTGAATGTCGCACCGGAAAGGAGAGCGACATGGCGGAATCAACTGATAAAAAAGTTTTACAACTTCCCGAGATGATTACGGTGGGAGATTTGGCTGCAAAGTTGGATCTTCCGGTGGTTAAACTGGTGGGAGAACTATTTAAGAACGGTATCGTGGCGACTGTTAATCAGCGAATCGATTTAGAGACAGCCGAAATTATTATTGGCGAGCTCGGGATGGACGTTGCGATAGAAAAGAAAGCGGCGACCGAAGAAGTCTCTCAATACGAAATTAATTTGAGCGATAAAGCCACACCCCGTCCGCCAATCGTGGCAGTTATGGGGCACGTTGATCACGGCAAAACAACTCTCCTTGATAGCATTCTCGACATGAAAAAAGTCGATGACGAATCTGGTGGCATTACACAGCATATTTCAGCGTATCAGACAGAGCGCAAAAATCGCAAGATTACGCTTCTCGATACGCCAGGACACGAAGCTTTCGCGGCACTTCGTCAACACGGTGCGACATTGACGGATGTTGTTATTATCGTAGTAGCAGCCGATGATGGCGTTAAACCACAAACAGTCGAAGCAATTAAATTTGCACGTACGGCTAACGCTAAAATCGTGGTTGCAATTAACAAAATGGACAAAGAAAGCGCTAATCCGCAACTGGTCAAAACGCAACTGGCGACCGAATTTGGCTTGAATCCAGAAGAGTGGGGCGGCGATACGGTTATGGTTGAAGTTTCGGCGAAAACTGGCGCTGGTGTCGACAAATTGCTTGATATGGTGCTACTGGTTGCAGATATGGAAGACCTGCGTGCTGATACCAACGTTCCAGCAGAAGGATTGGTGATTGAATCGAATCTTGAACAGGGGCGCGGCGCAGTGGTGCGAATCTTGGTGGCGAATGGCACATTAAAGGTTGGTGAATATTTTGTAGCGGGTTCGACTTATGGACGAGTTCGAACTTTGCAGGATTTTAGAGGGAAACCGTTAAAACAGGCCGGTCCGTCTACTCCGGCGACAGTTACTGGCTTTAAGGAAGTTCCAGAATTTGGTCAGCGTATCGAAGAAGTCAAAAACGAGCGAGAGGCACGCGCATTGGCGGCGAAACATTACGAAGAGCGCGTTCAATCAACGGCAGGCGTGAATATCACAGGTTCAGATCTTCTTAAAATGATGAATCGCGCATCTGAACAGCAGGTTGCAGAATTTGTTGTAAAGGCCGACGTGCAAGGTTCGCTAACATCTGTTGTGGACAGCCTTAAAATGCTGGAAACCGACGAAGTTGCTGTTAAAATTATCGCTAGCGGTGTTGGCGACATCAACGAGGGCGACATTCGCTTGGCGCGCGATGGTGGCGTTATTATTTATGGATTTAATGTTAATTTACCATCGCAGATCAAACAACTGGCAGCGCGTACTAAAACAGAGGTGCGATTGTATAATGTGATTTATGAATTATTGGATGATGCGCGCGACACGATGAGCGCACTTTTGCCAGATAAAATTGTAGAAACACCAGTTGGTGAGCTTGATATCAAAGGCATTTTTCGCACGACACGCAACGAGATTATTACTGGTGGATTAGTGAAATCTGGCAAAATTATGCCAAAGATATTAGCGCGAGTTCATCGCAAAAAAGATCTCATTGCTGAAGTTGAAATTACCTCTGTTCAGCGCGACAAGAACGAAGCCAAAGAAGTCTTTGAAGGCGAAATGTGCGGCATAAACCTAACAATTCCGCGTACGCGCATTGATTCGGAAACGAACCAACCCATCAATCAGAGCAAAATTACTCTTGAAATCGACGATCGTCTGGAATGTTTTACACGCGAAATGAAAAAACGCAAGCTTAGCCAATAAAAATATTGTTGACAGTCTGCAAATTGCTAATGTATAATACAATTAATTATTAAATCAAAACAGTAAAATAGAAAGGTGCTCATTATGGCAGAAGAAGAAAGATCGACCAAAAAATCAGAACCTAATCCAGTTGCAAGCAAATGGAAATTTGAAGATTCGGATGAACAAGATCAAAAAAAAATATTGAGACATCAGGAGGAAGAGGGAAAATTATACAAGAATGATCCTAGGTATCAGAGAGAAATTCGAGCTGAAGCCAATAAGTTAAACAAAGAATACGACGAATGGAAAAAAACTCACGGTACAGACACTCCTGTAGCAGAAGCAACAGATGATAAAGAAGACGAAAAACGTGAAGAGAAAACCGAATTCGATCTCGAATCTGGCGAGAATAAAATTGATTATCTAAATCGCGTGCTGGAAAAATACGCGAATGATTGGAGCAAATATGTTTCCGCCCAAGTGCTCGGCGGGTCGGCAGAACAGCCAAAATCTGCTCTGACTGACGAAAAGATTGCTGAAATTAAGAAAAATTATGAAGAAGCAGAGGGCAAAGACGACTGGGAGGTGGTTTATCGCACGCGAGTTTCGTTCTTCGAGCAGAAAAATTACAGCAAAGTTATCGCTAATCTGCAAGAGGCGGCGGCAAGAATTGAACTGGAAAATTCAGAATCGCAACGCGGACAGAATATGGTTGAATCAGTTGGTTTTAACTCTCAAGATTATGTTAAAAGAATGATCGAGGCGGTTAAAACTGGTGTTCCCGCCGAAATTCCGGCAAAAGAGCCGTACAAAGACAAAAAGGGTAACATACGGACAACACTCAAAATGCGTCTGAGCACGAGTCTTCCTCCTGGCGCAGAAACCAAAGACCTTACTTCGGTGAGTGATATGAAAGGCGATGGCAAGGACAAGACTCTGGAAAATCAACATAACGCAACGGGTAGCACCTTTTACAATGCATCGGACGTGGCGGATCACGTGCGTTATGGCAAAATAGCTTCGTCTATTGAAGCTCACGAAAAAATGCGTGATGCGTTAGATAGTTCTGATGACAAGCGTTTCGATAGCGAATACGCCAAGACATATTTGGGTAAAGACTATGGGCAAGGCCAGAGCTATTTCGATGCAGAGCATCTGTCGGACGAGGAAAAGAAAAAGCGCACAGGATATGATAAAGGCTATGCCATAAATGCTTGGGGTGGGCCTGATGAAGATGCGAAGTTGATTTCGACTGGCGATGTATTTTCGGCGATACTTATATCAGAAGAAAAAGGAAAGGAGCGCGCGAAAGCTGCAGAAGATAAAACTGTTTACCATGAAGTTTTTGAGGATGATAGTGAAGAAACTTTCGATGACCCTGAAGATGAGGACGAGAACAAAGACGAGAGTTCCAAAGAAGAAGTTATTGATGATGAAGAAAATGAGGGTGATGAAAAAACCGAGCTATCTGATGAAGAAAAGAAAGAAAAGACAATCCAGCAGCTGAACGATGAATTTGACAAGAAACTTAAAGAAAGTCGTTTTGTGGAATATGCCAGCGATGACAAAATGTACGAATATATATCTAAAGTGGGTAAAAATTTGCAAGAAAAAGGATTGATAGAAGACGGGGATGTTAATGCCGAAAAATGGAGCAAACACTACAATGCGAATCTTGTACTGACCGATGCGGGCAGACGCCAATTGCTGAAGTTCTCTCTGTTATATGAGAATGGCGAGAAAGGATTTGATGTAGAAAAATTCCTAGATTGGGCATGTAATAACGGTGCAACAGTCCAGCCAACAGCAAAAGAAGCAGCACCTAACCCAGCGGCGAATGCAAAACCAAACGCAAGCAACGATTCAAAGAAAGATAGTACACAAGAACAAATTCAGTCTGAAGAAGTTAAGAAACTAATTGATGAGCCTGAACAGAAAATACTAAAAGATCTTCTTTCAACGTATAAAGGAAAGTACACTCCGCCTAAAGGGGCTTCTATTGATGATATTAAAGCCATTGCTGGCGACATTATGATAGTGATAGATGAATACATGACGCGTTTGAACAGCGGCACGCCAGAAGCAGATTTATATGAAGTAGTAGCACAGCAAATTCTTCCTAAAATTCATAAATTAGCGCTCGATTACAACAAAAGTATTGAAGACACACAATATAATCTCAAAGTAATGGCTAACGGAAAAGCCACGGCTGACCGCAAGGCAGAGCAGTATGCTAAGTATATGTAACACTATTAACTAGATCAATTCGCTAATCAGCGGTATTTTATGTAGCAATGACGATTTTCTATATTAATGATTAGTTGGCATCTGCTGAATATATAGTTTCACCTATTGTACGAGATTCTTCATCGATGACTTCTATATTGCCATTGGCGTCTGTTGTGGATACAAGAATCCCGCGTGCGAGAAAAACATGCTCACGTCTCTTTTCGTCGTACTTCCGTGAGTCAGTTGCGGAGAAGCAACCTTGAAAGCCGAGGACACTAGCCTCTGAATTTTCAACAAATGGACCGTTAAAGAACACGCCAGAGTCTTCTATGGGAATGGTCATGTGCTCGAAAACCCTGTAAGTAAAAGTAGTGCCATTGTCGGCTTCAAAATCAATTAAAGATCCTACTGAGCAAATCTTTTCTATGTTGTTGAACCCGCCTTCGCCACCTGAGAAGAATCCTCCAGTATGGGCGCTGACAGCGGTCTGCCCTTTATTACCAGGAAGAAACGAAGGATGCATTTCTTCGTCTAAATAATCAGTTTTAGCGTTGTTATAGAAAACCGCATTCGAATAGTACCCATCATTCTTTTTCTCCATCTCTCTATCATCAAATCCACCCTCTCTATTGTTTTCCGAATTGTTTACATCGCCGTCGTGGGGATAGCCTTGCACAGTATATATTTCGCGTCCGTCTGGAAATCTTACACTCCCTATACTACTACCTGGTTCGTAATCTGCGTTATTTAATGCGAGATCTGTAACGTTTGGGTTGTATTCCTCTATTGCTTCTAACTCGTCTTCACTTTCTTCCTCTATTGCTTCGTCTTCGCTCTCTCCTGAATCGGCTTCTTCGTCTACTTCAACTTGCTCGTCTAAATCGGAAGAATCATTGTCTATCTCTGGCGCTTCGACCTCTTGACTAATAGTTTCTTGCGGTTGATTTGACAAAACAGAAGAAATGGCATTGTTTACCATCGGCGCCGTACTATTGACGGCAATCCATCCAACTGCCAAAACAGTCGCCACTCGTCGAGTAAATTTGAGCTTTTGATTCCATTTCTTGCCTTTTTCAATCTTGTTGTCGACTAATCGCAAATTGTCTTTTATTGCGCTGTCGTCTGGACCATCAAAACTGTCAACCGCTCGCAGTAGACGATCGTCAAATCCTAAGGATTTCAATCTTTCGTTAATATTTCCGTCTTTATCGACCATTCCATCTGAAATGGCTTGGAGATTGGCATTATTGGCGCCGGGCAGGGAAGTCGTCATCCTGATGTTAATCATATCTCGCAATTCTTCCATCCGTTTGGAATATTCTTTGCCAGATTCACCCATACGTTTTGTCCATATCTGATGCTTGTAGATATCCTTAGCTGGCAATTCTTTTCGTTTGCCCTTAGCGTAATTAACGCCTTTGAGTGCGTAATACACACCAGCACCGAATGCAAGAACGGTAAAAAATTGGTCTCGATTGTCTGCGAGATATTGCGGTAGATTTCCGATAGTGCGATTCACGTTCTCGGGTAGATTCATAGAAATAGGAACAGCGGCAACAGTCGTTAAGCCTAACGCTATTCCTGCCATTTTTCCTTTTATTCCAGCAAGCCACCCAGTTTT
>JGI994J12354_10005797_pt1 | contig 10512 bp, 9 predicted proteins | sample IntmicLarv3ML3BL_FD_12354 | JGI IMG/M metagenome (IMG submission 12354)
TGAATGGGTTCAGCGATTCACGATTCACTACAACTGCATCGGCGCAATCGAGATACCCGACCTGGATAGCTTGCCAGAAACAAAAGTCATGATGAAAACAAGGAAAGGGGTGACTGTTAAGTTTTCTTCTCCAAAGGCGGAGGAGGCAGGATAATAGAAATAAACGAAGAAAGGTAGGGGGCGTACAGCCGAAACTGTACGCCCTCAAAACGAGGAAAGTGCTATGGATCTCAGATCCCATAGCACTTTCGCAATGGTCGAGATGACAGGATTTGAATTTGATTGATGAACGTAAATGCAGTGAAACCGTTGAAAATTATTTCATAGAAAACCCTTGTGATATAACGAATTGCACGTTTCCTATATTAAAAGCGTGAACAGAATAAAATGCAAATGGCAGGCAAAATGGCAGTGTTTTTTGGGGGTGTTCCGAGCGAATACTTGCGGTGGTCAGACAATACATATAATTCTGGATGTATCGTTTGGAACCGCGCATGAGACACGTAAAAAAGGAGTGCCCGTAGGCACCCATTTTCATAGGAACAAATTGAAGTGAGATTGTTTATTATTTTACGATGATTGTTAGCGTGTCGCCTGGATAAATAATGAACTTTTCCCATATATCCACAATTTCTTTCCCCTTTTTTACCTCTTTGAAGTTTTCATTCAACAAACGGAAATCTACACCGTTTTGCTTGGCCCATTTCCGATATTCGTCAATAGTAGATAGCTCTGGAATCTCAATTGCAAGTATAAATTCAACACTGTCTTCAAAAACGTACCCCATGCCTATTTCCATTCTAGGGTCTGATTGTGACCAATCTTCTTCATGCTGATAGAGATAAGTGAACAGATAGGATGACCCACCAAAGGAGTACCCTGTTCCATCACCAAAATCAATCACAAACCATTTGTAACCAGAATCTTTAATATGGGCCTTGTGAAAATTTATTAAATTGTCATTTGTCATCAAGTCTTTATCGGCGGTAACCACTGCTCTCTCTCCGATTACTTTTGCAGTAACCCTGTTAATAATGTCGAAAGCTTGTATTTCCCCAAATACGGAAGTTGTTTCTGCCTTAGCGGACACCAGAAAAAGGGAAATGAGCAGCACTAGAAATAAGGCAATCGGTTTACGCATTATGATTCCTCCTTGTGAATATTTTCCAATAATTTACCTCGATGAAGTGAATAGAATAACTTTTCTGTTTCGTTTTACGCCCATTTTGTTACGGGTTAAACGTGTGTCCGCAGTTCTGGCATACTGCCACTGCTTTTGATTTGGTAGAACCTACTGTCTTTGGAACAACGGCACCATATACACCAAGAGTTGAGAGGTTCATCAACCCGCGTCCCATTTTTTGTAATGGACTTCTGTTTTTAATTTTTCCTGTGGTATTCATCACCACATCTACATCTTGGCTTTTACATTTCGGACATTTCATGCTTTTTGACCTCCTTTTAGAATTTACATTATTATACCGATATCTTCGGTAAAAGTAAATACCGATATTTTCGGTACGGCATAATGTCCTTAGGTGGTGATATTATGCGTATTCGTGATTTGAGAGAGGATGCCGATTTGAAACAAAAAGATGTGAGCAACTACCTTCATTGCTCACAACAAATTTACAGTGATTATGAAACCGAAAAAGTGCAAATACCAATTCCATTATTGATACAACTCGCTCAATTCTATGATACTACAACCGATTATATTTTAGGATTGACAAACGAGCGAAAAAAGCCCCGATGATATTAAAGCTCATCATACGAACGATGCCAGCTTTGCACAGCCAGCCAGCAACCCATAGCTACAGAAAGCACAATATCATCATGAACGCCGGATTTGCCGCCGTATATGTCATGCCCGGAATCGGTAATTTTTGTTTGAAAGTTTGCCATTTCCTCTATCAGCGCGTCAGCTTCTTTGATACCCTTCGCTATTTTGAGTGTGCCATTTTGTAGCATGATTTGAAGGTTTGATATCAAGTCACGCTTTGGCACATTAAAAAGATAGCCTGTATAAATCAGACAGGTTGGAGCGAAGAACAGCGGAACAGTTAGATATTTTCATACAGGCACAAAGGAACAAAAACGCTTAATTGATGTTTTATTTTGTGGTTGTTGCGGTAGAAAAAAGCTCCCAATGGCAGGCGAAATGGCAGTATTTAGAAAAATAGAGATAAAGAAAAACCCTTGAAACGCTTATGTTGCAAGGGTTTTATCGTTGGTGCCGACGTCGATATGGGATTTTTTGAAAAAAGCTAGTAGAATCAAGGGTTTCAGAGATTTTGAAAATCCGATTTTTCGCCCCAAAGCACCTTCGAAAACGAAAAATCCTTAAAAAATTGAAAACCATAGATCGATTGTCAATACACTTACCCTGTTTGCCGTTTAGCGGAAACCTAGAAAATCCCGCCTCATCCTTAAAACAAACTCCTGTCAAGGTAGTAAAAAAACAACTTTTCTATATGCTTACACAAGACAAATCTCATCTGCGGAAAACCACTTATTAGCCAATGCTGTGCTTTTAACCGCATTAATATTTTCGCTGTATGCAACAACTGCTAAACTCTTTTCCGCACGAGTGCAAGCAACATAGAAAAGGCGTGCTGTCCGCAGAATGCTCGTATCCTTACCTTCTCGCTCATTCTTGATATCTGTAGCCGTTTTTTCTTTTGCTCCGAAAAGTTTCTCATAGCTAAAAAGAAAACCGCGTGCTTCGGCATCATCCATTATGACCATGACTCGCGGGAACTCCAAACCTTTAATCCCTTGATGAGTAGCAAACCGAGTATTATCAGTAACATATGCAGAATAACGCTCCAACTCATCAAAGGGAACGGCAAGAGATTTTCTCAAGGCAGTAATTTTAGCATCTTCATCTACCACGGGTTGAGCCAAGATATAGTCCACACGGTCGCTCAATTTGAACAAACCACTTTTTTGCACGGACTTAATTATATCTAAACATATAGGAATATTATCATCTGCCCAGAGAGCCAACAGATTGTCAACGGCGTTTTCTGCTTTTTGAAGCAAGTTTGTCTGCTTATCTGAATTGGCAGCAAGAACCTTTTTGTCGAGTAGTGGAGAATGCTGTCTCACGATCTTTGCAATCTCAAACTCATTATTGTTTTTATGTGCCATGACTAATGGCGCTATCACTTTGGATAGGAATGATAACTCCGCAATAGAGCCATCACGCAACGATGTATCAAAAGCTCCCGATTCACTAAGTGGCGCATATAAATCAATAAATCCAAACCTGCTGGCGGCCATATGATGTTCAAGAATTAAGCTTTTATATTCAGATTCATTTCCCCAGTCTTTGTCTTCTGTGGTTTTTGCCATAGTCTTAGCCACTTGCCGTTCCACAGTTTCTTTGTTTGATGAAGAAGGTGCAATAAATAAGCGTACTGTGCCGACCACTGCATCAGAACGAGCCTTTTGCTTTTGGCCATCAATTGAGCTTCGTATGACGTTGGCTAATTCAACAATGCGGGTAGCACTACGGTGATTCATTAATTTTTTGGGCTGCGCCCAATCGTCCGGGACGCAGGATGCAAGATTATCCTTGCCATCCATATAAATTTTTTGCATTGTATCGCCAAACATACCGACAATAAAATTCTGCTTATACTTCTCACACACGATAAATAATGCATCGACAAGTTCTTTCTTCGTATCTTGGCTTTCATCAATCAGGAGAACCGGGAACTTGTTAATCAAAATTTTCTGCATCGTGTCTTCTGATGTAATAAATTCGGAACCCATTTTGATTACTTCACTATGGTTCAACGAATCATATCCAACATTGTCACCGTTAGGGTTATATGAAAAACGATTCACTGTTTCGCTTTTGTCAAGACGTTTTGTTTTTCGTTTTATGTCTTCATCTCTATTAGCGTTATACCTTTTCGCTTGTTTTTCATTTAATTCACTAATATCTTGTTTGAGTGATGCAATAACCCACTTTTTAATATCTATCTGATAATTTTTAATGAGTTCCCATAAAAAGCTATGTATAGTAGATACGGCAAATATCGGCTTGTATTGCAACCGTCTGGATATTTCATCGCACGCAGCATTTGTGTAAGTAATAACAGCAATTTGCTTTGCGTTTGCTGAAAAGCCTTGTCCAAATTCTTTATCTAAAAAGGACAGGGCATTAACAAGACTCCGAGTTTTGCCAGAACCAGCACCAGCAAACATGAAGAAACTTTTAGGTGTACTTGTGGAGAGGCACTGCTGTATCTCATCATCAACATGGTCGTCTATATGATTATCTTCTAACAAAATTTTTTCATTCTTATCTTCAACCATCAGCTATTCCTCCGGATGTAATAAAGTTTGTAGCCACTCTAACCCCTCGGCAATGTATTCCGGGACTTCAATGTCTTTAGGATCAAGGGCATAAATAATATCCAATGCAAATTCAGCTTTTTGAGTCGAATTCCCATCCCGCAACAGTTGATATACTTCTTTATGAAGGACATCAAATGAGGTTGCGACACCAATTAAATTGCTGACTTTCTTTGCGAGGCTGCCTGCATCATCAGTATTTAGGTTTGCAAAAAGTTTGTAATTTGTATATACCAAGCAATCCTCAAATGTACTTGATAACGCTTCAACGTTGCTCCCATTGAAATCAACGGTTACAGGGGTCTGATAAGCAATCCGTATAGAGTATTTATATGGAGTGGTCATTGCAAACGCCTTGTCCTTTTGGGGAATTGCAAGAAGTTTGTCAAAATCAGATTCTTTTACCAGCCACTCGGAAATTGCATAATTTCCACTTATAAGTCCATTCCCACGCACGGGCATAGCAGCTTTGTGGTGACCTTCTTGTTCAGAGGTATCCAGATCAGCGATTACAAGAGTTGGCAAACACAATTTTTCTATTAGCGGACTCAGTCGGTGTGAATGTCTGCCATTAATGCTAAGTATGGAAATGTATCTTTGGTTGAGTTCAAGATATTTGTTGCGTATAAAATGAGGCAGTAACATGCTTTCAGCAGAGCCCTCAACAAAAATAGCCGCATCTGCAAAGAAAAGATCACAGTGTGTTGTCTGCAAATAGCGCGTAATAAACTTGTCCGTCTGATCTTCTTTCCCGAAAACGTCTGTGAGATTAACCACCTTAGCCGTAGCAACCCCACATTCAAGCGATTCAGGCAGGCGCTTGAAATAGCGCAAATCTGAAAAGTTTGTCTCGCGGGCAATATGGCTGGAGTGTGTACTTATTGCAAGCTGGGTTGTAAAGTGAGAATTTTCCGTAAGGAATTGGTGATTCCGCAAGACAGAATAAGCTTTTCGAATGAACACTTGCTGAACTTGCATGTGCAGATGAGCTTCCGGCTCTTCTACCAGCACCAAGTGCAGCGGCTCAATTGCCGTATCGGATATTCCTTCGGATTGCTTGGCTTTACCTTCTCTCATCCAGTCGTCTCTAAAACGCATGAGGTCAAAAACCATAGAAATAAGGTTTTGATATCCAAGGCCATTATATTTTTCAGGCAGTTTCAAAGTTCCATCAGTTTTGCTGAGGGAGTATTGTACGGCCGACTCATGCTTTAGTGTTTCGCCTGTACTTACCTTGGTCTCTATCGTTATTCTAGGGTCAGACACGCCGGGGTAACCCAGTCCCTCTAGTTCATCAATTGCGGGTTTGAATTTAACCGCCAGATTTTTATCAAAAACAGTTCGTGCCGCTTCGGTAGCTTCCAGAATTTCCAAGTCTTCCGGAGAAGGTGATTTTTCAGGGTCAAGATGCTTTTCATAATAACTGCGCATTTGAGAAGATAATTGTTTTCTGGCTATTTCGCTGCCATCGGAGGAGTCTGGATCAGAGAAACCGCGTTGAGCATCAATCATATCAATTCGGATAATTCCTCTTAACGGATTATCTGTAAGGCATTCCATCTCAAATGGTGTCGGTTGAGGTGGTTCTACTGTGGCTTTACTTGGGTCTAGAACATATGACTTGATTGAAAAATATGTGGTTAATTTCTTTTCTAGAAAATCGCATAAATCCTTCGGATGCAAGCTTATTGTGGCAGTAGCACCTGCTCGGGCACTTTCTGTGAGACGAGCGGAAGAGTAAGCTTCCCTATAATCCACAAAAAGCTTTGTTATATCTTTGGGCTGAAACACCAAGCGAATGCCCAGATTTCCGCCACGCCATTTTAGTGTTGGAATAATACCGGCAACATGGTGGATTTCTTTGGGCTGAACCTCTAACCATATGTCCATTTTAGGGATAATCGGTTCCCACAATGTTAACTCATCAGGTGCTTCACAATCCTTATCTACCCATTGTTCACCAATTATATTTATTGCCGGACGGTTAGCTATTGTAATGTCGTTAAAGACAAAATTACGCCCCGCTAAAAATTTACCAAGGGCATCCATTGCTGAAGTTTTCCCACTATTATTCGCTCCAACGAATACAGTTGTCTCTCCACTAAAATCTATTCTGCATTTCCATAGCTTGCGAAAATTCTGTATGTATATTGATGATATCCTCATGCGTATTCCTCCGTCGTGCAATTAATGAAAAACTTACCTCAATAATTTGATTTTAATGCCAAAGCGCACTATTGCCAAAAGTTGTAGTAGTTTTTCCTAAGCATATATCGCGTGCTGTTAAGACTATATAGAGAGAACCTAGCTTGCCATCATCGAGCTTTCCTTTTTCGGTAAAGCAATCCACATAAAAAATAGGTTGTCGAGCTTTTAATAATTTTTGGAAATACGGTGCCAAATAACAACCGAGCAGTTTATCCTTGATTTCAGACCGACTGTTCTTTGTTTCAAAAAAGTCTTCATTCTTTTTTGACCATCGATATTCCTCCGTCTCTAGCGTCTAGTTTGCAATTTGGGCTACGCATGAAACCATTATCTACTTATTGAAATAGATTCAATTATTTGAACACACAATCGTACATATCGTGCCCTTTCTGCAACTTGCTACGCCAGACATGTGTTTCGTACCCTTCGAGATAATATTTCTGTGTCTCGCTCAATCTTTCCTTCTTCGCATGAAATAGAAATCGTTTTGGCATATACGTTACCTCGTAATATAATTTTATTCCATTATATTTTAGGAGGGATCCAAAATGAAACATTGGAACTTAGACAAGGAAACATTGGTGAACCGATACCATCAGGGAGAATCTGTATCCACAATCTGTGCAGATGCAGGAATTGCCAGAAGTACATTTTACGGTTGGATTAAGCTACATACCACAACCGTTACTGAAGCTGGCAATAAAGTAAGTGCCGCCGAGCTTATAAAATTGAAGAAGGCAAATGAGCGGCTCTCCAATATGGTGCAAGTCCTCCAAAAGGTTGATTGCAGATTTTCTGCGCCGCCAAAAGAAAAGCTGTATGCACTGGAAAAGCTATACGGCCAATTCAGCGTTCATGTGCTTTGCGACGCTTTTGGCGTGGACAGGGGAACTTACTACAATCATGTTCTTCGAAACAAGAAAAAGATTAACAGTTATCAGGCGCGCCGAGATGCATTGAGTGCTAAAATCTTGGAGGTGTACAATGAAAGCAATCAAATTTTTGGCGCAAATAAAATCAAAGTTGTATTGGCGGGGCAAGGTATATTCACTAGTGTAAAAATGGTATCGGCATTGATGCAGGAGATGAATCTGGAAAGCGTTCGGCTATCTGCGAAGAAAAACTATGAGCGGCTTTATCAAAACAGAAAGAAAAAAGACCATTTGCAGTTGGATTTTTCAGCCAAGGAGCCTAATGAAATATGGGTAAGTGATGTAACATATTTTAGGTTGAAAGAAACGACACTCTATATATGTGCAATCGTTGACCTTTATTCTCGCAGGGTCGTTGCCTATAAATGCTCCACAAAGCAAAGTTCTCAGCTTGTATCAAGTACTTTCAAGGCTGCATATGAAATCAGGAAGCCGCCAAAAGGATTGATTTTCCATAGCGATAGGGGAAGCATATATACATCGCATAGTTTTCGATCCCTTTTACAATCATTCAATGTCGAACAATCATTTTCTCCATCGGGGCGGCCATGTCACAATGCGGTTATGGAATCATTTTATTCAACTCTGAAAAAGGAGGAGCTGTATCGAGTCGATTATCACTCGATCAACGAATTCAAAAAGCGGTTAGAGCAGTATATAGAGTTTTACAATATGAAGCGTCCCCATTCAACGCTGCGGTTCATGACACCGAATGAGTATGAAGAGCGATATGTAACTAGGGGCGGGGAAAATCCGATTGGGAAGTCCAAACAAAATGTTCAAAACTCAATTTCGTCCCAAGAGCAATGAAATGCCGAAAGCATCTCAGGCTTATGTTGAAAAAGGAACTGAAACAATAGTAAAAAAGGATTAAACTGGACATTCCGAATAAAAAGCTCAAAAGCCATGATTTTTCGTGTTTCGTGCTCAAATTTCGACTGTTTGTAAAATGCTGTACGACATTACCGTTAACTGCATGTAGTGTCCAAAGCCTTGCAAACAAAGCGTTTGCGTACAATAAAACAACGGTAGAAGTTAGCCATTCCAATAGAAATGTTCTAATCTTCTACCGTTGTTCACAATGGTCGAGATGACAGGATTTGAACCTGCGACCTTCTGCTCCCGAAGCAGACGCGCTACCAAGCTGCGCTACATCTCGAAAATGGAGCCAATAAAGGGATTCGAACCCTTGACCTGCAGTTTACGAAACTGCTGCTCTACCGACTGAGCTATATTGGCAAAGTGCAGAAGTAATTATAGCAAAGGATAACCAATTTGTCCAGTGCTTTTTTTGCCGGGCGGGTGACAGATAATTGCGGGCTGAAGGCGCGAAATCCTTGCCAGAGCAAGGAAAAAACAAGGGAACACAAGTTCTCCTTGCAAACAATTGAGGGATTATAATATTGCTGTCAATAATCCATAAAGGCTGAAAAGCAAGGAGGAAAGAAGCAATTGAGGTTAACGGAGAAACAAAGACGGTTCGCGCTGGAATATCTTGTGGATTTGAACGCGATGGCGGCGTACAGGCGGGCAGGATATGCGGGGCAGACGGCGCATTCGAATGCGTACCGCCTGTTGAGAACACCGGCTGTGACGGAACTGATTCAACAGAAGATTCAGGAACGGGCGAGAAGGCTGGAAATTTCACAGGATAACGTGGTGAAGGAGTTGGCAAAGATGGCTTTTGCTAACGCAGCAGAGCTGATCGATGCCTGCACGGGGGATTTGACATCGAGGGCGGATGATGTCGGCACGCCCGCCATCGCGCAGCTGAAATTCAAGCAGGTAAACGGCGAAACGCAATGGATAGGGGATGTGAAGCTGTATGACAAGCTGAAGGCGTTGGAGCTGCTTGGCAAGCATCTGGGGATGTTTGCGGGGGCGAACGCGGCCGCGGCGGACAACCTGCCAACCATCGTAGATGACATCTCCTAAGGAAGAGGCGCTGCGGCTGTCCCGGTTATCGGCGCCCGTGTTTCATCCGCTGCACAGGGCGCTGAAGGCGGAGGAATACGGCGAATATTGGCTGATGGGCGGGCGCGGCAGCGGCAAATCCAGCTTTATATCGCTGCAGATTGTGTTGGGGCTGATGCGGGATTCCGAAGCCAACGCCATTATCTACAGAAAGGTCGCGGCACAGCTGAGAACGAGCGTGTATGCGCAGATGCGCTGGGCGATCAATCAGCTGGGGCTTGGCCGCTGGTTCAAATTTTACAAAAGCCCCTTGCAAATCGAGTGCTTAAAAACAGGGCAGATGATTTTGTTCCGCGGCGCGGACGATCCGGGCAAAAGCAAATCCATCAAGCTGGAAAAGGGATATTTTAAATACCTGTGGTTTGAGGAGTTGACGGAGTTCGACGGCATGGAGGATGTGCGCACGATTAAAATATCCGTTTTCCGCCAGGAGGGAAAGGCTGTCACATTCTATTCCTACAACCCGCCGAAATCCCTGCGAAGCTGGGTGAACGCCGAGAGCAAGAACCCGATCCCCGGGCGGCTTGTGCATAAAAGCGATTATACCATGCTGCCGAAAAGCTGGCTGGGCGAAACCTTTCTTACCGATGCGGCCTATTTAGAGCGCACCAATGAAACGGCTTACCGCAATATCTATTTGGGCGAAACGACAGGCAGCGGCGGACAGGTGTTCGATAACCTGCGCCTCCGTCCGATTACCGGGGAGGAACGCGGCGGGTTTGACAGCGTGCTGTGCGGTATGGATTTCGGCTTCGCCAACGATCCGGACGCGTTTTTGCGCATGTACTATAACCGCCACAGGGCGACGCTGTATGTTTTTGAAGAGCTGTACGCGAGGCGGCTTTCGGCGGGGGAGCTTTGCAGGCGGCTGAAAAGCATGGCAGAAAATGAAATAGTGGTATGCGATTCATCAGAGCCGCGCATGATCGCTACCCTTCGGGAATTCGGCATCCGCGCGCTGGCGGCGAAGAAGGGACCGGGCAGCGTGGATCATGGCGTTCGCTGGCTACAGGATCTGCGGGAAATCGTG
>JGI994J12354_10005798_pt1 | contig 10511 bp, 9 predicted proteins | sample IntmicLarv3ML3BL_FD_12354 | JGI IMG/M metagenome (IMG submission 12354)
GGGAAGCCTGCCTCAAGATAAGATCTCCCTTAAGACCCCTTGTAGACTACAAGGTTGATAGGCTGGGTGTGTAAGCGCAGTGATGCGTTCAGCTTACCAGTACTAATAGGTCGATCGACTTAATTCTACATAAATTCCTTTCCAACCCTTCAATTGAATAGATGGGTTCTTGTGAACCCGACCTGGCAGGAGTTTTCCTGACAGGAATCGGTTCGAAAGAACAGATATTTGCTGGTGCCCATAGAGAGGAGGGTACACCCGGTCCCATTCCGAACCCGGTAGTTAAGCTCCTCATCGCCGATGATACTGCATATTTATATGTGGGAAAGTAGGCCGGTGCCAGCATTATACTTACCCTGAAGGCCCCGTATGCTTCGCGCTGCGGGGCTTTCGCTTTTCCCACACCCCTCTTATGATGCCTCCTAATGGAAAACGAGCCCAAACGTCCCTCAGTGGACGGAAGCTTCCACCAAAAGATCTACCCTTGAATCTCCGCCGGAGTCGTATCAGCGAAAGCAGAGAAAAGAAAAACCTGTAGGCAAAACCCCGTGTTTTTTTCCTCTCTTCTCTCCACCACTCATACCCTGGTAGAGTATACGCAAAGAGTTTGGTAATGGACATCCCCCTCGCATAAGACGATAAAAAGATCTAGGAAACGCGATAGTTCTCATGTAAGTTCGCTTAAAACGACATTATGGACATTAAGGAGCTGGTATAGTGGCTGCATACACAGAGAATTGCATGGTTTGCGGTGAGTCACTTATCTATTATACATCTTCGCGGAAAGTTCGTTGCTATGTTTGTGGGTTGCTGTATTCAACAAATACGACCTGTAAGGGCGGGCATTATGTTTGCGATGCGTGCCATGCTGAAAAAGGAATGTTGTTTGTTACCAGGTATGCATATAAAACAGACAGTCTAAATCCGGTGTTGATAGTTGGGGATGTGTTGAAAAGTCCGGATATCAATATGCACGGGCCGGAACACCACTATCTGGTTGTTGCGGCATTGCTGGCAGCATATAAAAATGCGGGTGGAGAGATTGATTTTTCTAAAGCTTTGCAGCAGGGCGAACAACGGGCCAAAATGGTTCCGGGCGGCATTTGCGGCATGTGGGGAAGCTGTGGCGCGGGCGTCGGCACGGGTATTTTTATGAGCATCATAACAGGCGCGACCCCTTTGTCAGAAAGAGAATGGTCGCTGGCCAATCTGATGACGTCAAAAAGTTTGGCGGTGATTGCGGAAAACGGCGGTCCGCGATGCTGCAAGCGCAATATCTATTTGTCGATATTGCAAGCTGCGTCCTTTGTGAAAGAGCACTTTTCCATCAGTATGGAATTACCCGAGGGGATTACCTGCGAGTATTCAGGGCGCAACGCACAATGCAGAAAGGACAGGTGTCTTTTTTTCCCTTCCGGTAATGCGAATAGTTTGATTTGAACAGCGGAACGCTGTGCACTAGCAACAAAGCTGACTTCTTTTCAGCAAAGAAAAAGTGACAATGTGTTCCGTTGTCACTTTTTTTGTTCTCGGGGATTTCCCCTGCCTGGGAACGATATATGCCTAGCGATACACGCGGCGATTCTTGCCGAAAAGTGTAAAAAATTCATGGGGGATGGTTCCCCATGTTGCAGCAAGGTCGTTCATGGAAATGGCTCCGCTTCCTTCGCCGCCAAGGAGATACGCTACATCGCCGCTGGCGGCGTCAGGAACATGATCCACGGCGACAATGTGCATCTGCATGCAGACGCGCCCAAGTATGGGGCAACGTTCCCCCCGGATACAGACATGTCCCTTGCCGGAAAGGCTACGGGAGAAGCCATCCGAATATCCCGCGCCGACAATGGCGATGCGCATGTCTTTTTCCGCCGTAAAGGTGTGACCGTACCCCACGCTTTGTCCTTTGGCCAGATTCTGTACACCCATGATCGGGGCGGCGGCTTCCATGACGGGAAGGAGTGCGCTGCCCAGGCTCTCCCGGTCTGTGCCGACAAAGGGATTACCTCCGTAAAGGGAGAATCCGGGGCGCGCCACATGCGGCGGCAATGCGCTAAGGTGGAGATCCTGGGCCAGAAGGGCAGCGGAATTGGCGAGGGAGAGCGCGATATCTGGCCAGAATTTACGCATGGCTTCGTATGCGTCGAGGAATTGTACAACCTGGCTGGCAACGGCGTCGTCCTTGGCGGGTATATCCGCTGTTGCGAGATGGGAAAGCAGCATTGCGGGCCGGAGATTGGTAAAAGCGTACAGAGAGGCGATGCACTCACGCAGATCATTCCCTCGAAAGCCCAGGCGCGCCATGCCGGTTTCAACCTTTACGACTATTGGAAGAGGCTCCGGGCCGGACCATGCCGCGTTGACAAAGGCGGCTTGGTCCGCCGTGGCTACAAGGGGGAACAGTTTGTGTTCAATACTTGCCGCAGCATCCTCGGGGCTGAGCACGCCGAGTAGCGGCAGAATGGTGATACCTTCGCTCTTGCCGCTGAGAAGATGGCGCAGTAGAACACCTTCCTGCGTGCTGCCCACGGCCAGCGTACGGCATCCGGCATCCAGCAGAACATGAGCGAGCGGCTCAATGCCGTGCCCGTACGCGTCGCTTTTTATCACTCCCATGGGCGGGAGATCTCGCGCTAGGGATGCCAGGAAAAGCCAGTTACGACGGAAATTATCCAGACAGATGCGGGTGACGGGCAAGCCTGTCGTAAACTCTTGTCGTGAAGGGTCGGTGGAACCGGAAAAAGTTGCAAACCGTGACATGGAACCCTCGATGTTACCGTGGTACACATTTGGCGAACGAGCAATCGCCTTGCTCATTATGTGTATGGTATCCCGATATCTTCGCGGAGACAACCATTTGGCCTATTGGGCGTTGGGCTGTTTTGTCATAATTCGTTTTCCTTGTATGGCGGCAAATTAACCCAACGTGCTTGAATTCACGATAGCCCGCAGTATCGTCCTGTTTGCTGTGCGGTCAGGAAAAATGCTACAGGGTCGGACGGAAGCCTGAGATGCTCCGCGCGTATGGTGGAAAAATTGAAAGATTTTATTCCCTCATGCGCATGTAAGGGCGCAAATCGTTCCCGCATGCCAGCTGCTGCCGCAAACCAACCAAGCAGGGTTTCTGCCCGCACGCCAGCCTGGCGTAATGCCGCGAGCGTCAATGAGGCATGGCGTTTAGCTAATCGTTCGCCGAAATTGTCTACTACCAAAGGCAGATGGGCGTAATCAGGCTCTTGCGCGCCGAAGAGATCATACAGATACAACTGACGCGGCGTGCTGACCAGAATGTCTTTTCCCCGTACTACCCTGGTTATGCCCATGGCGATATCGTCCACAACCACGGCCAGTTGATAGGCGAATACGCCGTCGGACCGGCGTAGCGCGAAATCGCCGCCGCATTGTTCGAGGGTCATGTCCTGGTTTCCCTGGAGGATGTCAGTAAACCGCCAGCGTGTGCCCTCTGAGCAGAGCAGACGCAGGGAATGGCGGCGTCCGGCGGCTTCGTGGCGTTCTTTTGCTGCATCGCTCAGGGTACGGCAACTGCCGGGATAGGGCGCGCCTACATTATCCACATGCGGCGCTCCCGCAATGTCGCGCAGTTCTTTACGGGTGCAGTAACAGGGGTAGACAAGGCCCTTGGCCGCCAGAAAACGCAGGGCGTCCTGATAAAGATTGTCTCTTTTGCTCTGGAAAAACACGGTAACATTGTCCTTGCCGTTTTTCGCGCCGGGACCGTAATCCCACTCAATGCCAAGCCAAGCGAGATCGCGCGTAAGGGCTTCGGCATATTCCATCCGCGAGCGGGCGGGATCTATATCCTCAAGGCGCAGAACGCATTCCCCCTCACGCGATCGGGCATCAAGCCAGGCAACCCAGAACGCCCAGGCGTTGCCCAAGTGCAACAGCCCTGTGGGGCTTGGGGCAAGACGTCCGCGAACGCCGTTTTGAGTTTCTGGAATATCTTTTGCCGGAAATGTCACGAGATATCCTCCAAGAATCTGTAAGTCATCAGGGCAGTGGAATTATACACGGATCAACGTAGTTGGTCCAACTTCCTTTGGTATGCAATGCCCCATCGTTTTTTAGGACGGTAGTTTTCAACATGAGTCTCGAAAAAATTTTCGTCCAGAGTGTTATAGCCTTGGAAGGGGCGACGGCAGAACCTAGGCTGAGCCGCCAGCGGGCACGCGTTTCATGGACGGGTAAATACTATATTCTTTCCGGTAGCGTCCGTTGTAGGCTTGCACCCATGCCGGGGAAGAGGCTCAATGACGCGCCGCCTGGTTGGCATCGAACAGAACAAGCCAGTTGCTGTTTTTCGGCAAAAATGCATAGCGCTTGGCAGGATGGCGAAGGCTTTTCCCTGATAGAAGCGCACGGTCTGGCTTTGTAGAGCTGTACAAAACAGACGTACCTGCTGCGCGCCAGTGATCCGGATAGTCGTATTTGAGGCGTTGGATTTCTAGTGGACACTGAGCTAGGACGCCCTTGCAAAAGCGATATGCGTCTCACGAACCGGGTGATGCTGGTCATGGGCGAGAGTGGGATGGCCTTGTCCGGGCGGCAAGGAAAAACAGCGGAACGCACCTTGCACGATCTGGGTTTTATATATTATTAAATCCATGGGTAATGAAAAATATCTTCCAACACCATGACGGAATCTAATGCATAACCTGAGAAATATAGGAGTGGTACTCTCTTCGCTTCCGGCTTTTTTGGCTGTTGCCAAGCATTTGAGTTTTACTAAGGCGGCGGTGGAATTGTGCATCACGCAAGGTGCGGTCAGCCATCAGATTCGGAACCTGGAAGATCATCTTGGGTTCCCGCTTTTTCATCGTCTGGCTAGGAGAATCACGCTTACCGACGCGGGCGAGCGATTGTTTCAGATTATCCGTGGCCCGTTACTCAATCTGGATTCCGAAATACGGAATATTCAGAATTTGAACGTTGTGGGTACGCTACATGTCCAGTCTCAGCCTTCTATTGCGTTTGCTTGGCTGGTGCCGCGTCTGTATCGGTTCCAGAGCCTTTATCCCGGTGTTGAGCTCCATATGAGTTGCAGCAACACCAATCTGGATTTCAAGAACAAACCGGCGGATGTCGCCATCTCCTACGGCGAGGTCCCCTACAGGGATCTTCAGACCGTTCCGTTGATGCAGGAAATACTCGTTCCGGTCTGTTCGCCGCAATACGCGGAACAGCACAATTTGTACGAGGGGGGGCTGGAAAGTTTGGCCCATTGTACCTTGTTGCATGACAACGCATCCTGGCCAAATGCCCAATTTTTCGCAGAATGGCAGATTTGGTCGGACACTGTCGGGTTTACCGGCAAGGATATCCGGAGTGGATTCAGTTTTGACTACAGTTCGTTGGCGTTTATCGCCGCTGCGCAAGGTCAGGGGGTGGCGATGGGCCGCAAATTTCTGGTGCAGGACGCCCTTGCGGACGGTAGGTTGGTTACCCCAATCAATATTGAAGTCCCCGGCAGGGAGTATCTTGCCGCCTGTCGTCGTGAAGACGCGCACAGCAACAGAATTCAGATGTTTCTGCAATGGGTTAAGGAAGAGGCGGCAACAACCGCTTTTTAATGCTGGGCGTTTTTTTCGTGATGCTGCGTCAGGCTCCATTTTTTTTGCCGTGGTTGAGCATGATAAGAAACAGTCCCGCGGCAAAAATTCGTCTTCCTTACCTGACGGCAAACGTCCCTCATTTTCGGTTCAATCTAACCATTGCCTAAATGCGGCAAAGATTCTCCTTCCATTATTCTGCTCACCGCTTCGCGGCTCGCGTACTCGGATTGTGGAAATTTTTCTCGACGGTATTGCAAACCTGTTTGCGATATAGGCAACGTTTGCTCATCCTACCACATACGTAGGTGAGTCGTGAAACGGCGAGCAGAAAAGCAGACGCGCTATGTCATCCTATCCCGCTACATGTGTAAAGAAAGCCATGATGCCTTGCCGGAGGGAGCCGGGGAGGGCAGGGCTTCCCCGATCAGTAATATGCATTTGTCGCTCCTATTGGTATATATCTCATTGATTTTATTCTTTTATTAGTGATATTAATTGAACAATGAAAATTATTTGCTTGTTCTCTGTTTTATTAATTTATAGAAAATCAACAAGAGATATATCGGTATTTCCTTCCTGCACAATGCTGTTGCCGGGCGGCCTGATCACCCTCCCGCCGATGTGAGGAGGTTGCCTTAAACCCAAAGGGAGTTTTTTATGCATATCGTTGTTCTTGACGGCTATACCATGAACCCGGGCGACAACCCTTGGGATCCTATTTCCCGATTGGGCACGTTCGCCGTTTATGACAGAACTGGCGCTGATCAGGTCGTTGAACGGGCTATTGATGCGGACATTCTTGTGGTGAACAAAATGCCGCTTTCTGCTGAAACTCTGAAAAAACTGCCCAAGCTACGGCACATCACTGTACTTGCAACCGGATACGATATTATCGACATCAAAGCGGCTAGAGATTTGGGCATAAGCGTGTCAAATGCTCCTGCCTACGGAGTTGATGCTGTGGCGCAACAGGCGATGGCTCTGCTGCTCGAACTGTGCCGTGGGACGGGCATGCACGATGCCAGTGTCAAAAAGGGCGACTGGGCGAAGGCCGCTGACTGGTGCTATTGGCTGAAACCGCAACGGGAACTTTCCGGCATGGTTCTGGGTCTTATCGGGTTCGGCAACAATGGCCGCAGACTTGGCGACCTGGGGCACGCGTTCGGCATGGATGTTATCTCCTACACCGTTCCTGCGACCAACCCCCCAGAATACAAGCCCTTCCGATTTGTGGAGTTGCAGGAACTGTTCAGCACAGCGGATGTTATTTCCCTGCATTGTCCGCTGATGGATGCGACAAAACATATAATCAATGAAAAGAGCATTGCTTCCATGAAAGATGGTTGCATCATCATCAACACAGCCAGAGGACCGCTGGTAGACGAAGACGCCGTGGCCAAGGCCCTGATTTCCGGAAAGCTTGGCGGGTTTGGAGCGGACGTGCTTTCAGTTGAGCCGCCTTCAGCGGATAACCCGTTACTGCATGCGCCCAACACGCTGATTACGCCGCATATCGCTTGGGCTACCCTGCATGCCCGCAAAAATATTATGGATATTGTTGCGGGGAATATAGAATCTTTCATGGCAGGAGTTCCCAAGAATATCGTGAATGCAGGATAATTGTTGAGAAAAATGCTGTTAGACAAAACCGCTCCCGGTTGATGCCGGGGGCGGTTTTGTCTTTCCCGTTGGTTGAGCGCGCGTACGAAAACCCCCCATCAGGCAGACGCCAGATGGGGGGTTACTTCGGAACAGCGGGGGTTAGATGAAGATGAAGGTGATCAGAATAAAGGTCGGAATCAGGATACCCACGGACCACAACATGTACCCGAAGAAGCTGGGCATGGCCACGCCTTGGTCTTCAGCGATGGAACGCACCATGAAGTTGGGGGCGTTTCCGATGTACGTGTTGGCTCCCATGAACACGGCACCGAGAGAGATCGCCGCGAGGGTGGAGGTCATGGTGGAGGAAAGGGCAACCGGGTCGCCACCGGCGGCGTTGAAGAACACCACATAGGTTGGTGCGTTGTCCAGGAAGCTGGAAAGTAGGCCGGTCAGCCAGAAGTACATGGCGTTGATTGGGGTGCCGTCAGGGTTGGAAACCAAATTGATGACAGAAGCCAGAGCGCCCTTGGTACCAGCCTGCAGGATGGCGATGGCCGGAATCATGCTGACGAAAATACCGAAGAAGAGCTTGCCCACTTCAAGAATGGGAGCCCAAGAGAATCCGTTGAGCTTGCGCGATTCCTGGCTGGTGATCTTCCAGGAGACGCCAGCGATAATCAGCAGGAATACGTCGCGGCACAGGCCCTGAAGTGCGTAGGTCACATGTCCATAAACAGGGATTTCCTTGCCGGGGTTCCATACGCCGCTGACCAGAACCGCAGCCACGATGCAACCCAGGAGGATAAAGTTGACAGAACCTTCAAGAGCAAGTTTTTCATTACTTTGCGTTTCAGGAACGGGCTTGCCTTCCTTGGCGTAAAGAATGGTATCCAGCGCAAAGTAAACGGCCAGAAGCAGGGCAGAGGTGAAGAGCCAGACAACAAACAAGTTGGTCAGTGTCCAGAAGAAAGGAACGCCCTTCAGGAAGCCGAGGAACAGTGGAGGATCGCCCAAGGGGGTCAAGGAGCCTCCGATGTTCGCCACCAGGAAGATGAAGAATACCACGGAGTGGATTTTATATTTGCGGTGCGCGTTGGCGCGGAGCAAAGGGCGGATAAGCAGCATGGCCGCGCCTGTGGTTCCCATCAGACTCGCCAGCAAGGTGCCGATAAGCAACAGCGTTGCGTTGACCATAGGCGTTCCGACCAGTGTGCCTTTCAGGCGAATGCCACCGGCTACAGTGAACAGGGCGAACAGCAATATGATAAACGGGATGTATTCGCCGACGATGGTGTGGATGAGCAGTTCCGTTGTAGTGTCGAACCCGAAGGTCAGCGCACACGGGATGAGGAAGGCCAAACCCCAGCCCACGGCGATCTTGCCGAAATGGTGTTCCCAGAAATGAGGTACGGCAAGAGGACAGATAGCGATGGACAGCAACATGCAGACAAAGGGGATGACCCAAGGCAGGGTGAGTTGCGAACTGTCCATGCCCGCAGCCATTGCAGAACCGGGAGCTAATACAAAAAGGACCGCTAGCGCGGCGATACCGAGTGCGGTAATCTTCGAACGAATCAAGGCCATGTAAGCCGCCTCCTTCATTGAGCGTCGGGATATCCGACTCTATGGTTATTTGCCAAAAAACGTTATTTTTTGTACACATGTTTTTTGTTTTTATCAAGTGAAGACCATCTTGGCAGATTTTTTTCAGATCAGACTGACACTAAGCTTTCACTTTTTGTGCGGATAAATATTATGACAAAACCACGCACTGCGGAACGCGAGGCAAAGATCCGTCGCGTTCTCGGTTTTCGCCAGCATGATCTGGCTCTTGTTATGGCAAATATTCACGACCCACACAATGTTTCAGCTATTTACCGCAGTTGTGACGCCTTTGGCGTGCCGGTCGTGCACCAGTATTACACACGCACGGCTTTCCCCCATCTGGGGGAAAAAAGTTCGGCGTCCGCCAGGAAATGGGTTGTGAGTGTAAGACATTCCACCCCGGAAGATTTGATGGCCTCTCTGAGGGAAAAGGGCATGAAGGTCTATGCAACCAGTTGCTCCCCGACGGCTAAACCTGTGGGGGAACATGATCTGACAGGGCCGGTGGCTGTCATCATGGGGAACGAGCATTCCGGCGTTGACCCGGAATTGCTGCCCTTGGTTGACGGAGAGCTCTATATCCCCATGTATGGCATGATTCAGAGCTTCAACGTTTCCGTGGCCGCTGCCCTTATTTTGGGAGAGGCCTCCCGGCAGCGCGCATTGGCTGGAAAATACGTTGTTCCCCAGTGCGAATCGGATGTGTTAGAGGAGGCTGTTCAGGCTTGGCTGCAAAAGTAGGCAAACTAGCTCACTATCCTTTTTCTCTGGCGCTGACAAAAAACTCATAAGCATCCATTTATGCAAATGTTTTTTTTATAAATTGAAAACAAAAACGGCAGGAAAGAATCCTGCCGTTTTTGCGAGGGTACAGGATGTTGTACTATTGCAGTTTAGCTGTCAGATCGTCATAGAATTTGCACATGGCGTCCATGTTGTTCGCCTTTTGCAGTTCTGCGAGTTCTTGCTGCATGGTTGCCATGACATCTTGGTATTTTTTGGCGTCTTTCTGCGCAGTGGCCATGGCCGCCTGCTGGAACGCCTGGGCTTTGGCTTGCATTTCTTCCGGGGTACACGCCGCATCGGCGTAGGATACTGTTCCAAGAACCATTACAACAGCGAAGGTGAGAATTTTTCTGATCATTCTTTGTTCCTTAATAATTTTTGTTCACAAGTACGCCTTCTTGGAGAAAAATCAATATAAATTGAGCCATTGATTTGAGATTTTAAAATCACTTGGTAAACAAGGCATTAAAGTCATCGGGCGGATCTGTGTCGGTTATTCGCTCCGTCTGGTCCAGGCGCTTTTACTTTTGAGCTGCTCTTGATATTCGTCGGCGTAAATTTTTAGCATGACCACGGCAAAGGTCAGAATAATCGGACCGTACAGCAGCCCGAATATGCCGAAAGCCTTGATGCCGCCCAGGATGGCGAGGAAGAGGAACAGGATGGGAACCCCAGATGCGTCGCGCATCAGATACGGACGGAGGAACGTGTCAATAGAGGTAACCAGCACGCCGCACCAGATGCCGAGGAAAAGGGCGCTTTCCCAGGAACCGTTGAAGATCAGGAAGCAGACGGCAGGAACCCAGACAAGGCCTGTTCCCAACACGGGTACAAACGCGGAAAGTCCCATGATCGTTCCCCAGAACAGGGCCGGGATATCGACAAACGCAAGCCCGATGCCGCCTACCGTGCCTTGCAGTGCGGCGACAAGAAACCCACCCGCCA
>JGI994J12354_10005799_pt1 | contig 10506 bp, 8 predicted proteins | sample IntmicLarv3ML3BL_FD_12354 | JGI IMG/M metagenome (IMG submission 12354)
TCCGAAGCCGCTTTGCCGTAAGAAGCCCGCATGCGCGCGCCGACACCGGGATGGGACGCAGGCGCGGAAGGAACCGAAAGACACGGCTGCTTGCGCGCCACGGATATGGCCTTGCTGCCGAGGTTGGCTGCCGCCTCTCTCGCTGCGGCCTGGGCTTCCGGCTGGCTGAGAATTTCTGAATATGCGCTTCGCAGGCCCGAAAGCACATGAATCACTTCATCTATCATTCCCGCGCTTTTGTTGATGTTGGCCTTCACCAGATGATTCTGGCAAAAAACATACAATCCGTGCAGATTTTTGGCGATGTCGCCGCCTTTCTCCAGGTTGAGGCTGCCGTCGAGCTCTGTAAGTATGTCCAATGCCTTGGAGATGCTGAGCCCTTTCCCCGCCATGTCATGGGAATTCAGGCGCTCCTTGGCCTGATTGAGGAACTTGACGGCTCCGTCGTATAACAGCACCACCACATCCCCCTGGCCGGTGGTGGTTACCTGAGTCTGCAAATACGCATGGGCTGCTTTCTGCATGATTCTTTTCGTCCGTTACTAAATGATTTTTATTATTTATTACTGAACTGGGCCAGTTGCGATTCAAGGGTCGCCTGTATGCCGCCGTAGTTCGCGAGAACTTGTTCAAGGCGGGCGAACTTGAGCACCATGGTGGTTTCCCAACGCTGAATGCGCGAGTCTTCCCTTTGAATTTTCTTGTCAATGTTGTCGATAATGCCCTGGTAGTTACGTTCCAGATTGCGCAAGGTGCCGTTGGTGCCCAATATGCCCTCGCTGCCCGAAAGCAGGCCGAGCATCTCCTGAATTTTGCCGCTCTTGATGCTGACTGTTTCGTTAGTAACTTCAAGGCCGGGGGTGAGATCCACTACCTGAACCACAAGGCCCCGTGCGCCGCTGTCGTCAACCGAGGTCAGGGTGTTGTTTTCAAGGTCGATCTGGGCGGCCTGACCGTTAATGTAGGCATCGGTAATCTCCCCGCTCGCGTTGACTTTATAACTTACCGAATAGTTGCCCGGTTGTGTTATCCCGGTTACATGCGAGGAGTAGTGCAGATAGTCGGAATTACTCGCTCCCTCGCTGTTTTGCGCAAACAGTCTGGCAATAGCCTCCGGGTCCTCGTTCAGCGCCTGGCTGAGGCTTTTCGAGCCTCCCTGGCCGTCTACAAAGTTGATTTCCAGCAGGCCGTAATTGGTTTCGCCCTGTGTGGCGTTGGTTTTGATGCCTATCTGTGAAAGGGTGGAGAAAATGTCGCCCGAAAAAACCGAACCGTCAGCATCCAGCATTCGCGGCGAAAAACCCATCGCAGTGCCGGCCACAGCGTTTTTCAGCCGGGTGGCTATCATCTGCACCCCGTAGTTGCCCTGCAAAACGCTGCCCTTCTGCATTTCGAACTGGGATTCGGCGTAATCTGTGTCCAGCACCTCCTTGGTTTCATCAAAGGCGGTCAGTTCTATCAGCTTGGTACGAAAAGAATTGACCGCATCCACAAAGGCTTGGATGTTTTCAGCAATTTTGTCCGTATCGGTTGAAACGGAGATATCCGCTTCTCCCTTGCTGTGCAGAGAGAAAGTGATGCCCGGCATGACCTCGCCGGACTTGAGCGTGTTACCGGCGACTTCAAGCCATTTGCCCGATTCTTCCGAGGGATAATTGTTGATGCGCACCTGGGCGTTTTCGGCGTCCCTGATATCCCAGCTGGCATCTTTTTGCGGCACATAGCTCATGGAATCGAGCGTGCCGTCTTCCACCGTCACCCTGTGTTCGGTATCGGCAATCTCCACCTTGATCTTGAAAGTGCCTGACCCGAGATCTTCCGGCGTCACCTTGCACGAACGGCCAGCCGAGGCCCTGATGGCGTTCATCAGGTCGCGCATGGTCATTTCTTCAGTAATTTCTATTGATTTGGTGGTAGATTTGCCGCCCAGGCTGTCTTCCACCTGAAACTCGAGCGTATACGGCGAGTCCCCGCTACCCAGAACCTTCTCCGTGTCGCTGGTCCAGACCCTGTTCATAAGGTCGTCGAAATGGGAGCTTGTGTCGCCGTCAGCCTTCACCAGCTGGTAGGTTGTATTTTCTTTGCCGATAGAAAAAACATATCCGCCCTTGCCGGAATCCCAGTCAAGCGTAGCCAGGTCGGCGGCGCCGCCCATCTGGTTGTTGACGAGCGTTTTCAGGTCGTCAATCGTGCTGCCGTCCGGCACATCCAGCACCCGGCGGGTGCCGTCCACCGTGTACACAAACGTTTTGGACTCGCCCGTGTTGTTGATCACGTCCGTTGTATTGGCAAAAACATCGTTAAGGGTGAACCTGTTGGACTCCTCGGTATATTTTCCCGGATCAAGCTGCACGTCGAGCCCGATCAGATTTGCGGTGGATTTGATGACCAGCGAGTTGGACTTGCCGGTATCCATGCCTCTGAGCTGAAAAGTAAGGCCGTCCGCCCCCTGTATAAGCTGCGCGCGCGCGCCGGGATTTTTCGAATCATTGTTGATGAGCTTGACCAGGCCTTCCACCGTGGTGCCTTTGGGCACGTTGATATTACGGGTTTTTCCCTTGTAGGTATATTCGATATTCCCCGTGTCTTCCGCAATGACGTCTGTTTTGGAATACAGAGACAGGTTCTTGGTCCAGGTGCAGTTGCTGGCCAGCCTGTTTACAACGACATTGTAGCTGGTGTTGACGGCATCGGCATCGGCCACCGCTGTTATGGCTTTTTCATTGGAACTGACCGTCGCCTTCGCCAGAAACGAGCTGAAGGAATTCATGGAATTCAGGGTGGTCTGCAGATTCATGATTTCGCCCCGCAATTCCTTGAAGGCGTTCAAACGGGTCTGCCAGTCCTGCTTCCAGCGCGCGAGCTGAGAGACGTGTCTGCTCTCGATATCCTTGAGCTTTTTTATCATCCCGACAAAATCGGTATCGTTTCCGCTCAGGCCCGGAACCCTGATGCCGCCCGATGCGTAGCTACTCATAACACCACACTCCACTCGTTATATATCACGCCCATGCTGTCCTGGCTGGCGTGAAGACCGCAAAGAAGTTTTTTGCTTCGCTCTCGCCGCTTGACGCGACACTGGGAAAAAATTGCCGAAATACGAAAAAAGCTGTTTCCGTTCTGTAGTTGCAATCTTGATGCCAGCAAACCCATTGCACCGGTTACGGCGGGAGGCCCCCCTGGGAGAAAAGCCTCATCCCATACTTTGTATCGGCATTTTTGCGATTTCCTTTATTCCCCCTCAATGAGAACAACAAAAAGCATGAACTCTACCCTTGCGACAAACGCCTTTTCAGGGAAAGTAAAACAGGGTATAGACGAAGTTTCCGGACGCATGCCATCAGCGTCTTCCCAACAGCACGAACAAGGTTTTTGTATGCTCGCAAGCGATTTGCTTATCACTCTCCTGCGGGAGGCGGCCACCGGCCTTGGGTACGAGTGGTCGAACAAGGCGGTTGTGGAACCGCCCAAAGAAAAGAAATTCGGCGATCTTGCCGCCAACTGCGCTTTGGTCATGGCCAAAAGCGCCGGAAAAAATCCGCGCGCGCTTGCCGAAGAACTGGCCGTTGCCCTGCGCAAGTCCTCTGATGTCATCGCCTCTGTGGAAGTTGCCGGACCGGGTTTTCTCAATGTCACCTTTTCGCCCGCATTCTGGCAAAGCCGTATAGTCCACGCCGAACAGGCCGGCGACGCCTTTGGTTCTTCAGATACCGGCAAGGGGCAAAAAGCCCAGGTGGAATTCGTATCCGCCAACCCTACCGGCCCCCTGCACATCGGGCACGGACGGGGCGCGGCGATCGGCGACAGCCTTGCGCGCATCATGCGCTTCGCGGGCTACGATGTTCAGGCGGAATACTATATCAACGACGCCGGCAATCAGATGCATACCCTTGGCCGCTCCATATGGCTGCGCGCTTTGGAACTTACGGGTAAAAGCTCCGCTCCTTTTCCCGAAGACTGTTACCAGGGCGGCTACATCATTGATATCGCCAGAGCCATGCTCCTGGCCGATTCCGGCCTCACGCGCGAGTCTGATGAAGACGGCATCCACGCCTGTTACCGTTACGGCATGCAAGTCATTATGGACGGCATCCGGCAGGACCTCGCGGACTTCAACGTGCACCACGATGTCTGGTTTTCCGAGCTGTCGCTGCTTGAAAACGGCAAGGTGGAACGTACTCTGGCGGATCTCAAGCAATCCGGCCTCGCCTATGAAGAGGACGGGGCTCTCTGGTGCAACACAACGGCTTACGGTGACGACAAAAACAGGGTGCTGCGCAAGTCCGATGGCAGCCTGACCTATTTCGCCTCGGATATAGCCTACCACGCCGACAAATTCGAACGCGGCTTCGTTCACCTCACCGATGTGTGGGGAGCGGATCACCACGGCTATGTGCCGCGTATGCGCGCCGCCATTACGGCCATGGGCCGAAACTCCGACAATTTTGACGTCGTCCTGGTGCAGCTTGTCAACCTTTTGCGGGACGGGGAACAGATAGCCATGTCCACCCGGGCCGGGGCCTTTGAAACCCTGGCCGACGTCGTCAAGGAGGTGGGCGCCGACGCCGCGCGTTTCATGTTCCTTTCACGCAAGAGCGACAGCAAACTGGATTTCGATCTCTCCCTGGTCAGGCAGCGCAGCATGGATAATCCTGTCTACTATGTGCAGTACGCCCACGCCAGGGTGCAGGCGGTGCATCGCCGTGCTCTGGAAAGAGGCCTGGACATCACGGCCGAGGGCGATCTCTCGCTGCTTTCGCATGAGGAGGAGCTTGACCTCATGCGTTTGCTCGACCGCTTCAGCGCGGTGGTGAGCGACGCCGCCTGCCAGCGGGCCCCCCACTTCATCAGTTATTATCTGATGGAGCTCGCGGGGCTGCTTCACCGCTATTATGCGGCGCATCAGGTATTGGGAGTCGANAACCCCTCGTTGACTTCGGCGCGGCTGCGGTTGTTGCGCGCTGTGGCCCAATGCCTTAAAAACGGTCTGGGGCTGCTGGGCGTTTCCGCGCCCGAAAGCATGTAGCCGCCCCGGTAACAATACGGTTGAACAATGGACAAGTACCCAAAAAATTTCACCAGCCGCGTTCTGACCCTCAATTTGCGCTTTGGCACCCTGCTTGGCGGAATGGGTCTGCTTTTCGGCGGTTTTGTTTTTGTATTCGTACTGGGGCTGCTGCTGGGCGGCGGCTATGACCTGGGAGAACGCCTCCCCGCGCTGGCAAATGTTCTGCCGGAAAAAGCCCCTGTCTCGCCTCCCCTTGTCATCGCCAAGGATATGGAGGAGAACAAGGAGCAGANGGACGGACAGAAAAAGGACGCCGCGGGAGAGCAACAACAAGCTGACGGCAAGGCAACGGGCGATGCTTCCGCCGACTCCAAAACTTCTGCGAGCGGAGTTATCAATCAGGGTGACCTTGCCTACCGGGACAGTTTGAAGCCTGACAAAGCTTCAGCCGTTCGAAAAGCCGAGGCTGACGCGCGGGACAAAAAGAAAACGGCCGAAGAGAAAAAGGACCCCAAGAAGAAGGAAGAACGCTTCAACTATCGCTACCAGGCGGCTTCCTATAAAGCAAAGGAGCACGCCGACAGGTTTGTGACCAAACTGAAGGCGGCGGGCATCAATGCCAGTACCGTAAAACACGACAACAAGGGCTCAACCTGGTACCGCGTCATAATAGACTTCACCGGTACTCCCTCGGCGGTGGAGGAAATGCAGAAACGAGTGGGGGAACAAGGGGTTTCCGGCATAGTTATGCTTTCCAAAAGGCCGGTCCGCTAACCGGGATATTGAGAGTTTTAAACCGTGCAATTCGCCAGGCGTTGTTTTTTGCGACGAAAGTATACTTTTACTTTCGACCAGAGTAAAAATGTTGCCTGACGCAGTATCACGACGCAATGAGCCTTTACCCACTGCCGTCATTTATTGACTTCNCTGATCGAAAAGCTTACGANTCTATGTAAATAATTTAAAANAAGTATNCCNTCCCGTTGTAGACCAGCATCTGCAATTGATTATGGAATTATTAATATAGACTCAAGGTTTTTGTAGAGAATAAAGCAAAGGCGCCAAACAGCGATACAATGCAAGACCCTTCATCCCACAACCCTATCCCCGGCCCCGGCTTTTTTGTCAGACTCGGCGGGTCCACGTTGTCACTTCTCTCTGAAATGGGGGCCATGGCGCTTTTTCTGCTTCATGGCATGCGCCATATGCTGGCTTCTCCCAAGCAGATCCCCAAGGTGATACATCAGATATATGTTATCGGCGCGGGGTCATTTTTCCTGGTCACCCTCATTGCTCTGTTCACGGGCATGGTTCTCGGTTTGCAGGGGTATTATACTCTTACCATGTTCGGCTCGGAGGGNTTTCTTGGTTCCGCTGTCGCTCTTACCCTGATTCGCGAGCTTGCCCCGGTGCTGACCGCCATAATGGTCACAGGCAGGGCCGGTTCCGCCATGGCGGCGGAAATAGCCGTTATGCGCATCAGCGACCAGATAGACGCGCTTGAAGTCATGGACATCAACTCCATGGGCTATCTGGTGTCGCCCCGCATCACCGCTTCCCTTATTTCCTTCCCCCTGCTCACCGCCATCTTCACAATCGTGGGCATACTGGGCGGTTACGCCACCGGCGTGCTTATGCTCGGCATCAACCAGGGTGTGTATTTTTCCAGAATCGAGAGCAGCGTCACCCAGGCCGATGTCATAGGCTGTTTCAGCAAGGCCGTCGTCTTTTCTCTTATCGTGGCTGCGGTATCGTGCTACAAGGGCTACTTCGCCCATATGCGCAAGGACGGCAGAGGGCCAGCCGCTGTGGGCAACGCCACCACTTCCGCCGTGGTGCTTTCCTGTATTCTGCTGCTGGTGGCGGATTACGTGCTTACCTCTTTTCTGCTGTAGGACGAAATGCAAGGCACTTCCTGGAATATAGAGTTGCGCGACCTGCGTCTCGGTTACGGCGACCTTGTCGTGCTGGACAATATCAACGCCACCCTCCCCGGCGGAAAAATTTCCGTCATTCTCGGGGCGTCAGGCGGGGGCAAATCCACCCTGCTGCGCCACATTATCGGCCTCTCCACCCCCATGAAAGGCAAAATCCTTTTGGGGGGGAAAGACATGTTCTCCCTGTCCTCCCGGGATTTTCGCATGGCGCGTCGCCGTATGGGGGTGCTTTTTCAGGATGGCGCTCTGCTNGGCTCCCTCACCCTGGGAGAAAACGTCGGCCTGCCCCTCAGGGAGCACACGCGCCTGCCCAAAGAGACCATACGCGAAATAGTGCTGCACAAGCTGGCTCTGGTGGGGCTTGCTGATTTTGCCGATTTCTTTCCTTCCGAACTTTCCGGCGGAATGCGCAAACGCGCGGGACTCGCCAGGGCGCTTGTCACCGACCCGCCCATCCTGCTCTGCGATGAACCCACTTCCGGGCTGGANCCCATAAGCGCCGCGCAGATGGATGAACTGCTTCTGGATATGAAGGCCAACTTCCCCGACATGACGATCATTTCCGTCAGCCATGACATGGCCAGCGTCAAAAATATTGCGGACTATGTTCTGGTGCTGCATAATAAGGGCATAGGCTATGCGGGTGATCTTCCTGGATTGCAAGCGTCCTCCGACCCGTATCTGCGCCGTTTCATGGACCGCACTCCCACAAGGGAAGAAGCGCACGACGACCCGAGGCGTGTGCTTTCTGAAAATACGCGCAAGCTGATGCACGACTCTCTGGACGGCTGGCTGCAGCGGGTTTGACAGCCGGTTCCGTCATTACTCACGAAGGTCTGAAATAATGAAAAAATACAAACTCGAAATGTATGTCGGCATTTTTGTCTTTATCGGCCTGCTCTGCCTTGCATACATGACGGTGAAACTGGGCAAAATGGAAGTTTTCGGCAATGACGGCTATATGCTGACTGCCAACTTCACTTCCACAACCGGGCTCAAAGTCGGAGCGACCGTCGAAATCAGCGGCGTTCAGGTAGGCAAGGTGACAGGCATCACACTCAACAAGAACTACCTGTCGCAGGTTTCCATACAGTTGAACAAAGGCGTGGAGCTCAGCGACGATTCCATAGCATCCGTGAAAACAAGCGGCCTCATAGGGGACAAGTACATCAGCATCTCCAGGGGNGGTTCGGATGTTACCCTGGCCGAGGGCGATGTACTGGTGGAAACGGAATCTTCCGTAGACATCGAGGCTCTCATAAGCAAATATGTATTTGGAGGTGTTGAATGACCCGTTTCTATATGAAAAAAATTCTTCCCGCGCTGCTTCTGCCGCTGTTCTGTCTCATGTTCATGCAGGGGCAGGCCAGTGCGGCCGCCTCTCCGGCCAGAACTGTTCTTGAACAGACCATCAATCAGGTGCTGGCCGAACTGCAAAAGCCCGAGTTGAAAAATTCCGCTACCAGAGATACCGTGCTGCAACGTGTGGAAGGCATTATCCGCGGCCTTTTCAGTTTTCAGGAACTCTCCATGCGCACTGTGGGCCCTGAATGGAAGAACTTCAGTCCCGACCAGAAAAGCCGTTTCTCCGCCGCCTTTGAAACCTTGTTGCGCGAAACCTATCTTGAAAAGCTGGATGGCTACAACGGCGAGCAGGTGACCTATTCCGGCGAGCTTGACCTTGGCAAAAACCGGGTGGAAATCCAGACCTCTGTCAACATCAGGAACAAGCCGGTGCCTGTCAGCTATCGTATGATTCAGAAAGGAAACTGGGTAGTGTACGATGTGGTTATAGAAGGCGTCAGCATGGTTGCCAACTACCGTTCCCAGTTCCAGAGCGTTCTGGCCAGGGACGGCGCGGAAAAACTTATTGAGCTGGTCCGCGTCAAGGCGGATGAAGCCAGGAAACTCAACCGGAAATAATGTGGCGACACATGAACCGACATACCAAGTATGGGTATTTTGCCGCTCTCTCCCTTCTGGTCCTTCTGCTTTGCGTTCCTCCCGCGTCCGCTGCGGAGGAAGCCAGTATCGACGATGAGGAAGAGTATCTCGAAGCGGTGGGGGAAATCATCCCTGACCCGCTTGAGCCGTGGAACAGGGCCATGTTCCACTTCAATGACGTCGTCCTGGAATACGTGGCGCGTCCCGCGTACAGTGGCTATGAGTATGTGACCCCCAGGTTCATGCGCACGGGCATCAAGAATTTTTTCCACAATCTCGCTTTCCCCGTCCGTTTCGTCAACAACCTGTTGCAGGGCAGAGGCAAGGCGGCCGGGGTCGAGATGTCGCGATTCGTCCTGAATACCACCGCCGGGCTAGGGGGCTTGATTGATGTGGCCAAGCATCACAAGCCCATTGTGGAAGTTGAGGATGAAGATTTTGGCCAAACTCTTGGCGTATGGGGTATTGGAGAGGGCCTGTATGTTATCTGGCCCCTGCTTGGCCCAAGCACCGCCAGAGATACGGTCGGCAGGGTGGGGGATTATTTTCTCGATCCCGTAACCTATGTGGAGCCTTGGGAAGCCGGGGTGGCAATATCAGCTGTAAGAACGTTCAACGAGCTGGATGACATTCTGGATCTGTATGACACCATGAAGCGTGCCGCCATTGAGCCGTATTCCTCCATGCGGGATGCGTATGTGCAATACAGGCGGGCNAAAGTCGCCAAATGAGACAGCAAAGCACCTACGATAGTCTCCTTGCTGTACTGTGCAGCGTTCTGGACGCCTACTCCGCAGTGATTTTTGTTCCCGGTTCCGGCAAGGGCAACGAGGAACCGCGTCCCCATGGCATTGCCGCCGCATTCAGCCTTGGGGAAAATATCAATTACGAGGCGGAAGCTGTCGAGGGACGCGGTCTGGTGGGCTGGATGTTGCGCAACAGGGAGCCGCTCTGCGTCTCCAGCTTTGACAAGCACAACCATACGCTGGAGTACTACGAGAATAACGAAGAGATTACCATAAAGGCCTTTATGGGCTGCCCCTTGCCTGATGATATGGGCATTCTCTGCGTTGACAGCAAGCGCCAGTACACCTTCTCTGAAAAAGACCAGAAAGTGTTGCAGCTTTTTGCCGACCTCATAGTCAGGCTTGAGCAGGAAAGCACCGGCCAACAGGACACGCAACTGGTGATCAAATACTATGCGGCCCTGTGCACTATCTACGCCTTGCGCCGCCGCCATTCTCGCTGGTCCGACTTTCTTCGTCATTTTCTGGATCTACTGGCGGCTGTTACCGGATTCGACTACTGTGCCCTGTTCACTCTGGAAGAGGGCAATGAATGCTACATTCTGGAGGGGGAAAACATCACCGTCATTGGCCGCAAACAGCCCTCCCCCGCTTTCCCCATAAGCCACGGCATTGTAGGCTGGGTTTTTCGNAACAGCGTACAGGTATGCAGCGACGGACCCGAAGGTTCGCCCGATGCCATGCTGGTTGGCCGCGTCGAGGATATACCTTCCTTCCAGTCCGTGATGGCCTTGCCCATCATCGTCCAGCACAGAATTCGAGGCGTGTTGTGCCTCGCCCATGATACTCCCCTGCCCATTCAGCAGGCGAC
>JGI994J12354_10005800_pt1 | contig 10505 bp, 7 predicted proteins | sample IntmicLarv3ML3BL_FD_12354 | JGI IMG/M metagenome (IMG submission 12354)
CGGTGCAGAGCATAAGAGCGTCACCTCACTCGTCGCGCGGGCAACGGCGGACGAACCGTATATTGTCGTCGTTGTGAACGGCACGAGCAAGCTTGGCGGCTGTTTTTACACGAACTCCCCTGTCAGCGGAAATTGGGCGGATTTCGTCACGCGCGATGTCGTCGGTTACGTCGACAGTCACTATAATACAATCGCCGATGCCACCGCGCGCGGCATTGCGGGGCACTCGATGGGCGGATTTGGCGCGCTGAATCTCGCGGCGCAGTACCCCGGGCTTTTCGGTCATGTCTACGCGATGAGTCCCGGTCTGTTTGACGAGAACGGTGTCGCAGATTCCGGCTTGGATTTCGAGCTTTTATCGGAAAAATCGGCTGATTTCGCAACCCTTGACGAGTATATTAAGTACGTCAACAATCTGCTATGGCCGAAGAATTTCACCTTTGCATACGCCTCTGCGTTTGCGTTTGATGATACGGCGGAGCTTCCGCATATCGACTTTACAAGCCGCGAGCGGTACGCTGACGGCTTCGGCAATTGGGAGCCGCGGCTCGAGACCCTGCGGAGCCTTGACAGCCTCGCAATCGAGTACGGCGAAAACGATGAGCTATCGTGGATTCCGCGCGGCGCGGCGCACCTGTGCGAGCTTTTGCGCGAGCATGAAATCCCGCACTCGGAATTACCATTTGACGGCAAGCACGCAGACCAACTGAGTGACCGCCTGCGTAATCATATGTCACCGTTTTTCGCCACCGCATTTGGCATGCAGTGATTGCAAAACCGACAAAAGCCTCTGACAAAACTTGTTTTGTCAGAGGCTTTTTTATCAGTGCGTTTGCAGGCTATTCGCCCGCAATCTGAGCCTTTATGATATTCGTTGTGCCGCTCTGCCCGATGGGAACGCCGGCGGTTATGACGACAACATCGCCCGCGTCGACAAACCCCTCCTGCATGCCTTGCGACACGCACGAATCAAAGAGCTCATCCGTTGACTCCATAACCTTCGATATGTACGGATACACGCCCCAAGAGAGCGCGAGCTGTCGGCACGCACGCTCTGTGAGCGTCAGCGCGACAATCGGGCATGCGGGGCGAAATCGCGAAATTCGGCGCGCCGTGCTTCCCGACGCGGTCGCGGCAAGAATCGCCCGCGCCCGCAAATCCATCGCCGTCAGACAGCACGAGTGCGAGATTGCGTTTTCAACGCTCATCTCCGTGTCGGAGTACGTTTTTTCAAATCGCTCCCAACTATCGGCGAACTCGTCGGCGTATTCCACCGTGCGAGCCATAATGCTGAGGCTCTGAATCGGGTGCTTGCCGGATGCCGTCTCACCGGAGAGCATTACGCAGCTCGTTCCATCGAAAACCGCATTTGCGATGTCGGAAATCTCGGCGCGTGTGGGCACGGGATTGCGAATCATCGACTCAAGCATCTGCGTGGCGGTGATGACCGGCTTTCCCTGCGCCAGAGTCTTTGCAATAATACTTTTTTGCAACGCGGGAATCTCATACGGCGGGATTTCAACGCCTAAGTCGCCGCGCGCAACCATTATACCGTCCGCGGCGCGGATAATTTCGTCGATGTTGTCAACACCCTCCCGATTTTCGATTTTTGCGATGATATGTATGTGCTCGCCGCCGAACTCACGCAGGGCGGCACGCATATCCTCAATGTCAGCGACGCTACGCACAAAGGATGCCGCGACAAAGTCGAAACCCTGCTCAACGCCGAATCGGATATCCGCGCGGTCTTTCTCCGTAAGCGACGGCAACGGAATCGAAACGGACGGAATATTTATGCTCTTGTTTGCAGACAGCTCGCCCCCCTCCCGAACAGTGCAGAGAATCTCCGGCGCGGCGACGCGCGCAACTACGAGGTCGATTAGCCCGTCGTCAATCAGAATATGGCANCCCGGCTCAAGCCGCTCGTGCAACAGCGGGTACGTTATCGACACGCGTGAGGTATCGCCGACAATATCCTCCGCCGTCAGCGTGAAGCTGTCCCCCTCTGCGAGTGTGATTGATGGCGTAGAGAAGCTTCGGATACGAATTTCCGGTCCTTTTGTGTCAAGGATTGTTGCAATCGGCTGTACAAAACCCTCCTGCGCGCGGCGGAGAGACTCAAGCGTACGCAGGTGCGAGGCATGGTCTCCGTGAGAGAAGTTGAACCGCGCGGCATTCATTCCGCCTGCGATAAGTGCGCGAAGCGCCTCCTCATTATCAACTGCGGGGCCTAATGTGCATATAATTTTCGTTTTTCTCATTACGCGCTCTCCTTGCCAAACTGCCGATTTTATACGGCAACAGTTTTTTATATCGCTTTATTTTACCATAGAAATCCATCAAAATCTACCGATTTTAGGGCTCTTACAATAATTTAACATAACGAAAACGGTTGGCACTCAGTTACCCAAGTGCCAACCGTTTTTTAATTTAGCTTATTTGTAGAATGCCGGGACAGGAAGTGTTGCAGAGTATGCATCACGGCTAATTCCGTCGGCAGGGTAATCCGGGAAAATATTCGAGTTTGCATAAACGTCAGACCACTTCAGGACGTGCTTGTAGTTGTCGACTGTGATTTCATAGTACGGGAGCATACGAGAGGCGTAAGAACCGTGCGTCGTATCTTCGTTCTTGTTCTTCCACTCGGGGAAGATCGACTCAGGCGTTGCATCACCGTTCATGAATGCATACAGCGTGAAGAAGATGGGCTCTGTGAAGATTGACTGCGGGAGGTACTGAGCAGACTTCCATGCGGACTGACGTCCGGCATCCCACTGCTTCTGAAGCGCAGTTCCACCGAAGGCGGTGACCCACGAATCATCATTGTAACCCATCAGGTCGATAGCAGCCGCTGCACCCTGAGCCATATCGTCGATTTCGCCGAATACGAGCCAACGTGTGATGTGCGGGTTCATCGCCAGGACAGAGTTAACAACCTGCTGAGAGTTATCTGCTGTGAACATACCGAGTGTAGCTGTATCAGCAACAAAGTATCTGTTCTCTGCAATGAACTCAGGAGCGATTGCCTGAATCTTCTCGAATGCGCCGATTTCACGATAGTGAAGCGGGGGCGATGCAGAGTAGTCAACTGTGATGAAGCCAAACTCAGACATAGGCACATCCGGCCACGTCTCTTTCGCCTTGTTGATGAGGTACTCAGCGATGAAGGAACCAACATCATACTGCTCAAAACCGATGTACGGGTGCAGAAGGGGCTTGGAATCCATTGTCTCGTCGCGCGGAGCCGCCATAAAGCTCATCCACGGTGTGCCCGTAGGATCAAGAATCTCGGCAACGCGGTCATACATGGTTGCATCAGCGTCCATAACGATACCGTCATAGTCACGTGCAAGCTGCGGGAGCTGGCTGAAGAACGCATCAACGTCGCCGCCCATGTCGATGAGGCCCTGATAGTCAACGTTAGACTGGGATGCCCAGTGCTCGAAGGACTTACCGGTCTCTGTGTACAGTCCGCTTGTGTTGTTGGAAACAAGATAGATAATCTTGTATCTCTGATTTACGCTGTAGTCATAGTTCGGGTCAAACATACCGATTTCACCTGTGGGCTGGTTGTCGACAGGCTCATCCGGTGTTGCAGGGGTATCCGGGGTGTTTGCCGGGGTCTGCTGATCCGGCGTGGGGGTTGTTGCCGGTGTATCAGTCTTGCCATTACATGCTGCGGCAATACTAAGAACCATCAACAATGCGAGAATAATAGATAGTGCTTTTTTCATTATTCTTCCTCCTGGTAATTAATTTTATTTTCCAAACCCTGCCGTTGAAAATTCCGGCAAGTGAAAAACACAAAATAGAATAGATTTTTCGGGTCAGCCGTTAGGCTGTCTTCTTCACCTTTTTACTGTTATCCATTGCCGCCGCGACGAGTGCGCTCTGCGCTCTCTGCGACTTCACATAGTCAAGCATAAGTGCAACGATAAGGATAAGTCCCTTGAGGAACAGGTTGACGTACGAGCCGTAGAGCGGCACGCCGCCCTTTGCGGTCGTCTGAGCCAAAATCGTCAGACCGTTATCGAAAACCTGTACCATAAGCATTGCGATAATTCCGCCTGTAACGCCGCCGCTTCCGCCGGCGAATGACGTGCCGCCAAGGATAATCGCCGTCAAAGCGATAAAGTTCGGTGCGCCGTCAACGAGGTTCGTTGCATTTCCGCGTTTTTGCTGTGCCGCCCAGACAACGCCTGCAAGAGCACTGATTACACCGCTGTTGATGAACAGAATCGAACGGATTTTATTTGGTTTAAGACCCGCCAAACGTGCCGCCGTCTGATTACCGCCAACCATGTAAACACTTCTTCCGAAGCGCGTACTGGATAGTATAAACGAGTAAATTGCAATTAAAACAAGCATAAAGACGAACAGCATAGGAACAGTTTTATTAAAGTAGCTGATTCCGCCGATGTTATTGAAGCTGTGATTGTTGATTGCAACGTCGTTCATAACGGTCCAAGCTGTTGCAACGCCTCTATATACTGATGCCATCCCGATTGTTGCGATAAACGGCATAAAGTTCAGCACATTCGTTAAGAAGATGTTGATAAATCCGAAAACCGCACCGCAAACGAGCGTGAGCAAAAGCGCAACAGGCCACGGCAACGCCGGGGCGTATTCCAAAACCTTTGCGAACACAACAGAGGCAAACGCCGCCTGTGCCGCGCAGGAGAGGTCGATTCCGCCGCCGATAAGCAACGGTGCGACGGCGACAATCATGACGCCGGGAACGACCATCGGGATAAATATACCACCGCGCAAGTTTGCCGTTGTGATGAAATTGCTATTGATGAAGTATATTATCACTGCTAAGATCAAGGTTATAATGGTTAAGGCGAAGGGGTTTTGGCGCACTAATCTTTTCATGAATGCTCCGAAGCCCTGCCCTTGTGTATTTTTCTCCATAAAGCAACTCCTCCTTATTCGCCCGCTGCGGCCGTCTTGCTTACCTTCACGGCGGAGGCGACAGGCAGACCAACTGCTTTTTTCGCCTTCCTCGCGTTGAAGTAATCCAGCGTCAACGCACCAAGGAGCAGAACTCCTGTGAATGCCGTCGTCCAATACGTGCTGAAGCGAACCATTGTCGTGCCTTTATTGAACGTGTTCAGGATTAACAGACCGACAAATACACCGGCCATATTACCCGAGCCGCCGCCGAAGGATATACCGCCCAGAATCGCCGCCGTCAAACCGGTAAATTGGTTCAAGCTAAGCGCGTCCAGTCGACCCTGACCGACACGACCCATTGCGATAACGCCGCAGATTCCTGCGAGGAAACCGCTGTTCGCATACAGAAGATAGTACATCTTACGCGGGCTGATACCGGCGAGGTTCGCAGCCTGCGGGTTACCGCCGACCATGTATGCCTGCATACCGAACTTCGTCTTTGCGAGTATCAATCCGTATACGACGAATATAACAAGCGCGAGTATAAGCGTGTACGGTACACCGAAAAGCTTGCCGTCAGAGATGAACTTTGTAAGGTCATTTCTTATAGCGACGGGACCCGGTACGATTTTACCCGGCTCTACGCTTATCCACTGCATAATACCGCGGATAACGGATGCCATTGCCATCGTTGCGATAAATGGCGGGAACTTAAATTCATTTACGAGCACGCCGTTGAATGCACCAAGCGCAGTACTTGCAAGAACCGCAATAACGACTGCCAAAATCGGATTAATTCCCCAGTACTTCATCGCCGCGGAAAGAACAATGCCGGAGAACGCGCCGATTGCCGAAGCCGAGAGATCCATGTTACCGGATACCATCAAGAATCCGGAACCGACCGCAAGGAACGATGTAAGTATCAGCAAATCGCCGATTTCGACGAAAACCATCGGGGATAGGAATGTGTCACCGAGAATCCCGGCCCAAACCGTGAATAAGATAATCAAGCCAACCCAAAGTACGAGCAGAAAAAATAGCTTTGACTTAATAAACTTTTGAAAACCAGTTGTATTACTCATATTAAAACCTCCGCTATTTCATGGCAAGGGCGAGAACGCCCTCTTCAGTCGCATCTTCGCGTCTGACCTGCCCGGTAACGCGCCCGCTGTACATAACAAGAATCGAGTCTGAGATATTTATAACCTCGGTAAGTTCCGAAGAGATAAATATAACGCCGACACCTTGCTTTGCGATATCGCAGACCATCTGATATATCTCCGCCTTTGTTCCGACGTCGATACCCTTTGTCGGCTCGTCAAGAATCAGTATCTTGGTGTTGAGCCTATCAGATGTCCATCTGCCTAAAATTACCTTCTGCTGATTTCCGCCGGAGAGCTCCATTGTGATTTTCTCTATCGTCGGTGCTTTGATAGAGTATTTCTCCATCGCCACCTCAGCTAACGCCTCGCGCTGTTTCGGGTCGAGGAACAAGCCCTTCTTCAGCTTGCCGAGAACCGGCATACAGATGTTATCCTTAATTGAGCGCCAAAGCACAAGCCCCTGCTCCTTACGGTCCTCGGGACAAAGCGCAATACCTGCGTCAATTGCGTCTCTCGGTGTTTTAAAGTTGACCTTTTCGCCGTCGAGAATAATCTCACCCGACAGCACCTTGTCCGCGCCGAAAAGTGCGCGCACAACCTCGGTACGACCCGCGCCAACGAGTCCGGCAAGACCGAGAACCTCACCGCGGTGCAGCTTAAAGCTGACTCCGCGAACGGCGTGCGTTACAAGGTCATTGACCTCAAGCAGAACGTCGCCGTGCTTGTCATTTCGGCTCAGGTTTGCATATGTATCACCGATATCACGACCGACCATCGCTTGGATAAGCGCCGCCTCGTCCGTCTCTGCCGTTACCATGTCGGCGACCTTGCGGCCGTCCTTAAAGATAACGATTTCATCGGTAACGGTGAAAATCTCCGCCATACGGTGCGAGACGTAAAGAATAATCTTTCCGTCTTTTTTCAGTTGGCGAATCAAATCGAACAGAATCGTGATTTCGGCATCCGTCAAGCTCGCCGTCGGCTCATCGAACGCGATAACCTTAGAGTCGCGCTGATACGCCTTCATAATCTCGACCATCTGCTGATAGGCTACCGGCAAACGTCCGACAGGTGTCATCGGGTCAATCGGAAGTCCGAATTTCGCGATGATTTCCTGCGCATCCTTCCTCAGCTTTTTCTTATTCAGGATTCCCGCAGGACCCGCCGGCAAATCGCCAAGGAAAATATTTTCCATAACGCTAAGCCCGGGGACAAGCTGACGTTCCTGATAAATAATGCTGATTCCGGCGTTAATAGCCTGATCGGGCGATGCGAAGTTGAGTTGCTCTCCGTTTAGCGTTATTGTACCTTCGTCTCTTTGTAGGTCTCCGCTCAATATTTTAAGCAGTGTACTTTTGCCCGCTCCGTTTTCGCCTAACAGCGCAATGACCTTACCGCCGTCTATACGAAAGCTTATGTCATCCAATGCTTTTACGCCCGGAAACGACTTGCTGATGCCTGCCACTTCTAAATATTGTGCCATTTGACCACCTCCTACTTTATTTCTGTTTTCGCGAAATACTGGTGGTTATCCAGTTTCAGTGCCAGAGTGCTTGTGTTTTAAAACGCGTATCATTCATAGCCCAGCTTAATAGAAAACCCCCTCACCCGATGCAGCAACATACAGTTAAAATTATGTTATTAAAAACGTAAATCTGACTTTTGTTGGGGACTCCGGGAAAAAGGGAATAATTCCTATTTTAAGAGCCGTGCGATTGTACAGTTTATTGTTTACAAGCGCCTCAAAGACCTCAGGGTGTATGATACTACATTTAATCCAAAAAAGCAAGCAAAAAAATGAATTTTTTATATAATTCGTACTGAAAAATAGTTACAATAGTTACAACTCGGCTTCCATCGTCGGCGAATCCGCCTAAAAACCCATTGGTAAATCAGCTCTTTTTATTAACAATGCCCTCAGCCGAGTACTCGGCTGAGGGCATAAAATAATTCAAATTTATACTTTGTTTATACCTATTTGGCTGCTTCTCTTTTTTTTCTTTTCATCTCCGAAATAGCGATAAAAACAAGTGCGATAGCAAGCGAAACAAGAACCGCGGTAATATTTAGCGCGCGGCTTGATACAATAAGCATGCTTGCAAGGTACGACACGACAAAAAAGACACCGGCGCATATCCACAGCGGGCAGAGAAATCCGATTTTCTTAACCTTTGATATAACGTACGCCGCAATCATCAATGCCAGCGCGATACCGTTTATCGCATATATTATCGCGGTAGAGCTCATAAACATATCAAGAAACGCACCCACCACAGTTCCCGCAAGACCGACTTTATACGCACCCACAAGGACTTCTTCATTTAAAAAACTCATAATATTACTTCTCCTTACTGTTATGAATCCGTTTCGCGGGATTTTCATAGCAGGCGTATTATAGCACACATATATTTATTCGGCAAGCGATAATATATTTTCACCTTGAATTTTAAGAAAAAATATGATAACTTATAGAGCATAAAAAATATTGGTACTTCCAAGAGGTTAAAATGAAAGACACGAAAAAAGTAATATTACAGGTCGCAATAGAGCTTTTCCGCAACAACGGGTTCGAGAATGTCTCCGTCGATACGATTTGTGAAAAATGCGGAGTTTCAAAGGGCGCATTTTACCATCATTTCAAGGCGAAGGGCGATTTGCTCACGACGTATCTGTCAACAATTGCTCCGCACCATCTGTCGTTGATAAACGATATTATCGACATCACCAATCCCGTTGAACAGCTCTGGACGCTCATTATGATATATGTAGAGCATTCGCTGATTCTCGGTCCCGACCTTGTAAAGCACATGTGGCTCAGCGACGTCGCGACGGGTAACGAGCTTCTAACGCCGTTCATTATTTACTCCTCCGGCGACCTTGCGGAGTTAAACGCGCTCATTCAAAAGGTCATCGTATCTGCGCAGAAAGCCGGTCATATCGACACTGACGTCACGGCTGAGGATTTGCTGTTCGCATTCACGTCCGCGCTTATGGGACTCTCGGCGACTTGGGCGGCAAAGGGTGGAAACTTCGACTTTCTAAAGGAACTCCGCCGCATTTTCTCCGCGATATTCCGCGTCAGCGGAGATATCGGCGAACACACTCCCCTCTCATCGGTTTTCGGCAGTTAGTTTAATTGAAAAAGAGCGCCGCAATTTTGTTTGCGGCGCTCTTTTCTTATTTCAAGGCTCTGCGGTCTACAGAACTCGCGCAACCTCATACGCGGACCAGATTGCCTCCATAACATTTGCGGGCGCTTTTGCGTCGCCGATTAAATGCACATTATCCGCCTCAATGCAGGAGTAGAGCGCGTCGTTGCTAACGTACCCGGCAGAGATAATTACGTGATCCACCGGTATCTCGTGCAGAAGCGGCACACCCTCCGCACCGACGGCAACCATAAGCTTTGCACGGTTTGCAATGCTCGGGGAGTTTTTCACCGTCTCGCAAACGGTTGCAATACCCTCATCAAACTTCTGCATACTCGCGTTTTTGATTACCCGCACGTTATAGAAGTCCATCAGTTCCATAAGCATATTGTAATTTGCCGCCGACAGTCCATGCGCGTTAAGTATCGTCTCCGAGCGCTCAACTATTGTGACGGTTTTCCCCTGCCGCCCCGCGATATACGCGAGCTCACATCCCGTAAGCCCGCCGCCGATAATCAAGACGTTTTTGCCGGGTATATCCTCGCGCTTCAGCGCGTCGATGGCGTACGAGGTGTTCTCCGGGTTCAGACCGGGAATGCAAATCCGCCGCTCCATCGCGCCGGTTGCAACGATTACCTCGTCGTATCCGCCGGCACGCACAAACTTCGGCGTACACTCAAAGCCGAGCCGTACTTTTACCCCAAGCTTTTGAAGCTGTATCTCATACCAGTCCAAAAGGAGCTTATCATCGCCCTTAAAATCGGGAATCGCCGCCGTTTTGAATACTCCGCCAAGCTCAAGATTTTTCTCAACGAGCTCGACTGAATGTCCCCGCTCCGCGCATGCTCGCGCCGCCTCCATTCCGCCCGGGCCGCCGCCCACTACTAAGATTTTCTTCGGTTTCTCCGCAAGCGTGAGGCGATACTCCTCCTCTCGCCCGCAGGCAGGATTGACGGCACAGGATATGTCAAGCCCTTGGAATATCCGGCTCAAACACCCCTGATGACAGGATATGCACGGTCGAATTTCGGTAAGCTTCCCCGCCGCAAACTTATTTGCGATATCGGCGTCCGCCAGCAGAGGTCTGCCCATTCCCATCATGTCGATACAGCCGTCGCGTATCGCGTCGTTGGCGAGCTCCGGCTCGTCAAATCGTCCGGCGCAGATTACGGGGATTGAGATGGCTTGCCGAAGGCGCGCCACGTCCTCAAGGTTACACGCCTTCGACATATATACCGGCGGGTGCGCCCAATACCACGAATCATAGCTGCCGTTGTCGCAGTTTAGCACATCGTACCCTGCCTCCTCGAGCATTTTTGCGACAATCAGGCTCTCCTCCATGCCACGCCCCATCTCG
>JGI994J12354_10005801_pt1 | contig 10504 bp, 7 predicted proteins | sample IntmicLarv3ML3BL_FD_12354 | JGI IMG/M metagenome (IMG submission 12354)
CTGGAATGGGACTAGCAATCAAATAATCATCCATAAAATCACCATCCAAAAGCCATGCCACTGCTGTTACATCCCATATTGCTCGCGACCATGTCGCATTACTGCTTTGTTCCGACCCCTCTTTGATTGTGTAGTCAACTAGATAATCACAAAGTTTGTTCTTCCCTTTAAGATGATATTCTAATTCTGGCCCACTAATTGTAAATGCTGAAACCACTCCATGACAAGGCAACATTACCACCGCAGCTCCACATCCAAATACTATTCTTGCGGCCGCCACATCTTGGAATAAATTAAATTCTTTATTGCTTGGCCAATGCAGTGCATGTCCACCCAACCAAACAATTACTATCTTGTCTATGATTGAAGGGTCTAATAAAATCGCCGAAGCAATATTTGTAATCGCCCCAATCGTAATTATGTATAATGGCTTCTTAGGTGTGTATTCATTCGCCCTCTTCACCAAATCCTGTGCTGCTGGCGATATCACTGCCTCTTGTTCTGATGGCAGGTAATTGGTAGAGCCTTTATATACAACCGACTTTAAATCATCTCGCTCCATCAATTGCAAAATATTCATAATCTCATTAAAACTTTTCTCCATTCCCTCCCCCGCCGAGTTCGACTTTTCGTTGGTAAATGGTGCCGCATAAATTGCTTTTAAATTAAGTTTATCTTGTGATTTAATCAGATATGCTAATGCGTATTGGTCGTCAACTTCGTTATACGTATCCGTATCAATAACCACATCGATGCAACCTTTTGGCTTGCTTAATCGTCTTAATAATCCTTCTGAAATATTTTTATCCATAATCATTCAACCACCTTTGAAATTTTGAAATATTTTTCATTTGAGTAAAATGTTTTCCGAAACTACTTTTCCATAAAAGTCTAGCATGGTTATTAGCGAAAGTCAATCGCAATGAAAACTTTTGGCACAATGCTACTTGGGAAAGTTTTTTCCTTGTGCACTATGTACAAATATTATTAACTTTGAATTTTCTTTATACGATATGTAGTAAAAATTCTAACGCACACTAAAAACGAAGAGTCTGCAAGCAGACTCTTCGCGCCGAGTGTTCTTACTATTAAACGAGTGCGCATCTAAGCGGAGTTCTTTATAAGATATCATCCATTTGCTTATTCGCCAAACTCGCTTCTACTTCCTCTTTGGTACTTCCTATCAACTCTACTATTTCTTCTTTGCTCATACCCTTAGAGGATAATGTTCTTACTATCGTTGCCCTGCTCTCTGCTTGACCTTCTGCCTTTCCCATGTCCCACACATAATCTTCTCTTGCCTGTGTCGCGTCTATCATTCTTTGTCTCAGACTTATCATAACTGCCTCCTCTTCGCTCAAACTGATATTAGTTGCTAATTTACAAGCCTCTTGAATATACTTCGGCGCGTCTTTTGCCATGTCAATGGCATTGAAATAATCAAACCACGCCTTAATGTTTTTCTTTATCTCACCAGATGACTTTTTAAGTTCCAAAAATGTCATCGTCACCACTTCTTGTCCAGATTTTCCTCGGTAGTACATTTCATTTTCCACGTCATATAGTTTGAATTCATGAATTGGACTATCATCAACAAATTCATTTTCAGCCATTATACAAATACTATATACTGGTCTTAATGCCGAATATTTCTTCATTCCCTTAGCATGCTTAACTTCTTTATCCGCTAATGTTTGGTCACCATAATTGGCAGTATAAATGTTCGCCACATAGTAAAATGCTCTTTCTCTAAATAATCGTTGAGGAAATACCTGCATTTCAACAGTCACTCGGCTACCATCACTAAGCCTAGCTAAAACATCTACTTGGGTATACCTTATCTCAGGGTCTTTACTCAGTTCATAAAAAATATTAATATCATCAGCATTCTCAATACTTACATCTGTTACTCCTAAATCCAAAACATCATTGATAAATCCCGTCAAAATATGGCTATTCTTAGGCTTACCAAAAATCATTTTAAATAGCAAATCGTTAGTTCTTGATATTTGTTGATTAGTTACTGACATTTCATTGTTCTTTTGTTTGTTATTAGTTTCTTTCATCATTCGCTCCTCTTCTCGTTGCAAAAACAACGCCAAAAGAAGTTTTATAATTCCTTACATTATAAACTAATAGAATTCTTCTAGCAACATATGTCTTTGCTTTTTTTTAATTAATTATTGGTAATTTTCGCCGAATGGCGCTTGATTGTTGTTACAGACATATTCTCAATAATCTTGCCGGCAACATTAAGAAGTATGATTACTTCTTTGTTTGCCTATCATAACACAATGGAACAGCATATGCTAGCCCTTTTCAAAAAATGAAAAAATCGGAACAGGAACAACCACTGCTGTCATCTTATTACTTTGTTCTTAGTTGTACATAATTTTAGAAAATATTGATAAGCATGCCGATACTTACTGCCAATCCCAAACAATACAACACATATACTACAAAATTTTTAGCACCTAAAATAATCTTAACTGCTCCTAAATTGGTAAATTTCATCGCCGCGCCCGCAATCATAAAGGTCATCGCCGTACCAATACTCATACCCTCTCTTAGCCATGCTAGTAAAAGTGGAATGGCCCCTCCGCCGCACGCATGCAACGGAATTGAAAGTGACATTGCGAATAATGAGGCCACTGCTTTATTCCCTGCAAAAATGATATCCATATAATGCTTAGGAAAGTACAAATCATACAATGATGTCAAGGTTATTCCCACCAAAAAATATGGCAAAGTAATTCTTAGTGCTTTTAGCAAGTCTCGCCAAAACACCCGCTTTTTCTTAGTCTTCGTAGCCGCAAATGCGTCAAATCTAAATAACGGTTTATTGCGATAAAATATGTACACCAACACGCCTGCTAGTATTCCCGCAACGAAACTGATAAATAATCGCAACAATGCTATCTGTGTACCCAAAGCAAAACTCATAATCAACAAATTGGGATTTAACAAAATGGAGCAAATCATAAATGCCACCAATAAATATTCCGGCACATTCTTCTTACCTAGTGATGCAATCAACGGAATTGTACCGAACATGCAAAGTGGCGAGGCAATTCCCAATACCGCGAAAATGCACAACGCCACAAAATTAAATCGTTTATTGCGAAAAGCTGATATCTTATCGATAATCCTATTGGACAAATAGACATTGATAAGCGAACCCACCACAAGACCAACCGCCCAATACGGTGCGATTTGCTCAAACTGCACCCAAAGAGTACGCAGTATTCTCATTATTTCTATCACAAATACATTCATCGTTCGTGTATTACAACTCCCTCACTGCCAAAGACAAAATCATTATAACCATATTTTTGGATTTCCTCTAACGACAGACTCATCCAATGTCCAAATGTCCCTGGGGTGTCCCCATCCGGGTCCATCGCCTGCCAATTGCTATTGCCAACTTCCTCTGCTTTTGGCATAAGAATGTTTTTCACTGCCCAATAATCAAGGGCAAACGGATCCGTACTTGCGGCAATCATAAAATTATCACTAGCTTCCTCATATGTTAACCATGGTCCACCATATGCGCCAATATAAATCATATCTAAGATGTTAAGCACGCTCATTCGGCTTTTAGCCATCATCTCACCCATACTACCAAGGGCGACACTAAGATGAGGGTCTCCGCCCGCCTTCTTGCTTAAATTTTGTGACGGCATCCCCATGTAATTTTTCACACAGGCCGTACCACGGTATAACCAATGTGATTTTAATACTGGAATATTGATTAACTTTAATGTATCACTATCGTAATTGGTACCATCCCAAATACCTTCTCTAATACTTATCTGCGTTCCATATTCGGTCGTAAACTTAGGATAACTAATCACTATCTGGGTCTCTTGTGAAACCTCTGGGTCAATAACATATCCGTCATTATCATCGCCTTGGGTAAATTCTGAAACTTCGATATTCATAATATCATCCCAAAGGTAACCAGTAACTTTAACCCCCAATTCTTTTTGCTTATTGACAACATCCATAATTGACTGGTCGCGGTTGGCTGAATTAGCTTTGGCATGGTCAAGGGCACCATCACCTTGTCCGCTGTCAGCAATAACGATTTCACCGTTAAATCCATCTGGATGAGTAGCAATTGCTTCAACAATCGCATTGATTAAGTCGGTATTGGTGCCACCTCGTTCATCCCACTGGCCATTGTAAAATAAAATCACTACATCATCATTGGCAATAAGACCAGCCAGACTGTCTGCCGTTTGATAAAATGGTTCGCCATTTTCCTCCATCATTGCAAGGACGCTTGCCAATCCATCATCTGTTCCATCAGTATCCTTGCGAACATAGATTTGCGACCCTACATTGTCTCTGGTGCTTACGTTGTCTTGGTTTGTTGCCTCTTCTTCGTCTGATAAATCCAAGTTCGTGTTTTCAGTTTTTTCGGACGGCTTTGTCTGCTCCGCTATGGGTGTAGAAGTTGCTTGTGTCGGTGGTGCGCTTACTTGCCCACAGGCACTTAATAACAACATTGCGATAAGCACTATTTCGCCGATACTTTTTTTCTTCATCTACTCGTCCTTTCTAAAATGAAAATTCCTTTGCCTGCTTAATATCTTTTTCTAGTTGTATTTTAAGTTCCTCAATTGATGCGAATTTTTGCTCTGGTCTTTGAAAATCATAAAACTCTACTTTCGCTACCTTACCATACAACTCTTCATTACAATCAAATAGATTAGTCTCTATCCCCACTTTATCACCATTTACGGTTGGCTTAATCCCAATATTGGTAACACTTTTGTATTTTTCGCCGCCAACTTCTGTTTGCGATGTATATACCCCAAACGGTAATAATTGCTTTGCCAAAGCCGGTGCCTGATTAATCGTTGGTATGCCAATTGTCCTACCTAGTTTGCGACCTTCAATAATTTCGCCCGTAATAAAATACGGATATCCCAGCAATTCATTGGCCTTTTTAATATTGCCTTTTTCTATCTCTTCGCGGATATAGGTACTGCTTATCTCGCGCTTATCATCGTAAATTTTTTCTAACACTTCAACTTTAAAGCCGTGTTGTTCCCCTAATTCCACTAACATTTGGGGAGTGCCTTTGCGCTTGTGTCCAAAATGAAAGTCCATACCCACAACCACATGTGCCACTCGCAGTTGTTTAACTAGCACCTCTTCGACAAAAGTTTCTGGCTCCATATTCATAATCTCTGGCACGAACGGGCATTCAATAAAGTAATCAATAGCAGTTGCCAAGACCATGTCTTTTCGTTCTTCGTTAGTCAACAATGTTTGAACATTAAACGCAAAAATAACTGTTTCCAAGCCACTTTCGCCAATTTCTAACACGCGATTAATCAATTTCATGTGTCCTCGGTGCAAACCATCAAATTTGCCTAATGTAACTGCACTACTGCTATTTAATTGAAAATCCAATGTCTTATTTATGTACTTCATCTCTAGCCCTTCTATATGTTGCAATCTAGCTAATCTCGATTTCGCTTAGTTAGACTGTCGAAACATCCTCACTAATTTAAAACGCTGCTGTGGTGCTTGATACTGATATATTCCCACAAAATCACCTTTGCTATCATATACCCGAAAACTTTCCTTCTTATCGTCAAATTCTCCATCTACATGCGACACGTCAAAAGCATTGCCGTTATAAATGCGACCATCACATTCTGCTTTAGTAGCAATTGCTGGAAATTGTAAAAACATTGAGTCAACCGTTCTAATCAATTCCTCCAACTTACCATTTTGCATAATCGCTTCGATTTCAGATAGCGTTCTACTATCTTCAATTTCAAATACGCCGACTTTCGTTCTAATTAACGATTTCATACACCCGCCACAACCCAATTGTTCACCAATATCATGGCACAAGGTGCGGATATAAGTTCCTTTAGAGCAAGTGACTTTTAGCGTCACTCGTGGCAATGATATATCAATTATTTCAATTTCGTGAAAAACCACTTTACGTGGTTCACGCTTAATTTCTTTGCCCTCGCGAGCCAATTCATAAAGCTTTTTCCCATTTACCTTAAGTGCCGAATACATCGGTGGGATTTGCATACATTCGCCAACAAAACTTTCAATGCAAGAGATAACTTCCGCTTCTTTGACATTGACCTCACAGCGTCTTTGCACAGTTCCACTGATGTCTTGAGTATCCGTGCTGATGCCAAGTTCTAAAACCGCCTCATAGGTCTTGTCGGTATTAGTAAGCATATCACAAAGTTTGGTTCCTTTGCCAAGGCACACTGGTAAAACACCAGTTGCATCTGGGTCAAGCGTTCCTGTATGTCCTATTTTCCGTTGTTTTAAAATACCGCGCAGTTTTGCCACCACATCATGCGAAGTGAACCCTGCTTCTTTGTAAACATTTATAATTCCATTTATCACGATGGCTTCTCCATTTTTAAAGCTTGTTCAATATAAAAGCTGATATTATTGATGACATCGTATGCTGTACCATGCATCGAACAACCCGCTGCTTTGACATGTCCACCACCACCAAATTTTTGGCAAATCGCGCTAACATTAACGTATTCATTAGAACGCATGCTAACTTTAAATTCTTGCGTGTCCATCTCATAAAGAAACATTGCTACTTCAACCCCTTCTGTTACACGTAACTGGCTAACCACCCCATCTAAATCCTTTGGCGTCAAACCATAAAAATTCATTTCACGCTGTGTTACGATGCCAATAATACATCTTCCCTCTAAAATCATCAGGCTTTCCATCAATGTTCGCCCAAGGATTTGATTTTGCACATATGTTTTTGAATAGAATGATTTATCTACAATCATTGCCCCATTGACACCCTTATCTAATAAATCGGCGGCAATTCGCATAGTTTTACCAGTGGTGTTGGAATACTGAAATACCCCTGTGTCATGAGCAATGCCCGTGTAAAGACTTTCTGCCACTGGCAAAGTAATGTAGTCCTTATCTAAAAGTCCATACAGTACTTCACAAGCTGAACTTGCTTCTGGCTCAATATAGTTTTCATCACAAAGTCCACCATTAGTGACATGGTGGTCAATGCAAATGCTCCTTTTGGCTTTCTCCAGCAATGGGTTGGCAACAGCAATTCGTTTTGTCGAACTAACATCAAAAAGCATCACCAAATCATATTCCATGTTGCTCTTATCAAGTTCAGTACAAACCTTATCAATATCCTTGATAAAATCAAAAACTGGACGCATCTCACCTAAATACACATCTACTTGGATTTCGGGAAACTTTTCTTGTAAATACAAATACATTCCCATACATGAGCCAATACAGTCGCCATCGGGATTGACATGCCCTGCAATTGCCACTGTCTTAGCTCCTAAAATCATTTCATCAATTCTACTCATCAATACCGCCTTTTTGACTTTCCTTTTGGCCTTCTTCTTGCTTAACTTCATCAATTTTTTTAGACATCGTAGCCCCATATTCGATTGAATTATCGAGCATAAAGGTTAAGGTTGGGGTGTTACGCAAATTCAATGTCCGCGCCAGTTGTTTTCTGATAAACCCTTCGGCACTTCGTAGACCTGCAATTGTATCCGCCTTGGCTTTTTCATCGCCAAGGACACTGATAAATACTTTGCAAGTTTTTAAATCTGTCGCTACGATTACGTCCGTTACCGAAGTCATCATATCGATGCGCGGATCCTTAATTTCCTGACGGATAATTACGCTTAGTTCTTTTTGAACTTCGCTGTTAACTCGTGTGTTTTTAATACTATTTTTTCTCATGACGTCTCCTTTCGTAGACGAGATTGTGTAAGCGTTCGCGAAAGTTCCTTCACTACATTCAGAACGACAGACGTTACGCAATCACCTGAAAAGCTATGTGCGTGGTACTTCCACCATTTCGTAAGCCTCAACTTGGTCAAATTCTTGAACGTCATTGAAATCATCAAATACCAATCCACACTCAAAATTACTCTTAACTTCTTTGACATCATCTTTGAAGCGTTTTAGTGATGCTAAGTCGCCTTCGAAGATTTGCTCACCTTCACGACTAACTCTAACTTTACACCCTCGTTTAAATAGTCCATCTAAGACATAGCTTCCGGCAATGTTACCAACACCTGATGCCTTAAATACCTGGCGAACCTCGGCATGTCCGATGACTTTTTCTTCAAAAATCGGATCAAGCATACCTTTCATTGCTGCTTCAACATCTTCAATTGCTTTGTAAATGACTTTATACAAACGAATATCAACATTTTCATGGTCTGCTGTCGTCTTAGCCGTTACATCCGTTTTAACGTTAAATCCAATGATAATAGCATTTGATGCTGTCGCCAGCATAACGTCAGACTCATTGATTGTACCAACGCCACCATGAACTATTTTAACAACTACTTCATCGTTCGAAAGCTTCAACAAACTTTGTTTTACTGCCTCTACCGAACCTTGTACGTCAGCTTTGACAATGATACTTAATTCTTTTAGATTACCCTCTTGGATTTGGCTAAACAAATCATCCAATGACATTCTTGCTTTCGTGTCATCAATCAATTTATTTTTATTTTCTGATACAAAGGTTGCCGCAAAATCTTTTGCTTCTTTGTCATTATCAGTTGCCACTATTACCTCACCAGCATTTGGCACGGCACTTAGACCTAAAATCTCAACTGGCGTAGATGGTCCTGCCACCTTAACACGACAACCATCGTCATCAATCATCGCACGTACCTTACCAGAACATGCTCCTGCTGCGATAAAGTCACCAACGCGCAATGTTCCCTTTTGAACGAGAATTCTTGCCACCGGTCCTTTACCTTTATCAAGTTGTGCCTCAAGAACCAATCCACGCGCATTACGCTTTGGATTTGCTTTTAGTTCGTGAACATCTGCTGCTAATAAAATCATTTCTAGTAAATCTTCAATACCTTCTTTGCTATGAGCAGAAACTGGTACACAAATAGTGCTACCACCCCAATCTTCAGGAATTAATTCATGTTCAGAAAGCTCTTGCTTTACTCGCTCAACATTAGCACTTGGCTTATCAATTTTGTTGATTGCCACGATAATTTCGACGTCAGCTGCCTTAGCATGATTAATCGCTTCGATTGTCTGAGGCATAATTCCATCATCAGCCGCTACTACTAAGATAGCGATGTCAGTTGAACTAGCACCACGCATTCGCATAGAGGTAAATGCTTCATGTCCAGGCGTATCTAAGAAAGTGATTTTCTCGCCCTTAACATTAACCATATAAGCACCGATATGCTGAGTAATTCCTCCTGCCTCTCTATCAGTCACTTTAGTTTCTCTAATAGCATCCAAAAGCGATGTCTTACCATGGTCAACGTGACCCATTACACAGACAACTGGCGGTCTTTTAATTAACGCGTCTTCGTCTTCGTCATCTTCTTTTAAAAGTTCTTCGATAACATCAACTTTTTCTTCTAATTCAGCAACGATGTCATATTCTAGTGCAATTTCCTCGGCCTTTTCAAAATCAATTTCATGATTAACCGTAACCATAATTCCCTCTAAAAAGAGTTTTTTAACGATTACTGATGGTACCATCTTCATCTTTTCAGCCAACTCTCTGATAGTCATTTTTTCTGGTAAGATGATTTCTTTGATTTCTGGCTTTTTCTCTTCTTTAGGCTGTGGTCGCACTGGTTGTTGTAGCGCTTTTGGTATTTTTGAATGTTGACGATATCCTTGGTTTGGTCGTTTGCTTGTATTGCCACGGCGATCATTATTAAACTTCTCGCCTCTTTGACTTTCTTTAGCCTTATCTTTGGCTTTATTGCTAATATCCCTAACTGGCTTTCTTACTAATGGTGTGTCACCAGTGTCGTTAGTTGGCTTATTATCATCACGTCTATATCCACCTTGACCTTGGGGTCTGCCTTGACCGTATGGTCTTTGACCGCCTTGTCCACCTTGTCCATATGGTCTTTGTCCACCTTGACCTTGGGGTCTACCCTGTCCGCCTTGGCTATATGGTCTATTACCACCTTGTCCTTGGGGTCTACTTTGTCCGCCCTGGCTATATGGCCTTTGTCCACCTTGTCCTTGGGGTCTACCTTGTCCGCCTTGATTATATGGTCTATTACCACCTTGCCCTTGGGGTCTTTGTCCATCAGGTCTACGTGCACCTGTTCCTGCTGGTCTTTGCCCTTGCGGTCTAGAGCTTCCTGCTCCCTCAGGTCTGCGCACACTTGTCTCCGCTGGTTTTGGAGAACCTTCGCCTATTGGTCTAGGGGTACTTTCACCTACTGGTCTTGGGGCTCCACTTTCCGCTGGCCTTGGGGTTCCTTCACCTGTTGGTCTCGGAGTTCCTTCTCCTACTGGTCTTGGGGCTCCTGTTGGTCTTGGAGTTCCTTCTCCTACTGGTCTTGGTGCTCCTGTCGGTCTTGGAGTTCCTTCTCCTGCTGGTCTTGGTGCTCCTGTTGGTCTTGGAGCTCCTTCTCCTGCTGGTCTTGGTGCTCCTGTTGGTCTTGGAGTTCCTTCTCCTGCTGGTCTTGGTGCTCCTGTTGGTCTTGGAGTT
>JGI994J12354_10005802_pt1 | contig 10503 bp, 5 predicted proteins | sample IntmicLarv3ML3BL_FD_12354 | JGI IMG/M metagenome (IMG submission 12354)
GCGCCCTAAGAAGCGATAAATATTCGCGTCATTTACACGTACTTGATCACCGCTGTTTTTGAAATTGAACTTAGTTGAGTTTAAGTGCAGATAAGAAACTTGAGCTCGAGGCTCTATAAAGAATCCGTCGCCTATGCCATATGGTCTGCCGCTTTCTATAGAAGCGCCAAAACCGTAGTTTGAAAACTCAGCACTGTCTGTATCAATATCAAAGCTTGTTCTAAAATCTTGTATTTTGGTTACGAAATCAAAGTACAGTCCGTTGTTATTTATCCAGGTACTGTAAAGTCCGCCGTAATAAGAAGTTGTTTTTCCTGTGCTTTGTATAGCGTCTTTAAAGTTTCTGTCAGCGCGCATATAACCGCCGTATAAGCCGACTATCATTTTGTTTGTTTCATTATCAGTTGTTAACCAATCACCGCCAAAGTCGAAACCGTAGTTATATTCTTTGAAGCGTACACTGTTTGGAACGCTGAACTTAGCGTCAACCTGACCGCCGAAACTGCGAATCCATACATCTTCATTGTGAGTATTATAATCAACTGCGTGGAGTTGTCCTAAACGTTTGTTTAGGCTACTGAGTTGTGTAAACCAACCTACTGAAAGTGAACCAAAAGAGTCTAATGTTACGTCTGATGTTTCAGTTAAGGTGCGTACTAAATCCCAGTTACCTGAATCATCATTTTGCTCTAAGTTGTAGTAGTATAAAGGTGTTACAGTGCCGCCGCCGGTAAATATGTTTGACTGAGTTTCTTCACCTACTTTTATAACATCTTCTATCCTGAGCAGTGTTCCGTCACCTATACCGATAGAAGATACAGTATGAGTACCGCCGGCGCCTTCTGCTATATCTAAAACGTCGGTGTCTCCGCTGTCGGAGTTAAAGTTCAAATAGATACCGCTGTTACCGTCTAAAGAATTGATATTCAGTGTGTGGTAGGTATCCGTAATTTCGTTGATAAACGCCAAGGTACTGTTGTTTAGTGTTATGTCAGCGTTTATGATATTCTTCATGTATTCGCGTCCCAGGTCAAAATCTTGAACGCTTAATAAGGTTGCTCCGTTGCCTATTAACAGAGTGCTGTCTTTTGAGTTTCGTCCGTAAATTACGTTATTCGCTATAACCAATGTGCCGTTATGGAGTACTGTATCGTTTACCATGTCATAGTAACGATTAACATCAGCGGAGTCAATGTAGTCATGTCCGTCAAAGATGAATAGACCTGTACTATCGTCAGCGTTGAGGTTTACCTGAACGCTAGTATTATACGCTGTAGTTGCAGTTATTGGATCGTAAAAAGCTGCTGTTCCGTTTTTGCCTATATTGATATTTAAGTCCAAAGTAATGCTATCGAAGCCTTTATCAAAATATATAGCGTTGGCTATGTCGGTATAGTGTTTATTGCCTGTAAAGAGTATTTGTCCTTCATCGCCGACAGATAAATTTACGGTAGAAAAATCAAACCCACCATAAGAATAAATACCGCCGCCGAAATTACCTGCTGTATTTTCTATAAAGAAAATACCTCCGCTATCTATAGATAAATCTACAAAAGAACTGCCGTATCCACTCTTAGAGTAAAGGCCGCCACCGCCACCGCCACCGCCTGCTGTATTCTTGATAAAAGAGATATTGTTGGTACCTAAAACAGATAAGACTACAGAAGAAGAATGAGTACCATAAGAGTAAAGACCTCCACCGGAATAGTCTGTAGTGGCATTTTTGATAAAAGAGATATTACCGATATCTACAGATAAATCTAATGTGGAAGAAGCACCGCTGGAAAAAATGCCGCCGCCGTTAACGCCTGCTGTGTTTTTGATAAATGAAATATCACCAATATTTACATATAAATTTACTTCAGAACCAATAAAACCATTACTACCGTAACCGCTGGAAAAAATGCCGCCGCCGTCACCGCCTGCTGTGTTTTTGATAAAAGAGATATTACCGTTATCTAAAACAGATAAATTTACAGAAGAAGTAGAACGTGCTTCACCCTTAGCAGAAATGCCGCCACCGTCACCGCCTGCTGTATTTTTGATAAAACGAATGTCACCGGTAACTACAGATAAATTTACTACGGAAGAAGTGCCAGTAGTACCATAAGCATAAGAATGAATACCTCCACCGTTCAATCCTGCTGTATTTGCAGAAAATAAAATGTCACCTGCACTTACAGATAAATTTATAGAAGAAGTTCCTCCCGAAGAATAGATTCCGCCGCCGTCACCTTGAATTAAGCCCATGCCTGGCATGGGGGCACAGCTTACATTATTAACAAAAAAGATACCACCCTGTTTTGTTGCAGATATTGTTACAGAAGAATCTCCTCCACTACTTACATAGGAACCAGGATAACTTAGAGAGGCAATAGCACCACCCCCAACTGTGTTTCCATCGACAGTATTATTTCTGAAAATAAACAAGGAATGATCATTATATTCATCAGTCAAAAATGTAATGGTGGAATTGGCTGCGTCTACAGTATTATATATCCTAGCATCTGAATAAATGGCACTTTTTGTGTTGTTTTCAAAGATAAAATTTCCTGTGAATGTGGCATTTATATCATTGCCTGTGCTGACAAACTTTATAGCGGTGTTTGAACCAGTATTGTCGCCGTTCCAAGTGAGGTCGCCTGCTGCTTCGAAGTTATCTCCGTTTCCTGTTACAGCTGAAGATTGCTCTGTCCACGACACCTCATCTTCAAAAGGCGCCACAAAATCGCCTTGCGCTGGTAGCATTATCGCGCTAAAAAGCAGCGCTAATAAGCATACCCCCCCCCCATATAGGGATGAAATACTTGATTTCATAATGTTTATACTCCTAAACTTTATTAGTTTTGCATATTATGCTATGTTATTCTACCCATAATAAAAGACACTTAAACAGTTTTACATAAAAAAAACTCACTATCCCCTATCCACCATACTCTTTATCCGTATTGACAAAAAGCGAAAAAAAAGATAAAATTAAATAGTTATGCTGGCAAACTTAAATATCAAAAATTTCACTCTTATTGACGAGATGAGTATTGAATTCTCTTCAGGAATAAATGTGCTCACCGGAGAAACCGGTGCCGGCAAATCTATCATATTAGACGCTATTAATATTATTACCGGTCAGGAAAGCGCTTCCAGCCACTATATAAGACACGGAGAAGAAAAAGCTTATTTAGAGGCGATTTTTATACTTAGCGAACATGAACAAGAACTTCTCAGTTATTTAGCTGAGGCCGGAATAGAGATAGATAATCATAAAGAGCTTATAATCTCTCGAGAACTCTCTGTAAACGCTCGTACTGTAACCAGGATAAACGGAAAAAGCATAGCGGTAAGCCAGCTAAAAGATATTGGAAATTTGTTAATAGACTTACACGGGCAACATGAACACCAGTCGCTATTAAAAAAGGATTATCATATAAAATTTATCGATGCTCTATTAGAAAAAGATGCGTCAGAAATAAAAACAGAAGTTGCCGCTATCTATGACAAACTACTCAACACGAAACGTCAATTTAACAGATTGGCCACTGACAGTAAAGAGCGAGATCGGGAAATAGATGTATTAGAGTATCAGTTAAACGAAATCATTTCATCAAAGCTCATCCCGGGAGAAGAAAATGATTTACTCCAAATAAGAACAAAAGTTCAGAACTCAGAAAAACTTTTCAACTCTGCTTCTATAGCATATAATCTGCTTCAAAACGGAGAATACGACGGCGGAGGGATTGTAGATATGCTAAAAACTCTCTCAAAAACTCTGAGTGAAGCATCCGATTTTGATGAAGAACTTAGCGAAACGCAGGACAAAGTAGATGATATAATTGCTGAATTGTCCGAAGTCAGGCACTCACTTAGTAATTACAGTGAAAGCTTTGATTTTGATGAAAAAGAAATTTTAGAAATCGAAGAGCGGATAAATACCATAAACACTTTAAAGCGTAAATATGGAAATAGTATTGAAGAAATATTAGAATTTGCCGATAAAAAGACTGAACAGCTGCACTCACTCAAAAATTATTCAGTTGAAATTGATGGATACGAAGCTGATATTATAGAATTAAAGGAAAAATTAGCTAAAAAAGTTATCCGATTATCAGCTTCACGAAAAAATACAGCGGAGTGCATTCAACGCGTAATAGAGGATAATTTGCATTCACTCGGTATGAAAAATGCGTGCTTTAAAATAAATATCAAACAACTTCCGTCAGACAATGGTATAATAGTTAATGGTGAAGAAGTCGCCCTGCACAAAGATGGTATAGACGACGTTGAGTTTTATATCTCGCCAAATAAAGGCGAACAGCTGATGCAACTTACAAAAATAGCTTCCGGCGGAGAAATTTCACGTGTCATGCTCTCATTAAAGGCAGTTGAAGCTAAAGGATCCGGAGTTCCTACACTTATATTTGATGAAATAGACAGCGGGGTTGGCGGCATTACGGCAGAGTCAGTAGGTAAAAAGCTCAGTGAGGTATCTTCTTCCGCTCAAATAATCACCGTAACTCACTTAACGCAAATAGCTCTTTACGCTGATAAACATTTCTTGGTTGAAAAAGATAGCGATGAGCATAGAACTATAAGTAATATAAGAGAAATAAATGGAGATGAAGTTGTTTATGAACTAGCGCGTCTACAGACAGGCTCACAGATTACTGACATGGTACTCTTACACATCAAAGAGATGATAAAGAAGAAAAAACAATTATAATTATTAAAAAAATCCCTCCGCTTTTTTTTAATGGATTTTTTTTAGCGCGTAAGACTAAAAAACTATAAAAGTTTGGAAATCTTCATTGAACAAAATTTAGGACCGCACATAGTACAGTGGTCTCGAGAACATTCCTCTTCCGCGTTGCCGTGAAATTCACGTGCTTTATCCGGATCTATTGCAAGCTCAAATTGACGGCTCCAGTCCATATTAAACCTCGCTTCACTCATAGCATTGTCCCATTCTCTTGCGCCCGGCTTATTTAAAGCGACATCCGCTGCGTGAGAAGCTATTCGCGCGGCTATAATCCCATCTCTGACATCCGCTGCTTCAGGGAGTCCTAAATGTTCCTTTGGTGTAACGTAACAAATCATCGCCGCGCCGTACATACCGGCCATTGCCCCACCTATAGCTGTTGTGATATGATCATACCCGGGAGCTATATCAGTCACCAATGGACCTAAAACATAAAACGGAGCTCCATCGCAAAGCTCCTGCTGAAGCTCAATATTATGCTTAATCTCATCCATCGGGACATGTCCCGGACCTTCAACCATTACTTGGACATCAGCAGCCCGAGCTCGTTTGGTAAGCTCAGCGAGAATACGCAATTCACTAAACTGAGCCTCATCACTTGCGTCATGGATACAGCCGGGGCGCAAACCGTCACCAAGACTAAGCGTAACATCGTAACGACGGCAAATCTGCAGAAGTTCGTCAAAATGAGTATACAACGGGTTTTCAGTATTATGGTGTATCATCCACTGTGCCATCAACGCGCCGCCGCGAGAAACTATTTTTGTCAGCCTCTTTTTTGCAAACTGAACCATATCTTTTAACAAACCGCAATGAACTGTTATATAGTCAACACCGTCTTTTGCCTGAGACTCTATAATATCCAAAATACCTTCGGCTGTAAGGTCAAGCACATTATCTGCTCGTTCAATAGCTTCATAAATAGGAACTGTTCCAAAAGTAATAGGCGAATGTTCTATGAGATATTTTCGAACTAAAGCTATATTTTCACCGGTTGAAAGATCCATAACAGTATCAGCGCCGTATTTGAGACAAATATCGAGCTTTTCTTTCTCCTCTTCCAGACCGCTGCTTAGCGCTGATGATCCTATATTGGCATTTATCTTGCATTTTAACGCCCGTCCAATACCTGCAGGCTTTAATAATTTATGATTGATATTAGCCGGAATAACAGCCAGTCCCGCGGCAACAAGCTTTCTTATTTCATCACTATCTATTCCCTCATCCTTTGCGACAAACTCCATCTGCGGAGTTATAACGCCCCTTTTAGCCTGTGCCATCTGTGTATTGCATTTTGTATCTATCATTTTGCCCTCAATTTAAAAATATAACTATTTAAAAACAACCTCTATTACTCTAACATTTTCCGGATAAACAAAACTATTATCCTCTTCATTATACTCTATATTTAAACATAGACCATCTATAAAATGACATTTTACCGTATCTATTTCACGTCCAATACTTACTTTTGCTCTAGGCGTATCCATATAAAGCAAAGCTCTTTTTCCTTCAACCATATAATGCAAATTTCCGTTCAATACGCTTGTTGATAATATTAATGATCCATTAACAAAAATTTGGTTTAAATGATTACTTCCAACAGTTCCTGAAGTTTTGATAGGCATAGTTCCAATATTCTCAAGTTTATTCGGCTTTGGTCCGCCGGCAACCGGATAAAGCTTTATATTTGTATTATCAGCTTTTGTTATCATCATTATCAGGTAATTATCACTATCTGAAAGAGGCTTGCTGTCTAAACTCTCGGCAGTCAAAACCGCTATTGGTGTATCGGTTTTTATAGATACAGCTCCGGCATCAACAGTTTCATTTCTTTTAAAATCTCCGGCAATAGAAACTATGTTTGGAGTGACAACAGTCATCCTCCCGCTTTCGATGTCTCTTGTTATCTCTTTAGTATCTGTTATATAATGCCCACTATCAATATCTTTATGTGTTATACCGGTTAAATACCAACTATTCATAAGGTCAAGAGCTGTCCTATAAGCTAACAATGGCGTAGTACCGACATGATAACAAGCAAATTTACGTCTGTTATCTATAAATCCATAAGCAGTATCACCGCTTACAGATATAGGAATTAAGAGCGCGTTTTGCAAATCATTAACCATTAATCCACCACCGATATCGTAATTCCTATAAGTATCGGAAGAATACCCTATATTACTGGTAAATTGATAATTTTTTCTACCGCCGCTAAAACTTGTTTTTATATAATATCCATATTGCCGCTCTAAAAAAGGTTCAAACCTATTTTGGTAGAGGTCAAGGTTTCTGTTTATAGCAAAAGCGAGCATTTTCTCACTCTTTGCCCACCCGCTCTCAGAACTTTTTCCTGACGTGACCAACAGGTCAAAAGGATGCTGTCTTACAGATGTATCAAAATAATTCTTAACGCTATGGTTAAAAGCAAGATAATAAAGCTCTGTATTTGCCTTGGTGAACATAAATGTATCAGTATCACTGTATCCAACCCCTACATTATGCTTGCTTTTCGATATTTCGCCACTATAAAAAATGCGAGCCGAAGTTGAAATAAGGTTGTAGCGAAGTGGATCCAAACGGATATTAAAATACCCTATATTATCTTTTGCCGCTATTGTCGCGTCATATGTGAAAAGCAATATCGCGTCAATATCTAAAAACGCGCCGTATGCGGCTGCTTCAATAATACCAACCGACCGATAAGGATTAGGATAGCAATATCCCAATTCACGCACAACAAGGGGCTTACCTTCTACACGTGACTGCGCTACTACTACCGGAAATGTATATTTAATATTTTGAGTCAGCGGATTATAAAGATAAAAATATGACGGCATCCTCCAACTGTTACCGTTAGTCCACGCCGGGTGATCCCAATAATGATTAATACCTATATAATCATTTGCCAAAGCTGTAACAGCTATATCCGTTATAATATCCTGACCGCCTACAGCAGTTATAGGAACTTTCACTCCTATACTTCTTAAATACCACTGCATTGAAGACTGAAAATCACGTTGAATATCAGCAGCAAATTGCGCACCGTCATTTACTCTTGCCGGAGCGTCAAGATAAGAATAAGAAGATGGATTTGCACTTGTGAGAAGTGACATGACGGGCAAGCTAACCGTTCCATTTTCAAGATTTTCAGAGGGTTTTAACGCTGATTTTTTAGTATTATCAGTCCAACAAAGTTTCAACATGTCAGTATTGCCGTATTTGTAACGAAGCCACAAGTTCCACTGTGTTGTGAGTTGTTCTTTGTATGGACTTATTAAAGAGCCCCATTCTTCACGCCGTATAAAAAGTCCATTCTCATCATAAATCTCAATGAGTGCGACAGCAGGATCATCAGCGTAAGATAAATCAGTATAACTATTAATATGATCTACTAAAAACGCTTTTGCGAAATCTTTTTGCCGTTCAAGCAATTTCTGATCAAAAACCGCATACGGTTTTGCGCCGCGACCAAGCCTCTCTCCATTTACGATTCCCTCGCTCGTTTTAAAAGTACGGTAATCATTTAGATCAAGACAGATATATATTCCCCGTTTTTTTAGCTCAGCTATAAAGTAGTCAAGCTTATCTATTTTCACCTGGTCAAAGTACCCATCGTCACTGTTTTCACCGATAATACCGTCTGTATCGTCTATATGGTGAATGCGCACCATATTTATCCCGCTGTCAGCAAACAGATTAACTATTTTATCAATCTCAATATATTCGATGAATATAGTAGACTTTGCGATATTGATGCCAAAAAAACGTATACGTTTGCCATTTTCAAAATAAAAATGACCGTTCAAAGATGTTACAAATCCATAACGACCTGCCGGCGCTTCCAAAACGTTGCTATGATCAACAAAGCTACTGTTAGGATATACGGCTATATTGGGATCAAAATTTTTATCAGAAGCTAAAAAATTATCTATATGTTGGCTAAGAGCGGCAACAGTAAAACATAATACAACTAAAGAAAATACTAATTTATTTTTCATTACTTACTATATTGTATCATTTTTACCGCATTCTGTACAGTCTAAATTGCGCGATAAACTTATTTTTTTTATTGTTAACGCCAGTGAATCAACCAACATAAGATATCCGTTACTTGGAGTATTTAGTCCAAGCAGCCATTTCAAACCCTCTCCAGCCGCAAGCGAACCTATAATTCCGGGAGTTGTTGAAGAAACAGGTGTAGGGTCAGAGTTATCTTCGGGGTCTTCAAACAAACAATTATAACATCCTGTATTTTCATTATTGGGATCAAAAAGAGCTAATTGTCCGTTAAAATAGTTTGTCGCTGCATACAAAAAAGGACTTTTTGTGTTTAAAGATAAACTATTTATTGTTTTTCGCGCCGCAAAATTATCTGTACAGTCAAATATTAGGTCATAACAAGAAGAATAGCACTGCTCAATGTCGTCTAAGACTAAAAATCTATCTACTGCTTTGATTTCAACGTTACAGTTTAACCTTTCAATCTTATTTTTAGCGCTTTTAGCTTTATTAACGCCCAAATCTTCCTCAGTATGAATGATTTGTCGCTGTAAATTGCTAATCTCAACAGTATCTCCGTCTATCACAGTGATACTCCCAACTCCTGCCGCTGCCATGTAATACAGAACCGGACTGCCAAGACCACCTGCACCGACAACTAAAACAGATGATTTACAAAGCTTTTCCTGTCCTGCTGTCCCTATTTCAGGAACCAGTATATTTCTCGCGTAACGGTTAGGGTCGTTCAATAAAATTCTCCCGTTATTGTCTGAAAAGCAATTGATAAATGCCGATACCTATAGTATCTCTATCAGATAACACTTCGCTGCCGACCAGTAGTTCACCGTTTAGCATAGTACCATTAGTGCTGCCAAGATCAGTAATAATATATTGTCCGTTTTCATGTGTTATTTTAGCATGACTTCTGGACACAGTATTTCCAAGTAATACTATGGACGCGTCACTCTTTCTACCGATAATAACCTCTTCATCACTGAGATCATAAGCTCGCTCTATATGACCGTCTCCTTGTGTATCTTGCAGCCATAAACGGGCTGATTTATTAGTTTTTGTATGTACAGTCATATTTAAAAGCTGCATTATAGTAGTATCTTCGTTTGAAGAATCTTTAAACAAAGGCTCGCCGCAATCACTACAGAAACGATTTGTATCCAAATTTTCAACATGACATTTTCCACATCTAATCATACTTATATTATAACATAATTTCAAATAAAAAGGATATATTATACTTTGCCGGTCAATATTTTTTACAAAAAAAAAGATTTACAAAAATTCATTGTTTTGCTATAATTATAAATATGAATCATAAAAAAAATGATTACAGCAGTAATATATGTCCTGTTTGTCGTCGTACTATAAAAAAAACTGATTACATATGTAAAACTTGCGGTCAAAACCTAAGTATTCTATGTCCGCGCTGCAAAGAAAAAACTATCGCCGATGAGTGTTGTAAAAAATGCGGAGCTTCACTAACTGTAAAATGCTCTCGACCACGATGCAGCACAACTCAATTTTATAAAAATACCACTTGCGATTTCTGCGGTATAGATATTATTTAAACTTTTTTTATAGTACAATATTAAAACACCTGCTTAAATCATAATATCCAATCTTAAATGGAAAGATATATTTACAGTTTAATACTGTTATTATCATCCGGTCTGTTACTATTCGCTAACGTCAAGGTAATAGATACAGCTGGGTGCAATCTTGCTATAGTT
>JGI994J12354_10005803_pt1 | contig 10502 bp, 9 predicted proteins | sample IntmicLarv3ML3BL_FD_12354 | JGI IMG/M metagenome (IMG submission 12354)
TAAAATTGCCGCGAGGTCAATATCCCTTGTGGGATTATCTATCGTTTTGAGAAGTGAGACGATAAGCATAATTTCCGCGCTCGATAAAAAACCTTTTGATTTATCAGTATAACATGATATTTCATAGCGTTTCAACGCGTCTATATATATTTCGCTTTTCGTGTAATTACGCATTAAAATTGTGATATGACGGGGTAATATTTTCTCGCCGTTTTTTAATTTTCCGTTTTCGAGTAAATTTTTCACAGTCAGCGCGACATATTCGGCTTCGGTTGATACGATTGAATCAAAAATATTTTCTTCGGGTACTGTTTCGTAACTAAGAGGAAAATTATCGCTGTCTGTGTTATCTTCGGCTGAATCAAGATATATTTCGTTATTTTCACCGGCTTCGTCTGAGCTATCCGATATATTTTCTTCGCGGCTTTTTTCAACGAGTGCAAAAGTAACATCGGGAGAATCCGAAATTTCGCCTTCGAATATTTTTCCGCTTTCCAGAACTTCGCCGCCTGTGTATTCTATCCCTCCGAGTTTCTCCGAAAACAGCGACGAAAAAATATAATTTATAAAATCAATTATATTTTCACTGCTCCTGAAATTCTTTTTAAGATAAATCTTACGGGGTTGTTTTGTGTTTTCCGTATCTTTCGAATATTTTTTGAATATTTTAGAATATCCTGCGAATATATCGGGTTTAGCTCCGCGAAATGCGTATATACTTTGTTTTATATCACCGACCATAAAACGGTTTCCGTTTTCACAGTTTTCATATTCCGTAGAAATCGCCCTGAATATTATATCCTGCATTTTGTTTGTGTCCTGATATTCGTCGATATATATTTCTTTATAATTATTTTTAACCTGTTTAGCCAAATCGGTTGTGTAAATCTCACCGTTTTTACCGATTTTTTCAATCAAAAGATTTATCGAAAACCGCTCCAAATCCGAAAACTCAAACGATTTTATACGCATTTTCTCCGAAGTCAAACTTTCGTCGAACCTGCGTATAAAATCCCTTAAAACAACGAGCGACCTTTCATAGCTTTCGGCAAATCTCTTTATATCCGAAAAATCATACGTGAATATATCCCTGATATACGCGATAAAATCTTTTATACGCTTGTTTTTTTGGTCGATGATTTCTTTTAATTCAAGAGTTTCGTCATCGTCTTTATTTATTTTGTGTGACCCGACTCTTACACTCTCATAATTTTCACATAATAAATAAGCGTCGCCGTAAAGATATAAATTATCTTTATCCAGAATTTCTTTTAACTGCGTTAAAAATTCATTCGCGTTATAAAGTGATTTTGAATATTTTTTGTCCAGAACATCGAATTTAACCGTGCTTATCTGCGCGTTCATTTTTTTTATTTCTGTTATACAATCAAGTATATCGTCCCAAAGTAAATCTCTTATACTTTCTCCGAATTTTGTATGAAAAAATCCTGAGCGTAAAATATTTCCGTCTGTTTCAAAATCCATTATCTCACGCATGATTTCTATCTGAAAATCAAAAAGTTTAAAGCCGTCTACCGCAGACGTTAAATTATTATGGATTTTTAATATAACGCTGTAAATATTTTCGTCGTCCCGCGCACCGAGAAAATTTTCTATCGCGAATATAAAATCATCGTAAGAAAATATATTTTCGCCATAAATTTCACTTCCCGCATCGTAATATTTTTCGAGTAAATCATCGAGCAGCGAGCGTTTTATTATCGACATTTCGTTTTCGTCAGTCAGTCTGAATTTCGCGGGGATACCGAGTTTTTCAAAATTTGCCCTTATCAAATCAAGACAAAACGAATGGATTGTCGAAATATTCGCGCGTCCGAGTAAAATTTGCTGTCTTTTTAAATGCACGTTATTTATATTTTCAGACAATTTTTTATTTATGGCTTTTGAAATTTTATTTTTCAAATCGGTGGCGGAAGCCCTTGTAAAAGTCACGACCAAAAAATCGGTGACGTTATAATTNTCCGATTCATCGCTGATTTTTTTTATTATACGCTCCGTTAAAACGGAGGTTTTACCTGAGCCCGCTCCCGCGGAAACCAAAAGTGTGCCGTTGTTCGCGTTTATCGCGTTTTCCTGCGCTTCGGTGAACTGCATATGGATTTTTTGCCTTTCTTTATTTTTATATAAATATCTACGCATAAGGGCGGGAAAGTCCCGCCCTTTTAAACAAATTAACTCTTATATGCTTCTTCTTCACTCGGACACAGCGGAATACCCAGCCATCTTTCACGCGGTTTTTCCATCATATCGGCGACAGCTTCCGCCCATTTTTTATAATGTTCCGTCGTTTTATGATATACAATCGCTTCTTCCGATGTATAAACTTCATACAGGAAAAATAAATTCGGGGTTTCGGTATCATGTATGACGTCAAATCTGAGATTCCCGGGTTCTTTCCTCGCGTTTTCGGAATTATAAAAACTGACTTCTTTAAATTTTTCTATACATTCTTCTTTAATAAGAATTTTCACTATTATTGATTTCATGAATTTAACACCTTAATTTTCAAAATATAATATTATAAAACTTTAAAAAATTCCAGAACTTCACCGTCGGGACCTCTTACAAAAGCGATTCTTGCGGGTAAAGCGGGATTTGAGGGGATTTCAAGACTTTTCGGTTCCATTTGTGAAACCGCGCCTGCGGCGAGAGCGTTTGCGTATGCTGTATCGGGATTACTTGTAGCGAATGCAAAATGCACAAATTTCGCGTCTTTCTGCTCATTTTCGGTACCGTTCGCGAAGATTTCAAAGTGACTGCCGTTGCCTATGTCGAGCATAGCGGCTTTGCCTGTTCCTTCGCCCCATTCCGCGACGATTTCAAATCCGAGACCTTCCGTGTAAAATTTGATTGATTTATCAAAATCAACTGTGGATAACGCTAAATGATGTATACCGACATTGGGTATTTTTTTGTTTGCCATATTTATTTTCCTCCAAAAATATAATATTTATTATATTTTAATATAATTTACAAAAAAAATCAAGAGATTTGAAAAAATCTCCCGATTTTATTTTTTTTTATTATGTATAACTGTTGTTATTTATTGCAGGAAGAAAAATAATAATCCGATTGAAGCTAAGAGTGAAACAACCGAAATAATAACGACGGGTATACTTTTACTGTATATCGCCAAGCCGATACATACCGCACCGACAGCAAATCCCGCCCAGATTCCGCCTAAACCGACGAAATTCGCGAGAAGAAACGGAGCGACGATAAACGCGACCGATATAATAGCCGTAACCGAGGCTAATTTATTGTTTACTTTTGATATAACGTTTGTCGTTTTTTCTCCACATGCGGGACATGTTTCCGTTCCGTCCTCTAATTCCTGTTTATAGTTGCTGCATTGCTTATTCATACATTTTAACATAAATTTAAATGTCTCCTTTTTTGTTTACTTCGGTTGTTGTTTTTTATATTTGCTTATATAGTCGGTAAAAAACTATATCGGTTAGCGTTTTTTTGAAAAAATTTTATTTATAATCTGAATAACCAGTTAAAATATGGTAAACGATTTCTTGCCCATATTTCCACGTAAAAGGCGAAAGGCGTTCTTCTGTAAAGATATTTTGATAGAAATTTGCTTTTTTGAGCAATCACAGGAAACTCCTACACTTTCGAGCTGCTGGAAATGTTTTACTGGTTATTTAGGTTTATAATATATTTTATCACCATGATTACACAATATCAAGCAATCATTGATTGCGTTTTGTCAAAATAATTTTACACGTTAATATAAACGCAGTAATCGAGTATCACTTTACCGTCTTTATCAGGCGTGGTAAATCTGGGGCATTGATAACGCTCGAAAAAATACGTGCCTTCTTCGACAGTCCAGCCTTTTTCGTTGAATTTACTTATACATGCCTCAGTCGGTTCACTGCCGTAAAGTTCCCCTGTATCTTCTGTACCGTGAACCCACGCCGTCGCGACTTCGCCTGCGGGTATATCTATATATTCAAATCCAAGCGGAAGCTGTGAATCCTCAGCGGCGAACATACCGATATAATATTCAAAAACGCCGTTGTTCATTCGCATTAATCCCAGATACGCGTTTCCCTCATATTCTTTCGGGAGAAGTTTTATTTCTTTTTCAAGTATATCAAACCAGCCGTTACTGAACCATTCGCCCCATTTAACGCCAAAAGTTCCATTGACCCTGTCGTTATCTGTATATTTTTTACCTATAAATCTAACATTCGGGAAACTTTCTTTATACACTTTAACTATCGAAAATGCCATAATTATATCCTCCGATTTATCTTTAAAATTTCTGTTGTGGCTGTCAAAATCATAAAGGCGTGAAACACGAATAAATATCGTGATTCCGCCCCTATGATAAGACATATATTTTTAGGAGTTTAAACGCTGTGTGAAAATTATTCAGTTTGTGATTAACGCTGCCAATTCTTCGACTGTCGCCGCTTCGAGAAATATTTTTTCGTCTTTTTTGTCGATTCTGCAAAACGGAGTTGCTGTTCCGCATTTTCCCCCGCCTACGCATTTTGTATCCAGAGCGACATTTTTCCCTTCGAGAAGCTGTTGGAATTTTTCAATAAATTCACCGTTGCACCTTTGGCACATTCTTACTTTTAATTTAGCTGCGGCTCTCGGCATTTTGATGTTCCTCCTTGTTTGTTTTATCCTTGAATTATAAAAAATTATGAAAATTAACGGGACGGATTTCTTTGTTTTCTTTCGTTTTCCGTTGGATATATTATACCACAGTTAATATGACAATAGCGTGTCATATTAACCCCGAACAGTTTGTTAATTTTTTCAGGGAGAGGAATAAAACATCAAAAATGTCCTGTTTTTATGATAAATCGCACGCCGTTTTACTCGGTTATATCTTGAATATCTCCCATTTCATATATTTTTTGAAGCGCGAGAACTTCCGTATCTTTTTCGTCCTGATTTTTCGCGGACATATACGATTTCACCATATCATATCCGTAACTTAATATTATCATCTCTTTAATATGCGTGTAAAAATTCTCAATCCCTGAAATTTTCGAAATATCAACATATTCCGAAAAACCCCGTAAATACGCAGGAATAAACCTGCGGTAATATTCAACCCATAAATCAAAATTATTATTATCGCTTATTAAATTCGCAATATCTTCGCCCAAATACCCGAAACCCGCATTATGCCCCCAGTCAAATAAAATAACTTTGCCGTCCCTCAAAAAGACATTCCCCGGATGAAAGTCGGCGTGATATAAAACAATGGGCAGATTTTTTATTTTTTCCAATATCCGCTCTTTGTTGTCGTCGATTTCTATAAGCATATGTTTTAAATGTTCGGGTACATCAAACGATTCGGAACGCAGATAATCATATTCGGGCGATTTATGCCATGACCATATCTTTTTTTCCACGTAATTGCTGAGAGAAAGAAAGTGTAGATTTTTTGTCAATTCCGATTGTGTATATATTTTCCCGTGAAACGCGCCTAACTTTTCGGATACATATTCAAGGTCGTCGGTTGTAAAACCATCTTTTGTAATTCCGTCGATATATTCAAGCCATAAAATATATTTTTCTTCTGAAAATTCGGAGTGATAACACTTCGGCATACCGATTTTTTCGTCAAATATTTTATAAAAATCCGAGGAATAGAAATAATATTCCCTTGTCCAATCGTTATCGTGCGGCGGACTTACTTTTTTCTGCGTTTTTAATACGACTTTAAACGGCAGTTTTTCACCGTTTATTGTTTCGGCGAAACCTGTAATAAGCTGTATACTGTCACAAACCCAGCCGTATAATTTTTTTGTTTCATAATCGGCGCGCGTTATTTTTTCAACGAACATTTTATTTAAAACGTTTAATAATATTTCTATATCAATAGTTGTTTGATTCTGCGAATCCATTCTTAAAAACCTCCGGTTTTTCATGATTTTTTCATGCGTTAGTTTACTTTCGCTTGACAAACTAAAATAAGAACGTTATAATAGTCCTGTAATTTACTTTTCAAAGAGGGTGTATATATGATAAACAAAGACAGAGCAGGGAAATTAAAAACAAATTTATCGGGTGAAGCGGCGTATAAATCGTTTACACCGTCGCCGTTACCGCCGAATCCTCCCATTGAACATGACAACGAAACCATAGAACTTTTATTAAAAGCGAATAAACAACTCGCTTTACTTGAAAGTATTGCGTCGCGGATTCCAAACGTAAATTTATTTGTTTCGATGTATGTACGCAAAGAAGCGTTGATGTCGTCGCAGATTGAAGGGACGCAGGCAACTTTGGAAGATGTTTTTGACCCAAGGATTGACGAAAACGTGAACCAAAATGTCGCCGATGTTATAAATTATATCAAAGCGACCGAGTTTGCGATTGACAGACTGAAAACATTGCCGCTTTGCAATCGTTTGATTAGGGAATCGCACGCCGTGCTTATGGAAGGCGTTCGAGGAGAAGATAAAAGCCCCGGAGAATTTCGTTATTCCCAAAACTGGATAGGAGGGCAGGGAAGTACATTAAAAAACGCGCGGTTTATACCGCCCTCACCGGACGATATGACAACGGCAATATCCGACCTTGAAAAATATATAAACGAAATCAACAGCGATAATCTTGACGTATTAATTCGCGCCGCGTTGATACATTATCAATTTGAAACAATTCACCCGTTTTTAGACGGTAACGGACGCATAGGGCGGCTGATTATAACTTTGTATCTTATGGAACAGGGGATATTGACCACTCCCGCGTTGTATATTTCATATTTTTTGAAAAAAAATCGTATTGAATATTATGACCGCATGAGTGAAGTACGCAGAACCGGAAATTATGAGCAGTGGGTCAAATTTTTTCTGCGTGCGGTTTATGAATCGGCGGAGGACGCAACAATCACGATTGATAAACTGACCGCGCTCCATGATAAAAATTTCGCTGCCGTCAAAAATATTGGACGCGCATCAAAAACAGCGTTGGGGTTGTTATTATATCTTGAAAAAAATCCTATAATTGCACTTCCCAAAACAGCGGACGCGTTAAATACATCATTTAAAACAACGTCAGATTCTGTCCGCCGTTTGTGTGAAACCGGCATTTTATCGCAGTATTCGGGGGAACACCGCAACAGGATATTTTATTATAAAGATTATCTCGATATTTTGAGAGAGGGGACATAAATAATTATACCACCGCCGCATAAAAAAACACAAGATAAAAAACAATTTATAATCATTTTTTATCCTGTGAGGTTTATTTTATATCAAATCACATCAAATTTATTTCAGCATAGATTTCAAAATTTCTTCGCCTTTTGTCAACGCTTCGTCAATTTTGGACGGGTCTTTTCCCCCTGCTACCGCAAATTCGGGGCGACCTCCTCCGCCTCCTCCCGCGATCTGCGCGATTTGCTTGACTAAAACTCCCGCGTTCGCTCCCGATTTTACGGCGTTTACACCGCAAACAGTCGTAAACACTATTTTATTTTCAGAGATTGACGCGATAACTGCGACTATATCGGGATTTTTTTGTTTGAGCTCCTCGCAAATCTTTTTGGCTTCGTCCGCTGTTGTATTGTCGGCAGACGCGGCGAGATAATCTATATTTGTGCCGTCGATTTTCTTTATTTTCGACAATAATTCCTTTGTTTTACCGAGCGCGATTTCGGAAGTCAAAACTTCTATCTCGCGTTTTTTCTCTTTTAATTCAACGGTTAAACTTTCGGCTTTTTTCGCTATATCGTTGGGATTGTTCGCTTTTAATATTTTCGCGGTGTTTATGATTAACTCTTTGTCTTTTTTGACGATGTTCAAAACTCCGCTGCCTGTCGTTCCCTCGATTCTTCGCGTACCTGCGGCGACCGATGCCTCGGAAATAATTTTGAACAGTCCCATTTTTGATGTGTTGTCAAGGTGTGTTCCCCCGCATAATTCACACGAAACATCACCCATCTTGATAACCCTTACGTTATCCCCGTATTTCTCACCGAATAACGCGAGCGCGCCCATTTTTTTCGCTGTTTCCATATCGGTTTCGGTGACGCTTATATCGAGTGCGGCGAGTATATTTTCATTTACGATATTTTCGACCCGCGCGATTTCTTCTTCGGTCATCGCGGTGAAATGCGAAAAGTCAAATCTAACCCTCTGGCTGTCAACATAAGAGCCGGCTTGTTCTATATGATTTCCCAAAACTTCACGCAGTGCCGCTTGCAATAAATGTGCGGCGGAGTGATTTCTCGCGGTTGCGAGACGTATAACGGGGTCAACAGACGCTTCTATTTCATCGCCGACTTTTATTTCCCCGTCCTCTATTTTGCATATATGAACAATCTTTCCGTCAGCGGTTTTTTTGCAGTCCAGAACAGAAACAACGGCATTTTTACCGGAAATTGTTCCGACGTCGCCAATCTGCCCGCCGCTTTCGGCGTAAAACGGGGTTTTATCCAGTATCAAAGTAAATTCACCCTCGTTGACCATATCAACCTCGGAGAGATTTTCTCCGTCGTCAACAATAAGCTCCAAAACTTTCGCGTTTTCCGAAAGAACGGAATATCCGTCAAACTCGGTGTTCGCTATTTTACGCGTAATCTCAATTAATTTATCTTTTATCCAGCCCTCGATATTAGCTCTGGCGTTTCTCGCTCTTTTTATTTGTTCACGCATGAGATTGTCAAAACTTTCTTTGCCGATTGTGAGTTTATGCTCCGCGGCGATTTCGTGAATCAAATCATACGGGAATCCGTAGGTGTCGTAAAGTTTAAAGATATTTTCACCCGATAATTCGTCGAGTTTGTTTTCTTCAACTTTTTTTATCATATCTTCGAGCATTGCGAGCCCTGCGTTTATTGTGGTTTCGAATCTGTCCTCCTCAGCTTTGAGGACTTTTTTAATATATTCTGTTTTTGTTCAAGCTCCGGATACGCTTCTTTTGAAAGGTCAATAACCGTGTCGGTCAAATCATATAAAAACGCGCCTTTTATCCCGAGTAACTTGCCGTTTCTCGCCGCTCTCCTGAGTATACGGCGTAAAACATAACCTCTGCCCTCGTTTGACGGCATGATATTGTCGCAAATCATAAATGTTGAACTGCGTATATGGTCGGCGATTATTCTTATAGATATATCATTTTTTGCGTTCGCGTTATATTTTAACCCTGCGATTTCACAGGTTTTATCAATAACGGCTTTGAACGTATCGACTTCCTGAACCGTTTCAACCTGCTGAACAACGACGGCGAGACGTTCAAGTCCCATGCCTGTGTCGATATTTTTTTGTTTCAACAAAGTATAATTATTATTTCCGTCGTTGTCATACTGTGTGAAAACATTGTTCCATACTTCGATAAATCTGTCGCAGTCGCAGCCGGGTTTACAGTCGGGACTTCCGCAGCCTTTACTTTCGCCCCTGTCAAAATATATTTCAGAGCAAGGACCGCAAGGACCTTTTCCAACGTCCCAGAAGTTGTCGTCTTTACCGAGACGAACGACTTTTTCGGGCGGCAAACCTATATCTTTTGTCCATATATCATAGGCTTCGTCGTCCTCAAAATAAACCGACGGATATAATAAATCTTCGGGGATTTCCAAAACTTTCGTGAGAAATTCCCATGACCAGGTCAACGATTCTTTTTTAAAATAATCGCCGAAAGAGAAATTTCCGAGCATTTCAAAAAATGTGCAGTGTCTGGACGTTATACCGACGTTTTCAATATCGTTTACCCTGACGCATTTCTGACAGGTCGCGGCTCTCGGTTTGGGCAGTTTTTTTTCACCGATAAAATAAGGTTTAAAGGGAGCCATACCTGAATTTATAATAAGAAGTGATTTATCATTTATCGGAACAAGCGGAAAAGAATCCATGATAAGATGGTCTTTTTCTCTGAAAAAATCCAAGAATTTTGTTCTGAGTTCATTCAGTCCGAAATATTTTATATTACGCATTTATATAATTCCTCCAAAATCATTAGTGATAGTATAATTTATAATTATAACAGAAATACACCATATAAGTCAATAGATTAGGCAGAGCCGCGTAAAAAATATTTTTACGGTACATTAAAATGGTTTGGAAATCATATATTGAATATTATTAAGTTACAAAAACAAGGCGGATTTTATGATTAATAAAATTAAAGACAACATGATAATATTTATATTCGCATGTCTGTCAGTTATAATCTCAGGCGTTTTATTGTTGAATTACGGCATTGCGAAATATGCCGACAATAGTGACGCGAAATATTATGACTATATAAAATGGATGGAATTTGACGTTAAATTTTCGACTTTACAAAAGGCGTTGAAACATGATATTGATTCATATAACACCGAAACACCTTTAAATTGGATTGAACTTGTCGCATATGTCGCCGCGAAAAATTGGGGGAATTTAAGCGACGAGAAAAAAATCAACAAAGATATTGACGATTTGGTGAAAAAATTAAATAACGGTGAAACTGTTGAATCATTAACGGAAAATAATGAAAACATGAAATTATACGGG
>JGI994J12354_10005804_pt1 | contig 10502 bp, 11 predicted proteins | sample IntmicLarv3ML3BL_FD_12354 | JGI IMG/M metagenome (IMG submission 12354)
ATCACAAGGTCGTAACCACCGAAAGTGGCCGTCAACATCAGCAACGAAGATAAAGGCGTGTGAAAATTAGTAATCATGCAATTAGCAATACTAAAGTCATACGGCATGAAGATAAATTTGTTCGTCCATCCGTCATATTCTTTCAGATATCCAGCTGTACTCACCGACGACTCAATCGCCCGCATGACAGACGTACCCACTGCACAAACTTTTTTTCCATTATCTTTCGCTTCGTTCACTCCATTGGCCGTTTTTTCGCTGATTATCACCTGTTCAGAATCCATTTTATGTTTTGACAAATCCTCCACATCAATTTCACGGTAGTTTCCTAATCCTGAATGAACCGTCAGAAACTCAAACTTACAATCTTTGATTTCAAGGCGCTTCATCAATTCGCGACTGAAGTGAAGTCCGGCAGCCGGCGCTACCACGGCGCCTTCTTCCGTAGCGTAAATCGTCTGATAACGATCTACATCATCAGGCTCGACATCACGCATAACATATTTGGGAATAGGTGTAATACCCATGCCAAACAATGTTTGTTTGAAATCGTCATGCGATCCGTCATACAGAAAACGCAGGGTTCGTCCGCGAGAAGTAGTATTATCTATCACTTCGGCCATCAGCGAATTGTCTTCACCAAAATACAACTTATTACCGATGCGAATCTTGCGGGCAGGGTCGACCAGTACGTCCCATAAACGTAATTCCGGATTCAATTCCCTCAGTAAAAAGACTTCAATATTCGCGTCAGTCTTTTCCTTATTTCCGTACAACCTTGCAGGAAATACTTTGGTGTTATTCATGATAAAGGTATCGCCCTTACCGAAATACTTTATTATTTCTTTAAATGTTTTATGTTCAATTTTACCCTTTTCACGGTGAAGCACCATCAAACGTGACTCGTCGCGAAACCTTGTAGGGTGTTGAGCAATCAGCGACTGGGGTAACGGAAATTTAAACTTTGAGAGTTTCATATTATTATATTAAATTAATTATCTGTCATTGCACAATCCAGAAACGAATCAATGTCGTCTGTATTCATACATTGGTCTATTGTCACATCGCCGACGCGGGTTCGCTCCAAAGCAATTAAATGCGCACCTGAATCAAGCGCCTGCCCTATATCACGCGCCAATGCGCGAATATAAGTACCTTTACTACACACAACCCGAATTTTGATAACCGGCAACTGATAATCCAATAATTCAAGCTCGCTGATTATCAGTTCCTTTGCTTTCAATATAACCTCTTTTCCTTTTCGGGCTAATTTATAAGCCCGCTTTCCATCCACATTACATGCTGAAAAAGCAGGCGGTATTTGTTGGATAGCTCCAACGAAACGATTCAATACATTTTTTACGCTTTCACGCGTGATATGATCGATCGGAAAGGTTGCATCTATTTCTTTTTCAAGATCGAACGACGGCGTAGTAGCGCCCAGCATCAAGGTCGCAACATATTCTTTTGTTTGTCCCTGAAACTCATCGATCCGCTTCGTGGCCCGACCGGTACAAACGATCATGACACCTGTCGCTTTTGGGTCCAAAGTGCCTGCATGACCCACTTTTATCTTCTTAATCTGTAATTTTCGCGACAGCTTGTAACGAAACTTATTGACCAAATCGAACGAAGTCCAATCAAGCGGCTTATTAAAAAATACTACTTCTCCGTCAATAAAATCCATCATATTGATAAATTATATCCCATCAACATCACGACAAGTATCACCGTTCCAAGTATAATTCGATACCATCCGAAAAGCTTAAAACCATATTTAGTAATAAATTCAATAAAGAATTTTATTGCAAACATGGCGACTGCAAAAGCAACGATGTTGCCAATTACCAATTCCCATGCATTTTCTTTTAGTATCTCAACACCTCCTTCAGATGTAAATAATTTCAACATTTTATATCCGGAAGCAGCGGCCATAGTGGGTACGGCTAAAAAGAAAGAAAATTCCGCCGCTTGTTTCCTTGACAACCCGCGACTCATGCCACCGACGATTGTAGCCATTGAACGCGACACTCCGGGAATCATTGCGATACACTGATAAAGCCCTATTATAAATGCATTTTTATAAGTAATATCCTTACACTCTTCAGGTTTAGTAAACCATTTGTCCACAAATAACATCAGGACACCTCCAAAAACCAATGACATAGCAACAACGGTTACATTCTCTAACAAATTGTCAATATGTTCGCTGAGCAGAAAACCAAACACTGCTGCAGGGATAAACCCAACGAACAGTTTATAGTAAAAATTCAACGTCTGAAAAAAACGCTTCCAATACAGCACAATGACCGAAAGAATAGCGCCAAATTGAATGATTACGATAAATGCTTTTACGAACTCAGTACTTTTTACTCCGAGAATACCCTGAGTAATAATCATATGACCAGTAGATGAGACTGGTAAAAACTCGGTAAGTCCTTCAACAATAGCAATTATAATCGCTTCGAACCAACCCATGCTTTATTATTTACGTTTCTTATCCAATCGTTTCTTTTGGTCATTCGACGTACCAACTTCAACTTCTGCAAGGCCATTGTCCGGCATTTCTTTGGGCTTTTTCAGAATACCTACAACAACAAGCCCAAAACCTAAAACCGTTACAATTGGCGCGACAACGATACGACGGACGCTAAAAATAGCCGGATTAAATGATACTTCATCCGGGGCACCTCCTCCACTCATCAAAACAAACCCAATAATAATCAGCAATACAGCAATTGCTATCAATACAAAATTCTCTTTTCCAAATGCAAAATCTTTCATTTAATAATCTTTTATTATTTATTCAAATATAATACAACTTTCTGTGCGATATGCGAAGATACCTGTTTACGGCGAAGTACGCAGCGACTATCGATAAGACAACTCCTGATACCAGCACAATGCCATAAATAAGAAACATTTTTTCAAAATTCAAAATTACCTCCAGATTCATGAATTCATTACTAATGTAATAGAACGAACCCGTTAGCAGGATTACTGCAAGAATACCCGAAATAAACCCCGTCACGATGTTATGGCCAATAAATGGTTTCCGAATGAAAGAAGAGGTCGCCCCCACCAATCGCATGGTATAAATCAGAAAACGTTTCGAATAGATCAACAGCCTTACGGTGTTATTTATCAAGACAAAGGATATGACAATGAAAACAAGAAAAAAGATAACCAATACATAACTGATGTTACGGATATTCTGATTAACCATTTGCATCACATCTTTTCGATATTGCACATCGTTGACATATGCCTTTGTAGCAATACGTTTTTCGATCAATGGAAGCGAGTCCGGATTGGCATATTCGGATTTCAATTTTATTTCGAAAGACGCGAAGAATGGGTTATATCCTAAAATAGATTCAGGATTTTCTCCCAACTCACGCTGCATCTCAAGTAAGGCTTGCTCTTTCGAGATAAATTCACTCGATTTTACGTACGGTTGACCATCCAAGTCAGACTGAATAGTTCGTATTTCCGCACCCGATAAATTTTCTGTCAGCACGATATACATGGTAATGTTCTCCCTCACGTAGCGTGATAGTTCATTGCCAAGAAATCCCATGATAAGAATCAATCCCAATACATAAAGCACCAATGATATACTAATCACCGATATAAGATGTGCGTTAATAAATGATATTGTTTTTATTTTTCTTTTTGCTGCCATTTAAAAATACCTTTTTTGACTTTTAGAAATTGTATAAAAACTGGATGAACAAGTCAACATTTCTCCCAATTTTAGTACAAAAGAAATACATTTTTATTGAAAATACGAATTATTATGTTTATTTAACATTCCTCGTTGCCAAACAGGGTGGCTGATGTGGCCTTTTCAATACGGATTTTCACAAAATCGCCGATACGGTGAGTCCCTTTTTCAAAGATAACGACTTTATTATGCTCGGTATGACCAAACAGTTGTTCGGACGAACGCTTAGAAAAACCTTCTACAAGGACCTCGAATGTTTTACCAATATCCCGCTGATTACTTTCGTTCGACAGATTATTCTGTAACGTTATCATGCCTTGCAGACGACTGATTTTCAATTCTTCCGGGACATCGTCCGGCAAATAATTTGCTGCATACGTTCCGGGGCGCTCCGAATATTTAAACATGAAAGCGGAATCAAACCTCACCTCGTTCATCAATGAGAGCGTTTCCTCATAGTCATGATCTGTTTCGGAATGAAACCCGCAAAACAAATCCGTTGAAATGGCGCAAGAGGGAAGTATACTACGAATTGCGGCGATCCTTTCGAGATACCACTCACGGGTATATTTTCGATTCATCAACTGCAACATCCGCGTACTCCCCGACTGAGCTGGAAGGTGAATAAACTTGCAAATATTCTGATGCGACGCCATCACCATCAACATTTCGTCGCTCATATCCTTTGGGTGTGATGTCATAAAGCGAATACGCATACCAGGCATGGCTTCTGCCACAATTTCCAACAAACGAGGAAAGCCAGCGATAAGTCCGTCGATCGTTGTATACTGGTAAGAATTAACGTTTTGCCCAAGCAACGTTACATCTTTATAACCTTTATCACGCATATCCCTTATTTCAGTCAATATACTTTCCACATCGCGACTTCGTTCTCGGCCACGCGTGTAAGGCACAATGCAGTATGAACAAAAATTATTGCAACCACGCATAATCGTGACATACCCCGACACATTGACACCAATCTTTTTCAACGGTATAACATCCCGATATGTTTCCAGTGGCGAAAGTGTAACATTGATGGCCTTCTCACCATTTTCGACAGCGCCTACCAGATTGGGCAAATCCATATAAGAATCGGGACCGGCCACAAGATCGACACCATAATTACTGATCAGATCTTCTTTTACCCGCTCAGCCATACAGCCCAAAACGCCAATAATAAGACCTTTTTTATTTCTGCGTAAAGAGTTGAAGTATTGTAACCGTTTAATGACGCGTTGTTCTGCATTGTCGCGTACAGAACAAGTATTCATAAAAATGGCATCGGCGGTCATTATCTGGTCGGTCAGTGTATAGCCAACCGTTTGCATGACCGACGCAACCACTTCGCTATCTGCTACATTCATCTGACATCCATACGTTTCGATATACAGTTTACTTTCCTCAAATTCCTTTATATTTAGTTTCATATCTTTGTTTTACTTATTATAATGGGTGCAAATTTAGATGAAAATCCCGTTTCGACAAAAAAATAACGTCTCATTTTGTTATATGTTTTGTATGTTTCTCAACTTGCACTATCTTTGCACAAAAAAAATATGGAAACTATTGGCGATTGGATTTATATTGTGGTCATTCTCATTGCAGGTGCCGCCAGCGTTCTCAATTCGTCGCGTAAAAAAGCGCGACAGGTAGCTGAACAAAACCAACAACCTCGCGAAGTCATTATTGACCCAAATGATGAAGACGATTTTTGGGGCGAACTAACTTCGCAACCCGAAAAGAAACCTGTCATCAAAGTACAACCTCGAGTACAAGCAAAACCCACCTATTCATCGATAAAAAATTATCACTCACCATTTTTAGACATTAATCAGGAAGGAGAATCTGCTCTTCAGGCATCAGAAATGATACCAACCGAAATAGAAGATCGTGCTGCCATCAGGATTGACGACCTTCCGGACGGCCCTGACGAATGGCGAAAAGCATTTATTTATAATGAAATATTCAGTCGTAAGAACTAATGATGCAACATGTTAAGTTAGTCGTTTTTGACTTAGATGGTACAATCTTAAATACAATATCCGATCTGGCTCACAGCGCTAATTATGCTTTAAAACATTGCGGGTTCCCCGTTCATTCAATTGATACCTACAAATTTTTCGTCGGTAATGGCATAAATAGACTTTTGGAACGATGTCTGCCTGAAAATCAAAAAACGGAACAAAACATAGCCCGCTTAAAAGATTTCTTATTGTCTTATTATGATGCGCACAACACGGATTATACTGAACCCTACAACGGCGTATGCGACTTATTATCAACGTTACAATCCGAAGGCTTGCAACTGGCTATTGCATCGAATAAGCCCCAGTCCGCGACTGAAAAACTGATCCGGCATTATTTTCCCGATATAATATTCGCGGCTGTTTTCGGACAGCGCGAAGGCGTACCGATAAAACCAGATCCGACCATCGTCTATAATATACTCGAAATAGCCGGCGTATCGCCCGAAGAAACGCTATACATAGGCGATTCGGGTGTCGACATGGAAACTGCGTCCAATTGCGGCGCAACATCCATTGGTGTGACATGGGGGTTTCGTCCCCGCAAGGAACTCGAAAATTCCGGTGCACATTTTATTGTAGACACAACAGAAGAAATAATAAAAATTGTAGGGACGGAAAATATTCCGCACCCATGAAAATTCTAATCAAATATTATACACAAAATTATGACATTCAAGATAATCACAGCGGATGAAGCCGCCTCATTAGTGAATGATAACGACAATGTGGGATTTAGCGGATTCACACCTTCTGGTTGCCCAAAAAGCGTTCCAAAGGCAATCGCCGCCCGCGCAGAGGAAATGCATAAAAAGGGCAAACCTTTCAGTATTGGCATATATACAGGCGCTTCGACCGGCGACAATATTGATGGTGCATTGGCAAGGGCAAAAGCAGTCAAATTCCGCACTTCCTACCAATCAAATAAAGATATGCGGGCTTTGCTTAATTCAAACGAAACGCATTATTTCGACCTGCACCTTTCCGAATTACCCCAAAGCTTGAGATATGGATTTCTCGGTAAGGTCAATGTAGCGATTGTCGAAGCGACAGATGTTACCGACGATGGTGTAATTATTCCTACTGAAGCAGTCGGCATCTCTCCAACAATTTGTCGGTTAGCCGATACCATCATCGTGGAGCTAAACCACTTTCATCCGAAAGGATTAAAAGGTATGCACGACATATACGAACCAGCTGACCCGCCATACCGTCGCGAAATACCTATTTATAAACCATCCGACCGAATCGGGACACCCTACATAAAAGTTGATCCAAAAAAAATTGCAGGCATTATTGAAACAAACATAAAATCGGATGTAAATCCATTTGCTCCGCTCGACGACGTCACATTGGCCATTGGTGAAAATGTATCGAACTTTTTAGTCAACGAAATAAAAGCCGGACGTATTCCACGATCGTTTCTCCCTGTTCAAAGCGGTGTAGGCAATGTAGCCAATGCCGTGCTGGGAGCCATGGGTGCAAACAAAGAAATACCCACATTCACCATCTATACAGAAGTGATTCAAGATGCAGTAATAAAACTTATGAACGAAGATCGTGTGAATTTTGCAAGCGGATGTTCGCTGACGGTCTGTCAGGAAATCCTGAACGACATCTATTCGCGTCTCGACTCCTTTAGAGATAAAATACTTCTCAGACCGCAAGAGATTACAAATAGCCCGGAAGTTGTACGTAGAATGGGTGTGATTACAATTAATACAGCACTTGAAGCAGATATTTTCGGGAATATTAATTCTACGCATGTATTGGGCACTAAAATGATGAACGGACTCGGTGGCTCCGGCGATTTTACGCGTGCTGCTTACTTATCCGTTTTCACTACGCCTTCCACCGCTAAGGGAGGGTTGATTAGCGCTTTTGTACCAATGGTATCTCATCTTGACCACAACGAACACTCCGTAAAAATAATCATCACTGAACATGGCGTAGCCGATCTGCGGGGTAAATCGCCCATCCAACGAGCGCACACCATCATAGACAATTGCGTTGATCCAAGCTATCGCCCGTTGTTGAACGAATACCTCAACATGGGAGTAGTTGGGCAGACACCTCACAATCTCAAGTGCTGTTTTGCGTTCCACCAGGAATTTGCAAAATCCGGCGATATGCACAATGTAAGTTGGTAAGAAAAAAATTCAGAACTAATGAAAAGCCTACCTTTCAAAGGGTAGGCTTTTTTCTTAAAGTCTCATCCTAAGGAAAGGGGTTGGGGTAGGCCTCTTATTTAAAAAAAGTAAATGCCACCATCAGGCAGCATTTACTCATTGCGATATTCTTGAAATCTTACACGTTTCTCAACGAGCATATTTCCACGGGTGTATATAAATTTGATTAGTCAATTTCTTATTCTAAGTCACTTTTCTTATTTCAAATCATTGTACATTAAATGAAAGTAATTATTCTCCATTCAAAGTAATTGTCTTTCAAAATAATACCCAACGTTTCTGACTACAAAAGTAGATATAATAATTCTGAAATACAAAAAATAATTCAGTTAATATTATATAATAATCATCTGTCTTTTCCTTTCCAGTCAGATCAGGACGCTATTTTACGATTTCCAATATTTACTAAGCCGCTGATTTATTTCATCTTGACTTAACTCTTTCACGTTTGTCATTAAATATGATTTTGCAAGAAAATTTCCGTATTGATTACATTCTTCAACGATTATATCCAGCATTTTTTTTATATTTACCACGATTGGAAGCAAAAAAACAAGTTCCACATATTGATCATTGATGTTTAATCGTTCTATTTCGCAATCATTTTTCAGCAAAAAATACATAAACTCCTTTTCAATGACTTTCCTTTGATAATCGGCAAAAGGCTCCTTTTGCGATGACAAAATCAGCACATATAAACGCAATTTTTCGCCTTTGCCTCCCAGACCGGTTGATAAGTATACCTGTTTTTCGCCCGATAATTCCGATTCAATCGTCATACGGCTTTGCAACAAAGCCATCGAAGCCCAATGAACAAGTTCTTCATCCGGATTTTGCGCATATTGCTCTAACAACCGATAGGCGCGCACCTCTGATGATGAAGCCAATATTGTGAGTATCCGTTTCTTTTCTTTTATAGAAAAATCGACGTGTTCCAATTTTTCCATAAAACCATCATAATCAATGTCATTCAATTTTTTTCGAAGTCTTTTTCGAACATTGAAAGTGTAGATTATATATTCTATTTGTTGTTCAACCGGAATACGATTTTCAATAATATGAAGCCGACCATCCATATTTTGAACAGCGTCATAAAATGTCTTATATGAATCTCCCTTTCTTTCCATATATCTTGTTCATAAGTGCAAAGATACAACATTTTTGGTAACTTGCACTACATTCTATATAAAAACAAAGTTTTATATCAGCTTTTTCATTTTTGAAAGAAAATCGTAACTTTTCTCAAAAAGAGAAGTCAGGCTGCGCTCGGAACGTTCCTTAATCAAATCAATCAATGTGTCGCTTTCTGAAAGGAAGCAAATAAAAATAAACACGTTTATTTTGTATATCGCTCAACTTGCACTAACTTTGCTCCAATATTTTATAAGGAAATCAATCATTATGGATGTAAAAAGCGCTGTATTTGTAATAAGTAACACGGATGTCGGAAAATGTCCGCAAGGGACGCTGCCGGAATATGCCTTTATCGGACGTTCGAATGTTGGCAAATCTTCTTTGATAAACATGATTACAAATCATAAACAGTTGGCATTGACTTCGCAAAAACCGGGTAAAACGCAATTAGTCAATCATTTTTTAATAAATAATGATTGGTATTTAGTCGATCTGCCCGGATATGGATATGCTCAAAGAGGAAAAACAGGACGCGAAAATATTAAAAAAATAATCGAAAATTATATATTAGAAAGAACGCAGCTAACAAACCTGTTTGTACTCATTGACTGCAGGCACGAACCGCAAAAAATTGACCTTGAATTTATGGAATGGCTCGGTGAATCGGGCGTTCCGTTTGCAATTATTTTTACGAAAACTGATAAAATAAGTAAAGGGAAATTGATGGAAAATGTTGAGAAATATCAACACAAAATGATGGAAACATGGGAAGAATTACCGCCAATTCTATTTTCTTCTGCCGAAAAAAAAGAGGGAAAAGAAGATATTCTTTCTTATATTGAGACAATTAGTGAGAATTTAAACCAACTATGAAAGTTTGTATTGCCGAAAAACCAAGTGTGGCGCGGGAAATTGCCAATATCGTGGGAGCTACACAAAAAAGAGAGGGCTATCTCGAAGGGAATGGCTATCAGGTTTCGTGGACATTCGGGCATCTGTGTACGTTGAAAGAGCCACATGACTACGTGCCCGAGTGGAAACAATGGAACATCCGCCATTTACCCATGATACCGCCCCGATTCGGAATAAAACTGATCGACAATCCCTCCTATCAAAAACAATTCGGCATACTCGAACGACTTATCCATGGTGCTGACGAAGTCATTAACTGCGGCGACGCCGGATTAGAAGGGGAACTGATACAGCGCTGGGTCATGCAGAAAGCGGGATGTCGCTGTCCCGTCAAACGATTATGGATTTCCTCGCTGACCGAAGAGGCGATACGTGAAGGTTTTAGGGCGCTCAAAGACGAAAAGGATTACCGACGTCTTTACGAAGCCGGCTTGTCGCGCGCTATCGGCGACTGGATACTGGGCATGAACGCTACACGACTGTATACACTGCGGTACGGGCAAAACAAACAAG
>JGI994J12354_10005805_pt1 | contig 10502 bp, 3 predicted proteins | sample IntmicLarv3ML3BL_FD_12354 | JGI IMG/M metagenome (IMG submission 12354)
ACAACCTCACCGAAGCCGTCCGGATCACTGCCTGCCGCGGTCAAAAGAATATCCCATCCGAAAAGCTCAATAAGTCCCGAAACGAGCGTTACATATGTTCCTGTCATATTGACCGTATCTTCTATAACAGAAGAAATCGTATGATAGTTTTCGGTAAATTTGTTTGCCCATTCCTTTACGTTTACAGAGCAGAGCTTTTCGGTTGCCCTAAAAGCAAGGGCTTCGTCTTCATCCTTAAACGGACAAAAAAGGTTGTTGTCAGCGTCTACTCCGTCAGCCGCGTATTCAGCGTGACCCATGGAGGTGCGGTATTCACCGAGGATATAGCTGTGCAGACAGACATTCCACTGCATGGCGAAATCCCATTCCTTCATAAAAGCTCCCGCGGCACGGTTTTGTTCTTCTGTGCCGCTCTTTGACGAGACCTCGATTCCGGTAACCTTTTTGACAAGCTCCCAGTGATACGGCGCTGAGTATTCGGTGCGGGGGACGATATCCGGCATTTCAAGATTAAGTGCCGCTATTCCTGGTTCCAAAGACATTTTTCATTCCTCACTTTCGCGAATATTCGCAATTGAATTTCTTGCACAAATATTGGTGTTAAGCTCAATTCTTTTCGGCGGAGAGCTAAGGTCGCCCGAAAGACGTTTAAGAAGCGTTTCCGCGGCAAGAACCCCTATTTGTTCTATAGGCTGTTCAACAAGCGTGATTTGCGGCTTGATTACATCGGAAAGCTCGAAATGGTCAAATCCGATAATGGAAATATCAGTCGGAATTTTTAAATCAAGCTCGTTAATAGCGATTACCGCGCCGATGGTCAGATGGTAGCTTGTTGCGAAAATTGCAGTTGGAGGATTTTCTGATTCGAGTATTTTTTTAACCATTTCATAAGCTATTTTAAAATCATACTTAGCATACATTATAAGATCTTCATTTGGCTCCAACCCGTAATATTTGAGAGCCTTTTTATATCCGTCAAGCCGTCCTACGCCGGTGTAGTCGTCGCGTGCGCCCAAAACGATGGCGATGTTTTTATGTCCTGCCTGTATAAGCTTTTCAGTTGCTCTGAACCCGGCCTCCGAGTTATTAACTAAAATTTTATCCGCGTAAAGATCCTTGATATCCTCATTTATAAGAACTAAAGGCTTGTTTTGTTTGGTGAATTCCTCAAGTGTCGGAAGATAATCGCCGGAAAGGTAAAGAATCGCGCCGTCAACCTTTTTGTCAAGCAAATACATGAGCTTTTGCTCCTGTTTTTTTACATCCATACTAAAAGAACAAAGCAAAACCGTGTATCCGTGCGCAATAAGTATACTTTGCGCTATTTCAACAATGCTTGCGGCGAATTGGTCGGTAAGGCTGTCAATAAGTATTCCGACAGACATGCTTTTCCGGCTTTTTAAGCTTTGTGCGATGGTGTTGGGCTTATAGTTAAGCACTTCAATTGCCTCTTTGATCTTTTGCATGTTCGCCGGTTTAAGCTCCTTGCCGTTAAGATATGAGGAAACGCTCCCTACAGAAACGCCGGCATATTCAGCAACATCTTTTATCTTTATAGCCATGTAAATTTCCTTTCAGGTGTCAGATTTTGCAGTCGAAGCTATGGTGCCCTTTACAAAAGGCTTTTGTTTTTCCGTCCTCATAAACAAATGTAAAGGGGATGTCCGAATTAATTTCGACATGGCAGGTATCATTGCCTTTTTCGCAGCTTACAGATATACTTCCGTCGGGTACAGGCACGGTTCCCGACACGGTGTTCACCGAAGGATCAAAAAGAGGTCTTATGACAGCGCTTTTAAATCCGTTTTCAGCAGGCTTAATGCCAAGAAGAATTGCCGAAAGGTAATAAATCGGAACGCTTCCCCAACCGTGACAGTCGCTTCTTTGGGTAACCGGATCTTCAAGCCAGGTGGTCAGATTAAGCTCCGTAAGATCGATAAATTGCTTCATTTGGCCGGGGATAAGTGAATAAAGTCCCGCTTTTTCAAGCGCGGATATGGCGAAATAGGTGTGAGAGTAGGATACCTGAGATAAACTCGAATCTGCAAACGCCTTTTCAAGGATTTCTTTCGATGCGTCGCTTTTTACCGCGCCGCATAGAACTGCCCATATCTGAGCGTGAACCGAAAAGGTTTTTGTAATCTCTCCGTCGGCGTATAACCCTCTGCTGCCGTCGTAACAAAAACGGTTTATCGCTTCGGCGGTTTTTTTGTATATTTCCCTGTAGTCGTCGGCTGTACCCGGTTTGTCGCAATATTCAAAAAGCTCGGATGCCGCAAGTAGCGCGCAGGCGTACATTTGTGTTAAAACAGTCATACCCTCTCCCTCCTGAAGCGGAACAACGCTTGACAGGTACCATCCGTCTACCCAGTCGATAAAATTCCATTTATCACAGGTTGACACCAAGCCGTTTGGAAGCGTATGTCTTTCAAAATAAGAAAGAACACCGGTTATATCGCTTAAAAAGAGCTTTATAAAATCTGCGTCTCCTCTATAAAGAGCGTACTCCCGGAGCATCATAATATGATGAAGTGAAAAAGAAGGGATTTTTGAGGGGATGGCGGAGGGGGCACGGCATCCTGTAAGACCGTCGTCGGTAACTGATTTGTGAAAATCTTCAATGGCTTTTCTTGTAAGCAAATCGTCACGGGTCAAATGATATACAAACATTGCGGCAAGCCTTGTATCGAGCACATACTGAAGCTGTTCATAATAAGGACAATCGACATAGGTGTCGAACATACACCTCTGAAGAGTACGGATGCTTATGTCGTATAATTGAGAATACTTTGAATTGTCGCAGGAAAAACTGCTGTCTAGGGATAACGGATATCCGGTTTCTGCAAAGTGAATATCACTGATGCTACAGTCTTCATAAGCCTTCACAATAATTCTGACGAAACGGAAGGTGCGAAAATAAAAGGGGGAGTAAACGGTTTTTTTTTCTGTTGTGTGGAAAATATCACACTCGCCCTCTATCTCTCCTGAGGAATCGTCCCGTTTTTTCTTCTTTTTGGAATCCTTGTCAATATAGCTTTCTGTATATATCAGCGTAACATCGGCTTTTCCCTCAGCTGTAAAATACGGATAAGCGGTCATGAGGACCGACGCATCCAAATCCGCGTATATTTCACTGCCGGCGGGAACAAAAAGACTGTCGGGCGATGCGTTTTCACAATCGGTTTTTGTTATACGGCTAAAGCTCTTTTTTTCTTCGTATAAAAACGGTATCGGACGCTCCTTAAGAATCATTTCGTAATTTTGCCCGTATTCGGAAATCGGAGCTGGCGAAAGCAGGTTGTCAGAAACTTCCCAGACCCTCCCAAACCCTTCGTCCGATAATTTCATAAAATCATTGTCGATTAATTCGCCAAACTGCTCTTCAAAATTGGTTGCCCACATTGCGGCAGCGGGTCGAAGACTTTTGATGCCTGTCTCTTTTTTGCACTCCCAAAGAATATTTGTGCTGATGTTTTCGTAAGCGGATCCGTTTTTTTCAAGCACACCGTCAATCATAAGCCCGCCGTGGGTTTTTCTGAAAAGCGCAGCCGGTCCGAATTCCGAATCAAAGCATGGGTGCATGCCGGCATAGTGAATAGTACGGACAGCGATAATGTTTGTGCCGTTTGTCAAATGCTTTGCTAAGTCAAGAGTGTCGTAATAGCGTGTAACGCGGTCTCCCCGGCAAGGGCCGCGCTGAATAAACAAGCCGTTAACGTATAGCTCATACCGATGTTCTGCGGAAATTTTAATTGTGAGACCGCTTCCCTCAGACGCCTCGAAAATACGTCTGAAATATACAATTTCATTTTCGAAGGGGTTAAAATCGGGCAGATAAATCCATTTACTGTCTGACATTTATTATCACTCACTTACTTAATTTGGTATGGCGGATACAGATGTATACAGGCAAATTAACTGATAAAACTATATTCTCAATTCATTAATTTGTCAATGTCTTTTATTTTAGCAAATATGAATCGGTACAAATTTGTTATTTCAGGAATTATATGGATAAATTAACTAATAAAACTATACTATTAATTCGCTAATTTGTCAATGCTTTTTATTTTTTTGGTTACTTAAATGTTTTTTTGTTGACAATACATGCTTGCAATGCTATAATACAAATGAATTTGAAAAGGATTACAGCCAACAAACAAGCAAAAAATAACGTTTTTATGAGATGAAATGGTAAGTTTGATTTTAATGAACCGATTCAATAAACAGGAGGAGAGTTGCTATGATTTTCGCCAAACGATTAAAATCTGCTGTTTCATGTGCCGTGATTTTTGCGCTTGTGGTTCAAATCGTTTATTTTGCAACCAATAAAACCTATGCGGAATATGAATATCTTAAATGGACGTGCAGCAACGGCGCGGAGAATCTGCAAAATGCCAACGGGTTTACCCATACGGCAAAAGACGGAGAATTTGCGGTTTTTAATAAAAAAATAAAAGCAAATACTTTGTCGGTTGATTTTCGTATACAGGATATTTCCGCTTATAATGACGGCAGCAAAAAAGACGCTTTATACATAGGGCTGCAAAACGAAAAGGCAGGATTTACCGAAAGCGCTTGTGACGCGCTGATTTTTTCGGTTGTCCCTTTTGTAAAAAACGGCAAAAACGGAATACAGGCCGAAGCTTTTTATAAAAGCGGTTCGCAGTCATTTTTGCAAAATAAAATCAGCACAGAGCCTTATTTTGTTGAAATGGATATAGACGGTCTGTCGTGGCTTAATTTGTCGCTGCGAAAAGACGGAGATGCATATTTGCCATATTTTAACGGTGTTAAGCTTGATACAATGGGAGTTTTGGGAAAACAGGGATTTTTTGCGGCTCTTTCTAATTTTGATTGCTATGCTTCCTTCGCTGCAGGTGCGGAAGCAGGCACGCGGTTTAAATATAACATAGTAAACATAAACGGCATTTTTACAGGAAACAGGAATGAAAAAGGGTCTTCTGTAGGAACGGCCGAAAACCTTGAATCGCTTAATTGGAGCAGTGAGGCATACAACGAACAAGGCCAAATTGAAGCGTCGGTTACCAAAACAACCGAAGGGCTTAATGTTGTAAATTCACCGGAATGCAGCGAAACCTTGGTTTTATCCGATCAGGAGTATGCTTTTGACCAATTTTCTTTTGATTTTTCTTTTAGCCGTTTTAGTGATTATTCTGTGTGGAGCGATACTTCCATTACCTCGTATAATGAAACCTCTCTTTTTATTACAGGAAACCGTGAAGGCAAAAATGGGCTGACAATTTCATTTAAAACCGTAAAAAAAGATTCGGTTGACGGCGTAATGGTCAAGGTTCAGCAGATTCTTGATTACGATTATAAAGACGGAGTGTCGGAATTTGTTCCGGTAAGCCTTAACAAAGGCACAAAAATGAACTGCCGTATTGTAAAATTGCCGGACGGACACCATATTTCATTTAATGGAACAATTCTTGGGGCAATAGATTTAAGCTATATAAATTCGTCGTTTTTAGAGGATTTTGAAAACAATAACTGTACCGCGATGATTTACGTATATTCACAAGACAAGGACGGCGCGGGCAAACAGAAGGAGCTTGCCATAAACATACACAATATAAACGGTATGTTTGCGGGCGGCTCAGAACTTGCGGCCGATGAAACCGATGTTGCTCCCGATTCCGAGGAAGAGCTTGTAAACTGGACATATTCAGGCGGTTCAAAGGGTACCGCCATAACAACAGGCGAACAGACTGACAACGGCGTAAAATTTCATGTTCCCTACCCTGAATACGATGAAAGCGGCAACGCCTTTAACGCGCTTTATCAGGTTCCGGTTAAGGTTGAGGGTTACACATTGGGTCTTATGCTTTCGGAATTTCCCGGATTTATGACTGCGGAAGTGTGGACCCCGGGGGCCGATCCGTCTTTAGATGATCACGTGTTCAGCATGTATCTTCTTAACGAACAGAATCTTAACAGCGCAGAGGGTATCCGTGTTGACCTTCGTCCCTTCAGAGTCGGCGAAAATCAAGGTGTGCGTATAGAGGTTATGCACGTAAAAAACGGAACGATTGTAAAGCGTCTTGATAACTCGCAGCCGCCCTTCAGGGTAATGGAGCTTAAAAAAGACACAGTGCTTAAATTTCAGTTCAGAAAAGTAAACGGCATGTGGCGGTTTTTCTTCAATGACGAACGCTACACGGGAATAGATATGACGGTTTTTGATGACATTCTGGACAGCTATTCAGACCATAAAGGCTATGTCCTTTTTAAAGGGTATCAAAACCATAACAAGCCGATAGGCATTACTGTCACACGCATAAACGATATTAATTTTACAAAATATCCGCTGCCTGAGGAAGATGACTCCATACAGGGACAGTGGTCAATAATACGCACAAGTGTTCCGACGGGCGGAAGTGCTTATGTTACAAAGGACGGAACACGGACAAAAATAAGCATTCCCCAAAACAGTAATTCGCTTTTAGCATATTACGACCAACCTGTTGCCGCAACTCGTTTTGGAGTACGGTTTAAATTTGATTCTTTTCCGTATTATTTTAAAGACAACGACTGGGGCAGTGAGCTTTCGGTATCTTTTGCAATCATGAACGGAAGCGACTATGACCACAGCAGCGGAATAATAACAAAAGTCAAGCCGTATGAGGTTACGCAGACCGGAGCGAAAGGGATCAGGATAGAATGCTTTTATAACGAAAACGGAATAGACATAAAGCGGTTGGATTCATCAATGTTCTTTCTTCCGGCCGACCTTGCTCTTTCGGACGTATATATTGAATTTGCCAAGGTTAAAGGTAAATGGCGTTTTTATCTTAACGAGCAGCCATGCACCGATGTTGATTTCGGTTTGCTTCCCGTAACAATGGAAGAGCTGTTCCCTGCAGGAGAGGGAAACCTGTTTTCCACTACATACAGTGCAAAAGCGGAAAAGCTTGATTACACGGTTTTAAAGGTCGGAAACCGCGACGATATCGGAGAAGCTTCTGACCCGGCGGAGGAATTCGGACTTTCGCAAAGCAATTGTGAGGAGACGCCGCAAGGCCTTAATTTTAAGCTTTCTCAGTTTTCAAATAATTTAATGGCCATATATGAAAAACCGCTTAAGGTTGATGGTTTTGAAATGTATTTCAGGCTTCCGGAATATCCGTACTATTTTACCGACTGGTCAAAAGAAGTCAGATACACTGTTGCTTTGACAGCAAAAGCAGGAAGTATTTTAAACAAGGGAATTGCGTTTTACATACGGCTGATGGAGGTCGACGGGCAAAACAAGCTTTATATCGAGGCTGCCCAGGACGGAGATTTTGCCAACAGGTCGTATGGAAAAAGCTATATAAACGCTGAAGCGTCACAGTATTCGCCCCTCAAGCTTTCGATTAAAAACGACGGTATGTGGCGTGTCTATGTTAATGATGTGCCTGTTCCTGAAATAAGTCTTATAGGATTTAATTCAAATGTGTACAGTCACTATCAAAGCGGCGAGGGATATCTTCATTTAGGCCTTTTTAACACCGAGGCAAAACCAATGCGCCTTATATTAAGTAAAATCAATCAAACCTCTTTTTGTGACAGCGAAACCATTATTGAGCCGCTTGTGCTCGAAGAAAGGGAGGAGCAGGAGCCCGAACAGCCTCCCGAGGACAATACGCCGCCGCAAACAACATCTGATGCTGATTCTGCAAGTTCTGAAAGCAGTGCAGAAGACTCGGCGTCAAACGGTGGAAATCAGCAAAGCACAGAAAATGAAAACCGGCCGCAAAGCTCTGATCCTGTAAAAAATCTTGTTTTGCAGGGCGGAAGCATAAACGACAGATATGAAAAAGGCGACGCGAAAATAATTCACAAAGGCAGTGCCGCGGTGAGTTATAATAAAATTTCCGAAAACGGATACGACATGAAGCTAGGGCACGGTTTTACTCTTTCAATTCCCCCGGATTTTCTCTTGGGGATTGAGCAAAACGATATTTTCAAAGTAGTAAAGCAAGAGCTTTATCCTGATACCTTTGCAAAGGTCAAAAAGGACGAATCAATCACATTTTTAAGAGGCTTTATGCTTTTGTGTACGGTAAATGATGAACGGTTCAGGCTTATGGATAAGGAGCTTTTCATGAGCTACGAGCTTCCTGATGATATACTTGAAACGATTAACGGTAAGGATAACGTCAAGATGTATTATCTTTCTGACAACGGACCTGTTGAGGTTTTATCAGAATGCGACGGAAAAACAGTAACCTTTAAAGGTGACCGTTTTGCAAACGAATACGTGCTGGCAACCAATACCGGAAATCTTTTAAAGGCGGTACCGCTTTCTTACACGGTTTCTGCCGAAGATGAACCGGACAATTTTCCTGTTTGGATTATCATCGCGTCGGCAGGAGTTCTTCTTGCGGCAGGGGCGGCATTCACATTCATTATTTTAATTAAAAAGAAGAAAATCCGCATAGGGAGGATGAATAAAGCATGAAAAGTTTGAAAAAAACGCTCATTACCATTTTATGCTTATGCTATGTCTTTTTTCTTTACGGATGCAGCAGCGAAGGAGGGGGCGTTAAACCTGTGAAGGATTTTGATTATTCAGGAGAAAGCGATTACGAATTTTCCCAAACCACAACCGACGATTTTCCGGATACGCCGGACACACCTGTAAACAATAACAATGCAAATAACGGTTCATCCTCTAAAAACGGAAATAAAACTCCTGATTCGGGTACTTCGTCACAGTCGGTGCCTGACGACGATTATAAAGAAACAATTAACAGCGGCGCGCTGCTCAAAGACCCTCTGTTTTCGGCAGGATACCGCGCCGACTGGCAGCTTGGACTTGGATACACAGGAGATGCAAGATTTCGCAAAGGTGAAATTACGTCATACCGCAATATTTCTCCGCGCACAATCAATATAGTCCCGTCGGGAACCGACCGCGGAAAATACTGGGAAATACTTACAGAGGATCATCTTAATAAATATCTTTATACAAAGGAATTTGAGTTTGACGGGGGAACCGAGGGCTTTAACGCCACAAACGGCGGAATTTCGGCCGAAAAAAGCTCGCTTTATCTAAACACAAATTCAGACGGGGCGTATATTGAAAGTCCGGCGCTTTCGATGAGCACAAATGAAAACAATCTTATACGCGTGCGGCTTCGCAATCCAACCGGGAGCAAAGCTTTAAAACTGATGTTCATAACTAATACCGATACGTCATGGAATGACACAAAATCGGTAAATGTCAACATGACCGCGGGCAATACATCGTCGCGGGCGGTTTCCTACGGTTTTAATATGTACCAAAACGACAATTGGAAGGGCACAATAACAAAAATCAGACTTGTGTTCGGTGCGGGAAGCGCCACAAAAACAACCGATAAGCTTAAAATGTTTGAAATTGAATATATTAACTTTGCAAGCGCTTTGGTCGAACGGTATTGGGACAACAAGCTCAACGTAAATCCGATTGACGTAGTGAATAACAACAACCTGCTGAAGGTAACAAAATATAACATGCAGAAGAAGGATTACCAAAACTATAAAATGGCGGAGGTAACTACTAACAAAAACGGTTCCCTTACCATGTGGAATAATTCCGCAAATCATCCGCAAATCAGCAAAAATGTATATTACAACAATCCTGATATGGAATGTTGGCCGGCGCTTTATCTGTTCCAGAATTTTAAAACACAGGTTCCGCTTTCAAGCTTTGAAAAGGTGCAGGTGTCATTTGACATCGTTCTTGAAAAAGTTAAGCACACGCCCTCCGGACGTGAAGGAAGAGTAATAAGCGATACCAACGGCTTCGGAGATGTTACATTAAATGACGAAGCAGGCTTGACTGTTCAGATTTTTTACAGAAATAAATTTGACCAAAGCAAAATGTTTTACACAATGCTAAGGCTGTATAGCTCCGAGGGAACGTATTTTCAGCATATGGACGGCGACTATTTCGGAGCGGTATTTTACTGGCCTGAGCAAAGCTCAGCAACCGGTATGGAGTACGGTGAATTCCCGCTTACAATAGGCAAAAAAGCAAAGGTATCCTTTGACGCCAAGGCGCTGCTTGCAAAAGGCATGGAAATTGCTATGGATAATCCGCGCTTTGCCGAGCTTTCTTCGTCGGTTAACGATTACAACATTGACGGTTTTTATTTGGGCTGGGAGTATTTAGGAGACTTTGAAACCCAATTTACCGTAAGCAATCTCAAAGCAACAGGTGCCGAAAAAATTACACCTATAAGGGAGTTCACATTTGACAACAATTCGTCAGAGGGCTTTAAACCAAGCAACATCAATGCCGTTTTGCAAAGCTTTGACGGAGTAACCCATCTGCGCTTTGCCGAGGCTACTGAGCTGATTTCTCCATCGGGACTTAAGCTTGATGCGAATAAAGCCAAGCTGCTTAAATTCCGTGTAACAAGTGACGCCTCCAAAAAATTTATTAACGGCCAGTTTGCATGGCGAAGAGAAGGCGACAGCGAGTGGCAGCCAATGAGGAAGGCTCAGTC
>JGI994J12354_10005806_pt1 | contig 10501 bp, 12 predicted proteins | sample IntmicLarv3ML3BL_FD_12354 | JGI IMG/M metagenome (IMG submission 12354)
GTATTCCTCAGGCACGGTTGTCAGGTAGTGTCCCGCCAGCAAAAGCGCCTTCGCTTCAGCCTCGGTGATGGCGGGATAATCGCCTAGTTTTTCTGACAAATCCATACGGGTTAAGCGGATGGATGAAAGATATCCCCGTTGGTTTGTGTGAAATGCTGTTTTCTCGAAGTGAAAGCGCAATAGCCTTTCCACAGAGCTGCCGGCAGCCTCAAAAATTTCGTAGGTAAAGAATCGCTCTCCCGCAAAAGTATAGTTGCCGAAAGCATTTGCCGCAGGCGATTGATAGCCCAGAGCCTCCCGATATTCTTCCAAAAAGTAATCGGCGAGCGCTTGCGCGTCCTCCATCGTGAAGGCGGCTTTGTCGCGGTATGCCGCAGGCAATGGGATTTCGGTTTTATAGTCAATGAAAGTATCGCCGTTTGGATCTACCGTAATGCTGGCCAAGTCACAGTCTGCCATCACACTGAACCCATAGGGGATGCCGTCTTCGGGCATCCCTTCCCGTTGCAGTTTTCGCCGCATACTTTCCAATTGAGCGTCCGTTGGATGTGTTTCTATAGACAAAACAGCAAGCCCGAAACGGCGGGCGGTTTCCTCTGCCAGCGCGGTCATGTCAGAAACGGACAGCCCGCTCGTGATATAGTAGCCGCCCCGCAGTGCCGCCTGTGCTTTGTTTGCATACACGGGCAAGCTTTCAGGTGTCCAATCTTTCGACCACGGGTTGCCGTCGATAAGTTCTGCCGCGTCATACATCATATGTGCGGCAAACCCGGCCCCCATGGCATAGGAATCCAGCCGCAGCAAGGGCAAATCCGGCGTGCGCGGGGTCAGCATGGCGGTGACATACGCCTCCGCCTCGTCCAGCGATTCTGCATTTTTGATCAGGCCGAAGGCCTCGCGGGCGAAGGTTAGGCCATTCTCCGTATCCAGAAACGCATACCTCTCTCCGTCAAGGAAAAAGTGTGATGCAACTTCCTGCAAGTAGAGTTTGGCCTCGCCCGCCTCCATGAGGGTTTCCGCGTCATGCGCCATTGGCATGAATATGCCTGTCATGCCTTCCCGCATGGCCGAAGCAATGCCGCCCGCCGTCGAAACCTGCACATCCCTGCCAATTGCGCCGGACAGCAGCACCGACACCACATCACCCGCTTGACAAGCGCCTCTGTAAACATATCCCACTTCTATATAGGCGATTGCTTGGTATACTTTGGTTCCGTTTAGGCTGATTTCGATATTGCGTATCTCGCGGATGATGCCTCGGAATATGTCAGTGTCCCGCTGATGGAAAATCTCATCCTCTGTCAAAAATGCCAAGCAGGCCGTCGAGGCAGGAAGGTCGCTTATATTTAAATCATCGGCATACTGCACCTTAACATTGCCGACCGAACGCGTTAATGTAAAATTTTCCTGCGGTGCAGCCAAGGGGGGCGGCGTAGTGTTTGCGGCAACCTTTTCGGTATGCTGTGCTTCCGCGCAGCCGATTGCAGGCAATGGCACGATTTCCCTGTTTGGCTGTAGGAAATATGCGCCCCCTGCCACGGCGACCAAAAGCGCTGCCGCCACACCAAGCCACGCTTTTGGTTTTGGCCGCGCAAGGCCTTTTTCCGCCGCCGTGATAAGGGCATCATCAATGCCGCCAATGGCGTCAAGCAGGCGTTCCTCTCTGTCTGTGGTCATATCGATATCCCCTCGCTTTCCAAATAATCCCGCAGGCGGCGGCGCGTCCGAAACAGCATGGATTTCACTTTGCCCTCGCCCATGCCGAAGCGGGAAGCGATGCCCGCGACGCTCTCTGCATACCAATACCGCCGCACAAAGACTTGTCTGGCCTCTGCCCGCTCTGTGTACAAAAACGCGCTGATGGCACGGGAAACGACGCTTTCGTCATAGGCGGATTCCACCGTGTCCCTCGCGGGAAGGCAGTCGGACAGCTCCTCCAGCAGCACCGTCACTGTGTTACCGCCGCGCTTTTGCGTGCGGTTTGCTTTGTAGCGGTTCAGCGACAAATTGCGGGTGATGCGTCCGATAAATGCGGCAAACGCCGTGGGGCGCGCAGGCGGTATGGCATCCCACACCTTGAGATAGGTGTCGTTCACGCATTCCTCAGCATCCTCGGCGCTGTGCAGTATGTTCATGGCAATGGCAATGCAGTGCCGCCCGTATTTTTGCGCGGTTTCCTTGATGGCGGATTCGGCACGTGCCCAAAACAGGGTCAGTATGGCTTCGTCGTCCACAGCGGTCACCTCCTTACTTATATAGACAACATTTTGCGGGATTGGTTGCGTGCGCTTTGTTTGAAATGGGAAAGCCTCTTACCGTAACGATTGTACGATAAGAGGCTTGTTTTCGATATTCGGCTTGCGTGGGGCAGATTTTAGTAATCCCGCATCCGCTTCCATACATCCAAAAGCATCAAATACCGGTCCGGGTTGATGCCGGTAAAAGGCACGTTGCTGGTGCAATAGATATACCCGCCGTTTGGCTTGCCGTGGGTCAGGCAGTACTCCGCGCTGGCCACAAGCTCCTCATCTGTGCCTGTTTGCATATAGGCGCAGTTGACATTTCCGCAGAGGGCCACCTGGTCGCCCACCATTTCCTTAACAACTTTGATGTCTACCCCGGCCATGGGGTCAAGCGAGTGCAGGGCATGGGGTTTGCAGGAAACAAGCTGGTCAAGGATGGGCATGATATCGCCATCGGTGTGTTTGATGACGTACAGCCCTGCCTTCTTCGCCTCTTCCACGATTTTGGCCAGATACGGCGTAACAAACTGCGAAAACATGTCGGGCGATAAAAACGGGCCGGAGTTATAGCAGTAGTCGCTGCACATATAGCCCACCTCAATGCCGCTTTCGGCCAGAAGTTTGTTGCGCTCGATAGCGATTTCCATGATTTCTTTAGCGCGTGCGTGAACCCCGTCCGGGTCGTCCGCGATTTCATATACAAAATCGTACATGCGGTTTCCGTCCGGTATGGAGAATGTGCCGTCCGCATGGTCGCCGAGCATACGGAAATCCCCAACCATCTCGCGCAGGTATTTCAGGAACAGTTGACGCTCCTCACTTTCATGCGGGAAACGGCCCGCTGCGCAATGATGCGCCGGAACGATGCAATACTCCAATTCTCCGTGTACGAAGGCCACGTCCTCCGCCAGTTTGTGCAGCATGGTTTCCTTTTCCAGCCTTGTCAGCAAATGCACGTTTTCGCGCCGCAGCGCTTCCGGGAAGAAGTCGCGCCCAAACACTTCCTTCTCTAACTGAAATTCCAGCTCGAAAGTTGGCACTTGGTCAGGTTGCTGCAAGGTGAGCGCCGCCACAGCGCGCTGTTTCGGTGTCATAACCGATTGCCCCATTGTTTTCCCCTCTTTTCTGCTTTATGATTCATGTAATGGATGCGGCGGAAAATTTGCCCGCCACAATCATTATAGCACATGGCGGACATTTCGCAATAGTTTTATCCAAGGCATGTGCCTTGTGCGCTGAAATTAAAACAACGCGCCGGAAGTCGGGCGCGGTGAAGGCGTCTGATTTCCGGCGCGCGTGGTCGTTGCGCCGCGGTTAGTGATTATTCATCTGTTCCACGCATGGTTTTCAGCCTGCGGTACTCCATTTCCAGATGGCGGGCCTTGCGCTCTTTTAGATAGCGCATAATGCCGCCGTTAAGCCTTGGTTTGGCATAATGAACCAGCCGCACCGCGAACCGAACACTCCAGAATAAGCACAGCAGCACGCCGTACATCTCGGCTTCGCTCCAATGCAGTGCCAGAAGCACACACACGCTGAACAAAACCAGCGCCAAATCAAACCCCTGCCAAATGAGGTTCTTCCGCTCGGCCAGGCGGCGCTTGGCTTGCTCCAGCAGCACGGCATCCTCCAATGTCGACGGTGCCTCAATGTGCCGTTCTTCTGTATACTTTGAGTCGTTATCCACAACCCGATATGACGTTTCCATTCCGATACCCTCCTGTGGCCGTGACAAGCAGATGGTGCCATCGCCAACCCACGCGGCGCGGCCGCTTTTGACGAACTGCCTCGCGCGTTTTTCGTAGGTCGGATCAAGGGCTGCCCCGTGCCAATCTACGACATTGATTCGTTTGATAATCCAATCACCTCGATCATTCGTTTTTTGTAATGGGTGCCTTCCCCGTGGCTTCGTTTTTTGTGATGGGTGTCGTCCCCGGCCGATTTCAGTATACCATGAATAAGAAGAACATCGGCGCGGAACCCCGCGAACGCCTAGTGCCGCGTATCGCGTGGCTCCACTTGTGTTCTTCTAAATTCATTATACTACAAACGGCGCGAAAAGGAAACCCCTTTTCGTGCCGTCAACAGCAAAAACGAAGGTAGTGGCCAAGCACGCGCCCGCAATGGCGCAAGGACCGCTGTCAAGCCACTCTCAAAACTTCGCACTTCTATTTTTTCTTTCGCAAAGCAGGCAAAGCGCGCATACATTCCGCGATATACAAAAGCTCCTTCATACTGAGTGTGGAGATGAGCGATATAACCGATTCTTGCGCCCTGCGCAGTTCGCTGTTTACAGGCGCTGACAAGCGCACGCTGTTCGACTCCTTCTTGGCGCCGCCTGCCGGGCTTGTCAACTCATCAAGGGTGCAGCCCAAAAGCTCGCAAATGCGCACCAACAACGCCAGACTGGGGCAGCGCTCCCCTCGCTCCAGCAATCCGATATAGGAGGGGGCCGTGCCAAGCTGGCCTGCGATCATTTCGATGGTCAGCCTGCGGCGCTTGCGTTCCGCCCGCATGTTGGCGCCAATCGCTTTGGTAAGCAGCGCCATTCGGCTGTCCTCATCGGAGGAGAGTTTCGGCTCCGGCTCTTCCCGCGTGGCTTTGGCTTCCTTTGCGTTTGGTTTGCGTTTCGGTAAAGCGGTGCTTTCTGTTTTGTGGATTCCCATTTTTGCATTCTCCTTTTTTTGTACGTTTACGCAAAGAGGCAATCACATGCGGCAAACAATCATGCTCACATCATCCAATTCATACCGTGCGCCGAGGTGCCACTCGTCCTTAAAAAACATGGCGCTTAGCTCGTCCAGTATCACTTCGGGGGGCAGCCCCGCCTCGCAGCTTTCACAAAGCAAGGTGGTCAGCCGCGTGTAAAACTCTTCCGCGCTGTCTATATATAGATTATCGGCTAATCCGTCCGTATAGAATACAATATAATCATTTTTGTCATATTCTATATTATATTGCTCATAGTTGGCGTCGCGCATCATGCCTATGGGTGTCCCTGACGATTCCAGCTCCGCGCATTGCTTTGTGCGCGCGCTGTACCGAACAGGGAGGGTTTGCCCGGCATTGCTGTAACAAATGCGCCGCTTGCCGGTGTCAATAATGGCGTAAAACATGCAGGCATACATAGGGCTGCCGCTGTTTTCAAAAACGTCGCTGAAGGCATTGTTCATGTGAAACAAAAACTGCGCCGGGTTATCGTAACGGGGAGCGAAGTTTCGTATCATCATATGCAGCATGGCCGTCAGAAGCGCCGCGGATATGCCATGCCCCGACACATCGCCCATGGCCACCGCCACAATGCCGCCGCCCAGCGGCACCACGTCATAGAAATCGCCGCCGATTTGTATGGCAGGCATGTAACGGGAGAGAATGCGCACGCCGCCCTGCGTCAAATCATGCTCACGTATGAAGGCGCGCTGCACCTGTTTGGCCATGGCCAGTTGCGCCTCCAGCAAGGTATCTTTTTCTGCCAGAGCCTTATACTGCTGTTTCAGCTCGTCACTCAAATGCTTGATGCGCAAAAGAGCCTTCGCTTTTGACAGAAACAGGGACACATCCTCTGTTTTGTATATAAAATCATCGGATCCGCACTCGATTGCGCAAACGCGGGCGTTTTCGGAATCATTGGCGCACATAAGAAGCACCGGGATATATTGGGTTTCGGCATGGCGTTTCAGGCGGCGGCAGGCATCAAACCCGCTTTCGCCGTCAGGGTTTTGGTCAATAATCACAAGATCCGGCCGTGACAGGCGCATCTTTAGAGGAAGGCCGGTGCTGTTTGATAACTGCGTGACATCGTACCCGTGCCGGGCAAAATGTTTTGCCAGCACATCCGCGCTTCGCTCCGAAGCGTCTACAATCAATATTTTATGCATCGCAAGACACCCGTTTTCGGAATAAAATGGTGTTGCCAACAACATTAAACTGCAATGTATCCGTTAAAGCGCAGGCAATGCGCACGCCGCGCCCGTGCACCGCTTCACAGTTCGCCGCTTCGGCAAACCCGGCCAGCAAAGCACAGTGGTCGAACCCGTCGCCTTCGTCTGAAATGACGCAATACACCACATCGCCCTTGATATCGAGGGTCACACTGACAGTTTTCTTCCGGTCGCCGCGGTTGCCGTGTATGACCGCGTTTAGGAGCAGCTCGCTTAGTATCAAACGCAAGTCATACTCGTCTTCCTCGGGCATCTGCAAAAAATGCATTTTAATAATCCCGAGAGCTTCTGCCATAACAGACTTAACATGAAACAACTCACTTGGGAAGGAACGATGGAAAAGACTCATAGCAGACACCTCGCCTTCGATAGACTTGCAGCGAAACAGCCTTTTGCGGTTTCGCCGCAAGTCTAATGCGCATCCCTATAATTTCATGACATGGTGCGTTTTTTGCATCTGTATGGCAAGGCCTGTGCCGTTGTTTGTGATGGTCATATTGTCCATAAGCGCTTGGATCATCAGTATGCTCATTTCCTCATCGTCTGCGTTATCGATCGCATTTTCACTGGTTAAAGCGATGGCCACATGTCCGTCGCCTATATCAAATACCAACCGAAATAAACTGCCGCAGCCGTGGGATTTTCGTATGATGTAAGTGCAGGCCTCGGAAACCGCCGCTTTGATGTCCTCTGTTTCATCCACGTCAAACCCTTGCCGGTTTGCGATGGAAGAGGCAGTCAGCCGCGCTGTGGACACATAAGCCGCGTTTACGGGCAAGGAAAGCTCAATGGTTTCCGTGATTTTCGGCTTACTCATGCGCATCACCGCCTATGATAAAGGTTTTGTCCAAATTTGTGATTTTGAACAGCTTCGCCAGATGCGGACGCAGCTTATGCAGCGTGATGTTGCTGCCGTCTGCCTTCACGCTCTTTAACACCTCAACAAGGGCGCCGAGCCCCGTGCTATCGATGTACTTAAGCGCTTCGCAGTTGATGACAATGTCTGCGGGTTTGATTGTCCCGAGGGCAATCAAAGCATTGCGAAACGCGGCCGAGTTAAAGATGTCTACCTCACCCTCGGGACGCACCTGCCACACGGCTTGCTGTTCATCGTATACGGCGTTTAATTGATATTCCATCATTTGCACCCCCTTTGGTTTGCACAGTGTCACAGCCTTTATCTTTACCTTTATTGTACATGCTTATTTAGCATCTGTCATTCCTTATTTATTGACGTGGAAGGGCAGAGGTCGTATAATTATGTAGAACGTTAATATTTAAGAAAAGGTTGCATCCAATATGCCGGTCGTAGGAGAGGATTTTTTATGGAGCGGTTTGAAGAGCAATGTGCAGTTGTTTTCGAGTGTTTGGGTGCGCTTCAAACGATGGTGCTGTCAACCTCCTTCAAACGGATAAAACGTTTCGGAAATATGAGCAGTTGCAAGGCAATCCAAATGTGGCCTTATGCACAGACAATATACAGATAGAGGGCCGGTGTACAGAATTGGGACATCCCAATTCCGTTCCGTTTTTCAGCCAATTGTATGCGTTGTATTTTCCCTCGTCCTATCGAAAATATACACATCCGGAAAACGAGCGTGTTTTTGAAATAACGCCGCGGCATATACAAAGGTGGATTTACGAAAACGGCGAACCTTTTATGGAAATATTCGATTTTGGTACCGGGAAATACGGCAAACAGCCCTATGCAGGGTCATAACGAATGGCCGTGCACACAAAATGAAGGAGGCATACCAAATCATGAATAAGACAAAAAGCATAACTTTCTTGGGTCCGCAGGGTTCTTTCTCCGAGCAGGCCGCACAGGCCGCTGCCGCGTTCCTGTGTCCCGATGCCCGATATGCGGCGACGGTGACGATTGAAGAGGCAATAAACGCCGTGTCGCAGACCCGTGCAGATTTTGCCGTGGTGCCGATTGAAAACAGCATCGAGGGCACTGTTAACGCCACTTTGGACACATTGATATTTGATACCGAGCTTTATGTCCACGCGCAGATTGACCTCCCTGTGCGGCAGAATTTGCTTATGCATCCGGATGCGGGTGATGCTGCCCCGGTGCGGATATTGTCGCACCCGCAGGGGTTGGCGCAAAGCCGCAAATTCTTGCAGGCGCATTACCCGAATACCTTGCTTGTGCCGTCCAATTCTACCTCGGAGGCCGCGAGGGTGACGCGTGACGATGGGGCGGACGGGTCTGTTGCGGCGGTAAGCTCGGTTTTTGCCGCCGACATGTATGGGCTTGTTGTGCGCCATGCGGGCATACAGGAAAATGACACGAATACCACCCAGTTTGCCGTTGTGTCCGCCGTCCCGCCCGATGGATGCCGTTGCGGCGAGAAAACAAGCCTTGCCTTCTCTACCGCCAACGAGCCGGGGGCGCTGTATAAAATTCTCGATATATTTTCGTTGTGGAATCTGAATATGACGCGCATCGTGTCGCGCCCCATGAAGGATGCCCCCGGGGCGTATGTGTTTTTTATCGACATCGAAAACCCCGAAAATTCGGAGGATATCCACGATGCCTTGACAATGGTGCGCCGCAAGACAAGCTTCTTTAAGCTGCTGGGGTCATACCCGGTTTGGGCGGCGGTGTGAGCGCCGTTTGCATTGTGAGCGAGGGAACGGCGGCACCCGGTAAAAGGAACGGCAAAAACGAAAGGCAGTTGTGAATAACTTACCAAAAATTTTCGAACTTGATGAAATGTATTGGTTTGCCAGTGCAAAGCCGCGGTTAGGAACACGCGAAAACGTGTGTGTGATTACAATGGTGATCAGAAAATTGCGGCAAATCGTCGGATATTCATAACAAAAACGACACTTTTATAGCCGAAGGTGTAAATGCGGATTGGCGGCGCTGTTCTGATAAAAAAGGTGTTGACAACAAAAATAATCTTTGTTATAATGATTTTTAATACACACGATTCAAATGCGTTGATTGAGATACAGCCCCATAAATCATATTTCAGAGAGCCGCTTCTTTGGTGCAAGGCGGTATATGTATATGCGGACTATCACTCATGAGCAGCTTCCCCCAACCGCCGAAGGCGCAGTAGGGTTAAGCCGGGCGGCCACGTTACAGGCCAAGGTTTGTTAGAACCTATCGAGCGGTGTGCCGTGAGGCGTATCGAAAATTGGGTGGTATCACGCGGATTATTCCTCGTCCCTTTGCAAGCTTTATTTCTTGCGCGGGCACGGGGTTTTTTGTATTTTCATGGATTGTGAACGTTAATGAATTGATTCAGAGGGAGGCTTTAGTATGGTTCGGCATGTATTATCCATTTTGGTCGAAAACCATTCCGGCGTGCTTAGCCGTGTAACGGGGCTGTTCAGCCGCCGCTGTTACAATATAGACAGCCTAAGCGTGGGAGAAACGGAGGACGGCGCGTATTCCCGCATCACGGTTGTGCTGCACGGGGATACATATATTATCGACCAGATCCAAAAGCAGCTTTCCAAGCTGGTGGAAGTGGTTAGTGTTAAGGTGCTTTTGCCCGAGGCTTCGGTGTATCGTGAGCTGGCGCTGATTAAGGTGGCGGCACTGCCTGCCGTGCGCGCGGAGGTGGTCGGTATTGTCGATATATTCCGCGCCAATATTATAGATGTATCGCCCGAAACCATCACCGTGGAAATGACGGGCGACCAAACCAAAATCGCGGCATTTTCCGCGTTGATGGAACCGTATGGCATCAAAGAAATTGCCCGCACAGGTCTGACCGCCTTGCAGCGCGGGGCATCAAATATACGCGAAACCAAATTGGAGGAGGAAATGTAAATGGCTAAGCTGTATTATCAAGAGGATTGTAATTTGGGGTTACTGACGGGCAAAACCGTGGCCATTATCGGTTATGGCAGCCAGGGTCACGCACATGCCTTGAACTTGAAGGAGTCGGGCGTTAACGTGGTTGTCGGTTTGTATGAAGGCAGCAAGTCCTGGGCTTCGGCTGAAGCGGCGGGTTTGAAGGTTGCCGTGGCGGCGGAAGCGGCAAAGCAGGCAGACGTTATCATGATTTTGATTAACGATGAAAAGCAGGCGAAACTCTATAAAGACGATATTGCCCCGCACTTGACAAAGGGCAAATATCTTGCCTTCGCACATGGGTTCAACATCCATTTCGGGCAGATTATCCCTCCGGCAGATGTAAACGTGTTCATGATTGCGCCGAAGGGCCCGGGCCACACGGTGCGCAGCCAGTACGAAGAAGGCCGCGGTGTGCCTTGCCTTGTGGCGGTGCATCAAGACCCGTCGGGTGACACAAAGGATATCGGTCTGGCGTATGCATTGGGCGTGGGCGGCGC
>JGI994J12354_10005807_pt1 | contig 10501 bp, 9 predicted proteins | sample IntmicLarv3ML3BL_FD_12354 | JGI IMG/M metagenome (IMG submission 12354)
ATATTTGCTTGATTTGGAAAAGCATATGCCTAAGTAAATGTATTTTAATTAAAGTAAGAAGAAAAGTAAAATATTAAAGTAAGAGGAAAAGCGAAATATTAATATATAAGAAGAAAAGCGAAATATTAAAGTAAGAGGAAAAGCGAAATATTAATATTAAGAAGAAAAGCAAAATGTTAAGGAGGAGAACACATGAAAGTATTATTGTTTAATGGAAGTCCAAGAGGAGAGGCATGTACGTATACAGCACTTCGTGTTATTGAAGATGAATTACAAGCACGAGGAATTGAAACAGAGATTATACATACAGGAAAGGTTCCAGTACAAGCACCGATTAGGCGTGCAAAAGATGTGGAACTGCTGGTAGAAGTTATGGATAAAGCAAAAGAAGCAGATGGGTTTATATTTGGTTCACCAGTGCATTATGCTGGAATATCAGCAAGTATGAAAGCATTTATGGATCATTTGTTTTATGATGCAGGAGAACATTTTGCATATAAGCCTGCAGCAGCGATTGTAAGTGCTAGAAGAGCAGGCAGCACAGCAGCGTTAGAGCAACTTCAAAAGTATTTAAACATTAACAATATGCCGATTGTCTCTTCGCAATATTGGCCAATGGTGCATGGACATTCAAGCGAAGATGTATTGCGAGATGAAGAGGGAATACAGATTATGCAGACTTTAGGAAAAAATATGGTCTGGATATTGAACTGTATAGAGGCAGGTAAAGAAAAAGGCATTGTGCCAGAGAAAGTAACAGAAATAAAGAGAACGAATTTTATTTCGTAAAAATACAATTTCTAGTACTAGATACGCATTAAATTAAGCATTAGATTAAGTAATTAGATTAAATCGAGAAACTCTTCTAAACTTAAATTGTGCTCTGTAATGTAAGTTGCAGCATCAACGCCGACATATCTGAAATGCCAAGGCTCATAGATAAAACCAGTGATATCAGAACGCCCCTCTGGGTAGCGCACGATAAAACCGTATTTATAACAATTCTTCATTAGCCATTGGTATTCGGGAGTGTTGGCTTGTTGCTCATCTAAGATTCGATAGGAGTCTGCAATGATATCAACGGCAAGCCCGAGATGGTGTTCACTCGCACCTGGTACAGCAACAGAAGTTTTTGCAGCTAAGTAAGCCTCTTCGGGAGTCATGCCCTCGTTTTGTAATGTTGCAACTTGGTCGTTAAACAACTCTTCTTGATAAGAAATTGTACGATATGCAGAGCATACAATAAAAGAAAGCCCCATTTGTGTACCATCATCAAGCATTTGTACTAGCTCATCGTAAATGCGAGCATCTACTTGCAAACCATTGTCTAAATAAGCTGAATCAAACTCAGCCTCACTTGTCAAAAGGCTATACTCGTTTATCAAAACCAAGTTCCAATCGTCTATTGAAAAAGAGTCAAGAATACTTGGAGTAGTATCTGTATCTACTGGAGATTCTGTGTTTGTAGCATCGGTATCACTGCCTGCAGTCGAGGGGTGTAGGGGTGGGCTCTGGTTTAGAGGACTTTGTAGAGCAACGAATAATAATACACACAATAATAACAACCCCTAAAATACATAAGAGCTGTTTCTTTCTTCGGCGTACAAGGCGTTTGCGTCGGTTTTGCTGTAATTCTCGTTGTCGTTTGCGTCCCTCTTCATTCTTTGCTTCGAGTGATGTAGGGGTCATATCTATCTTTATATCCATAAACTTCCTCCAATTCATTTACTTAGTATACCATAATAGGGTGAAAAATCGTACAATAATTTTTGGAGGAAAATATTTTGGGATACAGGGATAGGTGTTGTCAAAAAAAGTGAAAAAAGGTATACTATTAAATTATAAAGAGAACGTGGAGGAGCAAAGGGTATGAACTTGATTACAATGAGAGAGTTGTTTAAGAACAAGGATAAATATATAGGCGGAAAGATTCAAGTAGGGGGCTGGATTCGTAGCTTGCGAGACTCAAAGACATTTGGTTTTATCGTTATCAATGATGGAACATTTTTTGAACCATTACAGGTGGTTTATCATGATACAATGGAAAATTTTGCAGATATTTCAAAGCTAAACGGAGGAGCTGCAATTATTGTAGAGGGAACTCTTGTTGCAACGCCAGACGCAAAACAGCCATTTGAAATTCAAGCAGAAACGATTACAATCGAGGGTACATCAGATTCTGATTACCCACTTCAAAAGAAACGACATAGTTTCGAATATCTCAGGACGATTGCGCATTTGCGTCCAAGAACGAATACATTTCAAGCAGTATTTCGTATCCGTTCCTTAGCGGCATATGCACTCCATCAGTATTTTCAAGATAGAGGTTTTGTGTACGTGCATACGCCTATTATTACAGGAAGTGACTGCGAGGGAGCAGGAGAAATGTTTCGTGTAACAACATTAGATATGAACGATGTAGCAAAGAATGAAGATGGAACAGTTGACTATATGCAAGACTTCTTTCAAAAAGAAACAAATTTGACGGTAAGTGGACAGTTAAATGGAGAAACCTATGCACAAGCGTTTCGTAACATCTATACATTTGGTCCAACATTTCGTGCAGAAAATTCAAATACGACAAGACATGCGGCAGAGTTTTGGATGATTGAACCAGAGATAGCATTTGCAGACCTAGATGATAATATGGATCTAGCTGAGGGAATGCTAAAATATGTAATTCGTTATGTAATGGAAAATGCTCCAGAAGAGATGAACTTTTTCAATTCATTTGTAGACAAGGGATTGCTAGAACGTTTAAATAATGTAATAAATTCAGATTTTAAAAGAGTGACATACACAGATGCGATTGCAATTTTAGAGAAGAACAACGACAAATTTGAGTATAAAGTTTCATGGGGAGCAGACTTGCAAACAGAGCATGAACGTTACTTGACAGAAGAAGTATATAAATGCCCAGTCTTTGTAACAGACTATCCGAAAGAAATTAAATCATTCTATATGAAACTAAATAGTGACAATAAAACGGTGGCAGCAGTAGATTGTCTTGTACCAGGTGTTGGCGAACTTATCGGTGGTAGTCAACGAGAAGATGATTACGAAAAGTTAGTTCAAAGAATGCAAGAGCTAGACCTAAAAGAAGAAGATTACGAATTTTATTTAGATTTGAGAAAATATGGTTCGACAAGACATGCAGGGTTTGGACTTGGCTTTGAACGTTGTATAATGTACTTGACGGGAATGAGCAATATTCGTGACGTCATTCCATTTCCAAGAACAGTAAATAACTGTGAACTATAATTGCAAGGGTGTATCACTAATGAGGGGAAACCTAAAAAACGGAGGTAGCTTATGAATATATTAGTGGTAGATGATGAAAAAGAAATTGCAGATATAATTGAATTATATTTAAAGAACGATCAATATAACGTGTTGAAATTTTATACAGGTGAGGAGGCCCTCGCCTGTTTAGAGAACACAAAAATTGACCTAGCAGTGCTTGATATAATGTTGCCAGATGTAGATGGATTCACAATTCTTAAAAAGATACGAGAATGCTATACATTTCCAGTCATTATGCTGACAGCGAAAACAGAGTACATGGATAAGATTGCAGGACTGACACTTGGAGCAGATGATTATATTCCAAAGCCATTCAATCCACTTGAGTTGGTCGCACGCATCAAGGCACAAATGCGTCGCTATACACAGTATAACGAGGGCGACAAAAAAGAGGAAAATGTAATTGATTTTGCAGGGCTTGTTCTAAACCGTGATTCGCACGAGTGCGTATATAATGAAAAAGAGCTTGTATTAACACCGATTGAATTTGATGTGTTGTGGTTACTCTGCGAAAATCGTGGGCGTGTGATTAGTTCTGAAGAATTGTTTGAAAATGTATGGCAAGAAAAATATTACAAAAATAGCAACAATACGGTTATGGTTCACATTCGACATTTGCGAGAGAAAATGAGTGGACCTACAGGGAAATCGGACTTTATTAAGACAGTTTGGGGAGTTGGTTATAAAATTGAAGAATAGATATCGCAAGCTAAAACTCAGCATTTTATTGCAGACCATATTCATTACAGCGCTCACCGTTTTGGTGGGTGGTATTTTGCTGGAGTTTGTGGTGGACGGTGTTTATAATGACTTCTTTGCAAATATCTTCGTAGGTATTCTAAAAGCATTTCAAGTAGAAGAGACAAGAGCGATAGAGTTATACTGGAGCTTCATTGGCAATAATAAAATTGTCTTTAGTGTTCTTGGGTTTCTCACGCTTTTTGCCATCTTTTTCTATGTATCGTTATCCAAAGTGACAAAATATCTAGAACAGATTCGAAACGGCATTGATAACATTTTAGGGGAGTCTAGCGAACCAGTTCACATGGTTGCAGAACTTCAACCGATTGAAATGAAGTTAAATGAAATAAAATCGACATTAAAAAGGCAAGAGCGAGAATCTTTAGAAATCGAGCAGAAGAAAAATGACCTAGTGGTATTTTTGGCACATGACCTAAAGACGCCACTTACCTCTATTGTTGCATATTTGACAATGCTTGAATCAAACCCTGATATGCCAGAAAAAGAGCGAGCAAAGTATACGCAGATTTCATTGGAAAAAGCGATTCGTCTAGGAGAATTGATTGGAGAATTTTTCGAGATTACGAGATTTAACTTGCAAGATATTACACTGGAAAAAAGCGACTGGAATTTAACAAGAATGCTAGAGCAGCTATCAGACGAGTGTTATGGCGTTTTGAGAGACAAAGGGCTAACATGCACACTTCAAACAGAGGAAGAATTGGAAATTTGTGCAGATGCAGATAAATTGGTGAGAGTATTTGAAAATCTATTGCGAAATGCGATATCTTATTGTTACCCGAATACAGAAATCAAGATACACGCATACAAAGAGGGAGAGAATATTAAAATTGTATTTGCAAATGAGGGCGACACGATTGCGCCACACAAGTTGCGAATGATTTTTGAAAAGTTTTACCGAGCAGATGAGTCACGGGCGAGTAAAACGGGAGGAGCAGGCTTAGGACTTGCGATTTCTAAGGATATTGTAGAATTGCATCATGGGAGTATTTATGCAGAAAGCGAAAACAATCAGACGAAATTTATCGTAATACTGCCAGAAAAGGGGGCAACCAATGAAATTCATACACGTAGCGGACGTGCATTTAGGGGCAAGTCCAGAGGCAGGAAAGGCATATAGTGAAAAACGTGCAAGGGAAATATGGGAAAGTTTCTCAGAAGTGGTGGATATTTGTGAAGAAGAAAATGTAGACTTGCTGCTTATCGCAGGAGATTTATTTCACAGACAACCATTATTACGCGAATTAAAAGAAGTTAATTATTTATTTTCAAAACTGACACAGACACAGGTAGTGTTGATAGCAGGAAATCACGATTACATACGAAAAGATTCCTACTATCTAACATTTGAGTGGGCGAAAAATGTACATACGTTGTTTGGTGAAGAGATGGGATATGTAGAATTTCCAACAATAGAAACCTGTGTGTATGGACTTAGCTATCATAGCAAGGAAATAGAAGCACCATTGTATGCAAAGCAACGAGCGAAGAAACGCCAGAAGATAGAAATTTTACTAGCACATGGTGGTGACGAGAAACATATTCCAATAAAGCGCCAAGAACTGGCAGAACTTGACTATACTTATATTGCACTAGGGCATATCCATAAGCCGATGGAATTGCTAGAAGATAGCATGTGCTATGCAGGTTCTCTAGAGCCGTTAGATAAGACGGAAACAGGAAAACATGGCTATGTATTTGGTGAGGTGAACATTACAGGAAATAACGAGGATATAAAGGCAGTTTTCATACCAAATGCAAAGAGAATGTACTGTCATGAAGAAATCGAAGTGACAGAAAAAATGACAGGCTATGCATTAAAAGATAAGATGCAAGAAAAAATCAAAGAGTTGGGGATACAACATATTTATAAAATGATTTTAAAGGGTGTTCGTGACCCAGAAGTGCTATTTGACTTTGAACAAATGGATAGCTATGGAAATATTGTGGAAATTCTTGATGAAACAAGGCCATCTTACGATTTTGAAAAATTAGAGAGACAAAATAAAGATAATTTATTAGGGAAGTTCATTGAAAAGTACAAACACGCCAAAGAGGGTAGCGTAGAGGAAATTGCTCTATACGAGGGAGTGCAAGCAATCTTAAAGACAAGGAGATAGGTATGAAATTTACACAACTGCATCTCAAACATTTCGGAAAATTTAAGGATAAGAAGATAGAATTAACAGAGGGAATCAATCTGTTTTATGGCGAAAATGAAACTGGAAAATCCACTGTATTTTCCTTTTTGGAAAGTATGCTCTTTGGTCTTGAAAAAGGACGTGGTCGTATAACATATCAAGATACATTTCGTAGATATGAGCCTTGGGAAAATGGAAATTATTACGCAGGAGCTTTACGTTTTACCTGTGATGACAAGGATTTTTTGCTAGAGCGTAACTTTGATAAATACGCGAAAAGTGCAACTTTGCTATGTGAAAACGATGGTGAAGAATTGTCTGTAGAGCATGGTGACTTAGATATGTTGTTAGGTGGACTTCAAAAAGAAAATTATGCGAATACTGTAGCAGTAGGGCAACTAAAAGTAGAAACGAATGCGACACTAGCAGGAGAATTGCGCAATTATGCTGCAAATTATTATGCGACTGGAAACAGTGAGATTGATGTGGAAAAAGCAACTCTTGCACTACGAGACCAGAAGAAAAAACTGGAAAAAGAAATAAAAGAAATGGGACTTGCAAAGCAAGAAAAAGCGATGCTTGTGAGCCAAGAGGCTTCTTATATATGGCGTGATTTGATGCAATTAGAGCAAGAGCAAAAGGCGATTGAGAAGAAACAAGAAGAAGCAAACAACCAAGAGACTAGACAGAAAGTCCAAGCGAACCAACCAGTGAAAAAACGAATTAGTCCATTGGTGATAAGTATATGGATAGTTGCAATGGTAGCAGTATTCATTTTCGTGAAACGCCCGTGGAATTATTTGGTGGATATTGTAGTGTTGTTAGCAGGCATAATTTATATATGGAATCGGCTAAAGGAAAAGAATAAGCCAGTAGTGAGTGAGATACGAGAAGAGCCAGAGGAGATTCCAGCGCAAGAGCTAAAATGGAAAGCGAAAATGCTCGATGAATCTATAACAGAAAAAAGAATGGAATACCGTAATTTGCAAGAACAATTAGAAGAGCTTAACGAGCAAACGAAAGAGTATAAAGAACAAGATAAAAGACGGCAAGGGCTTGATCTTGCGATTGCTGATTTGCTAGAATTATCTTTGCAAATTCATGGTGAAGTTGGTGAGCGATTAAACACCTATGCATCGGAAATTCTACAAGAAATTACAGACGGAAAATATCAGAAAGTTTGGATTGATGAAAAACTTACAATGAGTATATGGACGAAAGAGCGTAAAGTGGTAGCAGAACAGTTAAGTCGTGGGACGCTGGAACAAATTTATTTTGCACTGCGAATGGCAGCAAGCGAGATTCTGCATACGGAGTCTTATCCGGTTATTTTAGATGATACATTTGCATATTATGACACAGGAAGAATGGAGCGAACATTACACTGGCTAGCGAAAAATAAAAAGCAAGTGTTGCTCTTTACTTGCCACCAAAGAGAGCAAGAATTTTTGGATAGGAATAAAATAGCATATAAGCAGTGTTTTCTGTAAGGGGAGATGATGATGTCTTGCAAAATGTACGGCTATCGTAGTGCAATGACGAGTGAAATCGAAATGTCAGATATCACTACGGTTCGTATCTTGCATTTTGTGTATATCCGTTTATAATAGAAGAAAGGTTTTACAAAATAACAGCTTAGGAGGCTTTATTACATTATGTATAAAATAAATTTTAAGACACCCGTTCATATTCATTTTATGGGTATTGGTGGCATTAGTATGAGTGGCTTGGCAGAGATTTTATTAAAGGAAAACTTCGTGATTTCTGGTTCTGATATGGCTGAAACACCACTTACAAACAAATTATCCGATTTAGGTGCTACGATTTTTTACGGACAAGTGGCTACGAATATTTCAACAAATATAGACGTTGTTGTCTATACGGCTGCGATTCACCCCGAAAATGAAGAGCTCTTAGAAGCTAAACGTCGAAATATTCCACTTCTTAGTCGTGCAGAATTATTGGGACAGTTAATGACAAATTACAAAACACCTATCGCAGTTTCGGGTACACATGGAAAGACGACAACAACATCTATGCTCGCTCATGTGTTGTTGCAAGGAGAAGTTGACCCTACCATTTCTGTGGGTGGAATTTTGAAGAAGATTGGCGGAAACATTCGCGTAGGGCAGTCGGATATTTTTCTAACAGAAGCCTGCGAGTATACCAATAGCTTTCTTTCATTTTTACCAAAGATTAGCATTATATTAAATGTAGAGGAAGATCATATGGATTTCTTCCACAATTTAGAGCATATCCTAGATTCTTTTCATCGCTTTGCAAGTTTACTGCCAAGTGATGGATATTTAATTGTAAATAATGAAATCAAGGGGCTAGACACTATTACTAAAGATTTGAAATGCAATGTTATTACCTATGGCTTGCATGGAACTTGTGATTATAGTGCATCAAATATTGTCTTTGACAAAATGGGGTGCGCCACTTTTGAATTGCTAAAGAAACAAAAAAGTGTGCGAAAAATCACTTTGGCTGTTACAGGTGAACACAACGTGGAAAATGCACTTGCGACAGTTGCAACAGCAGATTTGCTTGGTCTTTCTCTTGACACTACACAAGCAGGTATTCTTTCATTCTTAGGGACCGACCGTCGTTTTGAGTACAAAGGCGAAGTGAATGGTGTCACGATTATTGATGATTATGCACATCACCCAACAGAAATTCATGCAACATTAACTGCAGCTAGAAATTACCCACATCAAGACATTTGGTGTATTTTCCAACCACATACTTATACACGGACAAAATCATTTTTCAACCAATTTGTAGAGTCACTTGCACTAGCAGATCACGTGATTTTAGCTGATATCTATGCAGCGAGGGAAACCGACACTTTGGGAGTTTCATCAGAACAAATCATGCAGGCATTAAAAGAAAAGAATTGCGATGCTTATTATTTTGATTCCTTTGAAAAAATACAATCTTTTATAAAAATAAATTGTAAAAAAGGTGACTTGTTGATAACTATGGGAGCTGGAAATGTTGTGGATATTGGAGATGCAATTTTAGGGGGCTAGTTATCCACATTATCCACATAGATTTATCAACAAAACAGTTGAAAATAAGGCTTTTCCAGCCCTATATTATTTGCTATAATAAGGACACTTATTATGAAAAAATTACTTACCAGAAGGGCAGGATACTATGGAATCTTTTGTATTAAAGAATCGACTTTCGAATACGAGCATTATGATTGAGAGTGATTTCATCGATAAATATATGGCGAAAGCAAATGGAGAGTACGTAAAAGTCTATTTGCTTTTATTACGCTATTTAAACCACTCGACGACTTCTTTATCCGTTTCTGAGATGGCTGATTCGCTTGATATCACAGAAAAAGATGTGGTTCGGGCTTTGAAGTACTGGAAACGAGAGGGGTTACTTGTGCTAAATTGTGATGCAAAGGGTACCATTTGTGGATTGGAAATGGGGCGTGTTGCCACAGACTTAGAAGAAGCACCTCCTATTCACGATATCCAAACATTTCGAAATCGTAAAGAAGAGTTAAAGCAACTTATCTTTGTTGCAGAACAATATCTTGGGAAAACCCTTTCTAAGACAGATATTGACGCTATCACTTATTTTTTAGATACATTAGATTTTTCAGTAGATTTAATAGATTACCTTATCGAATATTGCGTGGAGCATAACCACAAAAATATGCACTACATTCAACGTGTTGCACTTTCTTGGGCAGAGCAGAATATTACGACAGTCTTAGAAGCAAAAGCGAGTACAGACCTTTATAACCAAGATTTCTATAAGATTTTAAATGCTTTTGGAATTAGAGGACGTGCGGCTGCGACTGTAGAAGTGGAGTATATGAAACGTTGGATTAACGAATATAAGTTATCTTTAGACTTGATTGTAGAGGCTTGTAATCGAACAATGGCAAAGATTCACCAGCCTAATTTCGAGTATACAGATGTGATTTTGAAAGACTGGTGTTCTAAGAACGTGCAAAAATCAGAGGATATCTTAGCCCTAGATATGCAGTANAAAGACAATGCTTCTAAGAAGAAAACGGCTAATAGAAAAGTGGCACCAAAGAACAAGCTACATAATTTTGAGGGGCGTACCTATGATGTGGCAGATTTAGAGCGTCGCTTATATGATAATGTTTGATAGGAAATGCAATCTAAGTAAAAGTCTGCTGACTATGCGATAATGCTTAATGGTAAAGCGATACAAGTAAAAGCATTTGGCTATACGATAATACTTAATAATAAATACAATTCAAGCAAAGGAGAACTTCGTGGCTTTAAATAATTCACAAC
>JGI994J12354_10005808_pt1 | contig 10500 bp, 7 predicted proteins | sample IntmicLarv3ML3BL_FD_12354 | JGI IMG/M metagenome (IMG submission 12354)
CACTATGATTTATCTGATATGTAGTAAATTGGCTTTTGCTCCTATTCGGCTTTTTGAATAATCTTTTCACGGTTTTAGGAAAAGAACCGAATATGTCAGTTGGTTGCCTCATCATTCAATTTGTGATACAATAAAATGGTTGAAAGAAATTGAGTGGAAACAAGACGGCTCGGGTGATATTGTCTCTAATGACAATTATATCTGGGGGTTTGTTTTGAAAGAGACAGGCGAACTGTTCGGCTCGGGCGGTTTAATCTGGGAAGAAGATTGGCAGCTGTTTCAAGTTGGGTATAACATTATGAAAAACCACTGGAATCGCGGGTATACAACCGAGGCGATGAAAGCAATTCTTCGTTTCGCTTTTGAAAATCTTGGGATAAAAAAGGTTTCGGGCGGTCATGCGAAAGAAAATCTTGCTTCGGCTAAGGTAATTGAAAAACTGGGTTTTGTTTATGATCGCGATGATATTACTCCCCATGTTGATGGAAGCAGGTTCTTTGACAGCCGTGAATATTTGCTGGATTTAATCTGACGAAATAATAGTAAGGCTGCGAATAAGTCGTGAAGAAAGAAGTGTTGGTCAATGCGAATGTACGACATAATCCTGAAAAAACGAAACGGCGGAACTCTCACCGATTCCGAAATAAATTTTTTCGTCGGCGGCATCACAGACGGAAGCATCCCCGATTATCAATCGGCGGCGTTGCTGATGGCGATTTACTTCAAAGACATGACACTCGAAGAAACCGTCATGCTCACAAAATCCATGGCAGCTTCGGGCGACACCGTTGATTTGTCAGAAATTCCGGGAATAAAAGCCGACAAACATTCAACAGGCGGCGTAGGCGACAAAACAACACTGATCGTCGCGCCGATTGTCGCGTCCTTGGGCATTTCGACCGCAAAAATGTCGGGCAAAGGACTTGGACATACGGGCGGCACGATTGACAAGCTCGCGTCAATACCGGGCTTTCGCACCGAGCTTTCCCAAAATGAATTTATCGAAGCGGTCAAAACAGTCGGCGTTTGCCTCATAAGTCAAACAGGAAACATCGCCCCCGCCGATAAAAAGCTTTACGCTCTGCGAGATGTGACGGCTACAGTGGACATTCCACAGTTAATCGCGGCAAGCATAATGAGCAAAAAACTCGCTTCGGGCGCAGACACGATCTTGCTTGATGTTAAATTCGGGTCGGGCGCGTTCATGAAAACAACTGAGGAAGCGGAGAAACTGGCGCGATTAATGGTCGCAATCGGCGAAAATGCGGGCAAAAACACGGCTGCCGTTCTGTCCGATATGTCAGTGCCTCTCGGACACGCTGTCGGAAACTCGCTTGAAATTATTGAAGCAACTGAAACGCTTCAAAACCGAGGACCTTCGGATTTGACAGAGCTTTGCGTCAAGCTCGCTTCAATAATGCTTTGGCAATGCGGAAAAGGAACAGTTGAGCAATGCCGTGAATTAGCGATAATCTCATTGGTTGACGGAAGCGCCTTTGAAAAATTCAAACAAATGGTTAAAACGCAAGGCGGCGACGTTAAAGTCATCGAAAACACCGAGCTTTTCCCGAAAGCGGAAACCATTCACTCCGTTCGTTCGCCGAAAAGCGGATGGATAAGCGCGATGGACACAGAAAAATGTGGAATTGCGTCAGTGATTTTGGGCGCGGGAAGAGAAACAAAGGAAGAGGGAATAGATTATTCGGCAGGAATCTATCTTTTGAAAAAGCTCGGAGATTTCATTGAAAAAGGTGAAACACTCGCGTTTTTTCACACGAATAAGCCCGAAAGGATTACGGAAGCTGAAAGAACCTTTTCAGAAGCGTTGGAGTTTTCCGACGAAAAACCTAAAGACAGGAGCGACAACCAATGGAAAATTTTGACAAGTTCTCACCCGAAATGATCGACATTTTGATGGGAATCCGCTATAATAACAACAAGGAGTGGTTCGACGCGCATAAAGCCGAATACAAGGACTTGGTTCACGACCCGATGGTCGCCTTGGCAAACGACCTCTTTGAAAAAATGCATGAAATGGATGAAAATTTCGACGGAAAGCCAAAAGTTTGCCGTGTTTACAGAGACACGCGATTCACCAAAAACGGCGACAAATATAAGGAATCGAAGTGGTTTTTCCTTCGTTCCGACGGGCAATCGGGAATCATGCACCAAAACCCGACCTACTTCTTTGAAATCATGCCTGACAAGTGCCAATACGGCTTCGGTTTTTGGCCTGACGCGAAAGGTTTGGCGAAATTTGCTAAACACGTTGAAGCAAATCCCGCGGAAGCAGAACGTTTTGTCTCGGCATTTAATGCCCAAAATTTCTTCACCTTGGACGGCGATTATTACAAAAAAGACCGAATCAGCAAGGACAAGGTTTCCGATGGCGTTTATGATTGGTGCATGCGCAAAACCCTCACGTTTTGGCACATAGACGAGCCGCACGACAAAGCCTTATTCGAAAGCGGCTTCTGCGATTTTCTCTTTGATAAACTCAAGGAGCTTTACCCCTTATATAAATATTTCATGGATATATCATCTTAGGAGCAGCTAAAACATGGTAAAAACAACTAATCTCATTTATGAATATAACAGCAATTTTGAAGAAAACGAAAGTGCCAATTTGCCTGACGAACCTGAAACGGCGTTGAAAGGCATTGATGTTTCAATAGAAAAAGGGGAATTTGTTGCCGTACTCGGGCGAAACGGCTCGGGAAAATCAACGTTCGCCAAACTTATTAACGCGATTTTCACACCAACCGACGGCGAAATTTGGGTGAATGGAATCGATACGCGAATAAGCGAACGTGTTTGGGACATTCGAAAAAACGTGGGAATGGTGTTTCAAAATCCCGACAATCAAATAATCGCGTCGGTCGTCGAAGAGGATGTCGCGTTTGGTCCCGAAAATTTGGGCGTTCCGTCAGAGGAAATAAGAAAACGGGTTGACAGCGCTTTAAAAGCTGTCGGAATGAGCGAATATGCCGTTCACGCACCGCATTTTCTTTCGGGCGGACAAAAACAACGTGTTGCAATCGCAGGAGTTTTGGCAATGTCGCCGAATTGTATAGTACTCGACGAGCCAACGGCAATGCTCGACCCGTCGGGGCGAAAGGACGTAATCGACACGGTGATTCGCCTAAACCGCGAGCAAGGGATAACTGCGATTTTGATTACGCATTACATGGATGAGGCAGTCAAGGCTGACAGGGTAATCGTGATGAACGGCGGAAAAGTTGCAATTGAGGGAACGCCGCGCGAGGTTTTCAAAAACTCGGCGGAGCTTAAAAAAATCGGGCTTGACGTTCCGCAAGCCGCCGAAATAGCGCAGAAACTGACGGAACGAGGTTTTGATCTGCCCGATGGAATTTTGACGGTTGATGAATTAGTGGTCGCCGTGCGAGATAATATTAGGTGAGCGATGATTTCTTCGGCAAAATTCGACTAAAGCTAAAAACATCGATAAATTAAGAAGCATTACATACAAGGTAAAAAAACAGGTTAGGTGCGAAAACCATGCCAATTTGTTGATTTGCTTTATTGCTGTTTGAGACTGCTGTGTTATGTCGTTTTTTTGCATTTCTTTAGTATAGAAGCAATAACTCTGAGGTGTCTCAAAGGCGCTATGTTAATCGTCAACATTATGAAATAATTGAGCGGCTCTGTGACTTTGCTCATATGCAAAAACATAAAACACCCGAGTCAAACAGCCAATAGTTGGATTCTGATTTGCCGGCACTTATTATTAAATAATATCTTGTTCGATTTTCCGTCTTTTGTTTTTCCTCCTCAGTTAATTTCTCATTAGGCAATTGTTAAATTGCCTAACCCATTGAAACAACTGGGTTTTGCTACATATTTTATATAAATTTTCTCTCCATTATGATATAATTGAATCGAAGAAAACAATACAACCGAAACGGAGGAAAAAATTTATATCTGTTAAATTATCGGCAAGTATTGTTAAAAAATATTTATACCGATTGTCAAGATTTGTTTCTTGACCAAAAACATTCTTTCTTCCGGCTCATGGAAGAACACATTGACTTAGGTGAGTTTATCCCTGTATCATTTACCAGCGCTTTTAATCAAAACTTGGGGCGCAATCATAAGCATGTTTGAAGAATTGAAACGCAGAAGTTATATTTGATAAAAAAATATCTACCCCATTCTTGCTAACATTCCAGTCAGCTCTTTCAAAAACCCGATATCATTCTCTTCACTGGTTTTATAGGTCAAATAAGGATAGCTTGCGACGGTAAACAGTAAGCGTCCTTTGCTGTTCTTTACTTCCTCTGCGATTTTAAGTGGATCGGCGGTGGCGTCGGGTTTAAATTTAACAACCACACTCTTGCTTTTTTGAACAACGCTCGTCGCGCCGATGTTGTGCGCAAAAGCTTTCAACAGCGCAATGTCGAGCAAATTCGTTACTGCCAACGGCAAATCGCCGAAGCGATCTTCGATTTCCTCTTGAACATCATAATAGTTCTTTTCGGAATTAATCATGGATATTTTCTTATAAATTTCCAGTTTCTGCTCCTCGTCCTCAATAAAATATGGTGGAATATAAGCGTTCACGGCAACGTCGATTTGAGTTTCAAACATATCCTCCAATGTAAAATTCCCGAACATTCCATTGCTGTCAACAGGCAGCAGCTCGCCGCCATTCTCCATTCGGTGTTCGTTCACCGCTTCCATAAGCAATCGGCAATACATATCATAGCCGATTGCGTCCATGTGTCCGTGCTGCTCTGCTCCCAAAAGGTTTCCGGCTCCACGAATCTCAAGATCGCGCATCGCCACCTTAAAACCCGAGCCAAACTCGGTAAATTCCCGAATTGCCTGCAACCGTTTTTCCGACAGCTCCGTCAAAACCTTGTCCTTCTTATACATCAAATACGCATAAGCAAGCCTGTTCGAACGCCCTACTCGCCCTCTCAGCTGATAAAGCTGAGCCAATCCCATTCTGTCAGCGTCCTGAACGATTATTGTGTTTACGTTCGGAATGTCAAGCCCCGCCTCGATTATCGTCGTGCAAACCAAAACGTTGATTTCGCCGTCGATAAAGTCCATCATAATTTCCTCAAGATCACGCTCCGCCATCTGCCCGTGGGCATATGAAACCGTCGCTTCGGGCACCAATTGTTGAAGCTTCGCCGCAATTTCAGAAATGTTTCTGACACGGTTGTGCAGAAAAAAAACCTGCCCGTTTCGCGCAAGCTCGCGATGAATCGCGTCACGCACCGCCTCGGGATTATATTCCATGACATATGTCTGAATCGGGCGGCGTTCCTCGGGAGGTTCTTCCAAAATGCTCATGTCTCTGATTCCCGTCAAACTCATGTGAAGAGTTCGTGGAATCGGTGTCGCCGTAAGAGTTAAAACATCTATGTTTTCCCGCATTTTCTTGAGTTTTTCCTTGTGTGTCACGCCGAAACGCTGTTCTTCATCAACGACAATAAGTCCTAAATTTTTATATTTAATTTTTTCGTTAAGCAACTTGTGCGTTCCGACGACGATGTCAACCTCACCATTTCCAAGCGCGTCAATCGTCGCTTTTTGTTGTGCAGGCGTTCTGAATCGCGACAATAAAGCCACATTCACGGGATAATCCTTCATTCTTTGAACAAACGTGTTATAATGCTGCTGCGCTAAAATCGTGGTCGGCACTAAAAACGCCGTCTGCTTCCCGCCCTGAACCGCCTTAAATGCCGCGCGAATGGCGATTTCGGTCTTGCCATAGCCCACATCGCCGCAGATTAATCTGTCCATAACCTTTTCCGATTCCATGTCTCGCTTAACGTCCTCAATTGCGGCAAGCTGGTCATCGGTTTCGTCGAATGGAAACATTTCTTCAAATTCCGTTTGCCAAACAGTGTCATTTCCATAATTAAAGCCCGTTGAAGCTTGTCGTTTGGCATAAAGCTCGGCAAGCTCCTCGGCGATTATTTTCGCCGCACCCTTCGCCCGAGATTTCGCCTTTTGCCACTCTGAGCCGCCTAATTTGCTCAGCTTCGCCCGCCCCTCTTCCGAGCCGATATATTTTTGAAGCATATCCATTTGTGCTGTTTGAACATATAAAACACCACCGCCTGCATAGGTGATTTTCAAATAATCCCGAGAAATCATGTCAACATTAATTTTTTCGATTCCTCCGTAAATACCAATTCCGTGCGTGTCATGAACGACATAATCGCCTACACTCAAATCGGAAAGGCTGCCGATTCTCTCACCCTTTTCGCGTTTTTTCTTCCTGCGTTTTTTCTTGTCGGCTTCAAAAAGGTCGCCCGCGTCAAGCACAGCAAATTTAAGCGCGGGATATTCAAAGCCCTTACCGATTGAGCCGCGCGAAAGTGTCACAACCCCCGTTTGAAGCGTCGCACCGTCAAGCGAATCTCTGAAAGCCGCAGAAAAGCCTTTGTCGGTAAGCTCGTGCATAATCCTCTCGCCTTTTGTTTTCCCGCCGCACAAAATCACAGTTGTATAGCCATTGCTTTTATAATGTGTCAAATCATCAATAAGCGAATCGACGCGCATTGTCGCCATTTCTGTCGATTTCACCTCAAAGCCGCATATTTCATCTATTTTAAAATCATAAATCGAAGCCATAAACGAAGTTAAAACAATTTGCCGAAACAAACGTGCGCGCTGAAGCACATCTTCATAATCGGCGATGCTCCCTGTTTCCGAATCGCCATTTTCCACACGGTTTTGAATGCTTTGTTTAAGCTCCTCCATCGTGTTTTCTGCGTGAGAACGAATTCGCTGAGGGTCATCAAACACGATCAGCGTGTCCTTAGGCAAATAATCGAACAGCAACGACGGCGTTTCGCTCACAAAGCCCTCGTTGCCAACACATTCACGCATCGGGAAAATCCTGATTTTGTTCAGTTTCTCGATCGAACGCTGTGAATAGGCGTCTAACAAACGAATCGAGTCGATTTCATCGCCGAAAAACTCCAACCTAACGGCGTTGTCGTCAAGCACGCAAAACAAATCCAAAATTCCGCCGCGAACGGCGAATTGACCCGGCGCTTCAACAGCCGAAACGCGCTTATAGCCCATGAAAATCAGCTTTTCTGTTAATTCATCCAATGAAACAACGTCACCCGGCTCATATTCATAAATAAATTTCTTAAAATCGTCGGGGCTGTCCAAAATGTCAAACAACGCTTCAATCGAAAGAACGATGTTTGTCGGTTCGGCGCGAAGAAGCCCGTCAATTATTTTCAACCGCTGCTTCAAAATGTCGGCACTTCTCACGTCCGCCGTAGAAAAGATGATGTCTCTCCCCGGATAGAAGCAAGCAGGTGCATCCTTTGGCGTAAAATAGCTCATGTCGAGCAGTGCCTCCCGCGCTTTCAATTCGGAAGAGGCAACATATAAAACAATCGAAGCGAGCTTATTTGCAAGTGCTGTGGTAACGTGGCGTTTTTGTGAATCAACAACGCCCGAAAGCAGCACGGTTTTCTTGAAGCCTTCCCTATTAAAATTTTTAAGCGCGCCAAACGCCCGTTTGAAGCCGTCTGAGGTTTCGAGCGGGGCGAAAAGCGCGTTGTTTGAATTTGTTGTTTCCATTTTAGCGCGTCAGTCCTGTCCTGTTAAATTATTTTTGTCAATCCACGGATAAATCCGAAAAAACCGGAAACATCAGCGTCATCGTCGTCCCTTTCCCAATTTCGCTTTCGCATATTATATTCCCGCCGTGTTCCTCCATTATTTCCTTGGCGATCGAAAGCCCCAGCCCCGTTCCGCCAAGCTGTCTGCTTCTTGCCTTGTCGACCCTGTAGAATCGTTCAAATATGCGCTTGGCGTCCTCCTCGGGTATTCCGAAGCCGTTATCACTTATAATAACGCTGTAGAATTTTTTGTCTCTGCCCACGCTGATGTTGACAGCAGCGTTTTCATCGCTGTATCTCAACGAATTTGTTATGATATTGTTTAAAACCTGCCCAACTCTTCCCTCGTCGGCTTCAACGCTCGCTTCAAACTGCGGTCGCTCGAAAGTCACCGACTTTTTAAGTTTTTTCGCCGCAACAGAATTTCTTTTAACCGCTGTCGCGACCAAATCGCTTAAATCGACCTGATTAAACGCGAAATCCATCTGCTTGTCGTCCATTCGGGAAAGATCCAGCAAATCTCTTACTATTGCCGTCATTCTGTCGGCTTCGTTTTCTATCGTTTGCAAAAATTCCATTTTAACATCGTCTGTAATGTCCGAATTTTCGATTAGCGTTTCGGTGTATCCCTTAATCGTGGTCAGCGGCGTGCGAAGCTCGTGTGAAACGTTAGCAACAAATTCTTTTTGAGTGTTTACTATTTTAATGTGCTTGGAAATATATTCCGAAAGCTCGGAAGCCATGAAGTTGAAGCTCTCGTTCAGCTGCCCGATTTCGTCTTTTGTAACCACCTCGACACGTTGGTTGAGGTCACCCTTGGCAAATTCTTTCGCTTTTTTCGACAAGTTTTGAAGAGGAACCGTCAGATAATTAGCGAAAATCATTCCCAGAACTGCGAAAAAAATTAAAGCCACAATCGTCGCGAACATTATAATATATGTAATTACCAACAGGTTATCATTTGAAGCCGTCGCGTTTTTTCGAACGTATATAATAAGCCTGACAATTCCGTCGTCAGTTTTATAAGGCTCGGCATATTCATAATAGGGTTCATAAATCCCCGCTTCCGAGCTTTCCATCTTTGAATTATATCCAAAGTCCTCTGTTCCGTCGGCGGCGGAAATGATAACACGAGTGTTGAACTGAGGAAATTCGTTCCAGTCGTTTGAATCTGTCCAAGCTATCGTTCGATAGCTGTAGTCGGAATAGTTAATAATCGCCGCCTGTATATTCGCACCTATAGCTTCCCGATTGTATAATTTGTCGTTATACAGCTTCTCCTGAAACATTTCAATGTTCAAGTCAAGCTCGTCAATATTGGCATAAGCGGGAAATTTATCTTCTATAATGTTGATTTTTATTGTTTTTGCATATTCTCCCAATTCTTTCTGCGCGTCGTTGCTCTCTTTGTTTCTGAGCATAAGAACAATCATTACACCGCTTATGAGCATAACGATAAACACGAGTGCTATATACATTGTGACAAGCTTCCAACGTATGCTTTTCATAGATTCCTCACTTGCCGAAATAATATCCGACATTGCGCTTTGTCAGCACATATTCGGGTTTTTCAGGGTTCGTTTCAACTTTCGACCTCAACCTTTTGACCGTAACGTCAACATTGCGTGTGTCGCCAAAATGGTCATCATATCCCCAAACATGCTCTAAAAGCTCTTCGCGGGTGAACGCGCGGGTGTTGTTTGACGCCAAAAACTTTAACAGTTCATATTCCTTGTGCGTAAGCTTTATCGGTTCACCGTTTTTCCTGACTTCAAATTTTTCGGGATAAATTTCAACATCGTCAAATTTTAAAACATTTCCGTTGTCCTCTGCCAATTTGTCCAAACGGCGAAGATTCGCCTTTATTCGCGCCATAAGCTCGCGCAGCTTGAACGGCTTTTGAATATAGTCATCCGCGCCCAGCTCAAGCCCGAGAACGGTGTCTAATTCACTTGCCCTTGCTGTCAGCATTATTATCGGTGTTTGTGATTTTTCGCGTATTCGGCGGCAAACCTCGAAACCATCTATCTTCGGCATCATCACATCAAGCAAAATGAGATCGGGATTGTCGCTTAGCGCAAGCTCAAGCCCTTTTTCGCCATCATGGGCGCAAATCGCATCATAGCCTTCCTTGTGCAGGTTAAACGCTATTATATCGACAATATTTTTTTCATCGTCAACGACCAAAATTTTTCTTCCCATTTCAATCAACCTCCTATCTGCTTTTTTGATTCTTTTCAGCGAACTAAAAGAGCCCGAAAGATATCGGCGTGCGCACAATTTTGGCGTACATCCCTGCAAGGCAGGGAGCATGAAAAGAATTTAATTCATAGGTTCACAGGGTGAACCATTACTTAATCTTTTTCAAAAAGCTTCTTCTGTGTATCGGTGAAATTCCATGTTCTTCAATCGCCGCGTAATGCGCCGCCGTGCCATAGCCTTTGTGCTTTGAAAAATTATAGCCCGAAAACTCATCGTCATATTCGCACATCATTCTGTCTCTTGTCACCTTTGCAATCACACTCGCCGCCGCGATTGACATGCTTTTCGCATCACCGCTTATAATGCTTTCCTGGCGAAATCCCGTGTCCGGCGGACGGTTTCCGTCTATCAAAACAACCTCCGGCGTGATGTTTAACGCAGAAACAGCAATCAACATCGCTTTTTGCGTCGCCTTATCAATGTTAATTTCATCAATTTCTTCGGCATCAACAATACCCAACCCAATCGAAACCGCTTTTTCTGTTATTTCCGAAAAAAGCTTTTCGCGCCGCTTCTCGCTCAGTTTTTTTGAATCGTTCAAATAAAGTATTTCACAGCTTTGCGGCAAAATTACCGCCGCCGCCACAACAGGTCCGGCAAGCGGCCCTCTTCCGAC
>JGI994J12354_10005809_pt1 | contig 10497 bp, 10 predicted proteins | sample IntmicLarv3ML3BL_FD_12354 | JGI IMG/M metagenome (IMG submission 12354)
GTGCTGCCCATATTGGCGGCGGCGCTTTTGACAGAGGAAGCCTGCGCGATTCAAGAAGTGCCCGCGTTGACGGATGTATTCGTTATGCAGAATATTTTGGAAGATTTTGGCGCAAAAACAAAATGGGATGCAAAGCGCGAAACCATGACAATCACCGCGCGGGATATAAAAAGCCCGGAAATGGCATACGAGCTTGCGGGGCGTATGCGCGCGTCCTTCCTGGCCGCCGGGCCTCTGCTTGCGCGCTGCGGGCGCGTGCGCGTACCTTTGCCGGGCGGCTGCGCGATCGGTTCGCGCCCGGTTGACCAGCACCTAAAGGGTTTCGCCGCACTGGGCGCACGCATCACGCAAGAGCATGGCTGTGTACTTGCCGAGGCGGGCAAGCTTACCGGCGCAACGATATACCTCGATTTCCCCAGCGTCGGCGCGACGGAAAACATCATGATGGCCGCCGTACTCGCGCAGGGCCAAACCGTTTTGCAAAACTGCGCGAACGAGCCGGAGATTGTTGACTTGGCAAGCTTCCTGTCCTCCATAGGCGCGGACATTCGCGGCGCGGGCACGGACACCATACGTATCAACGGCGTACGCAGCCTCTCCGGCGGCGCGCACACCGTCATTCCCGACCGCATCGAAGCAGGCACGTTCATGCTTGCCGCCGCCGCCACGCGCGGCGACATTGTGCTGGAGAACATCGTAGGCGACCATCTAAAGGCCGTAGCGGCCAAGCTGCGCGAAGCGGACGTGTTGATTGAGGAGCAAGACAACGGCTTGCGCGTATGCGGCAGCGTCGCGCGCGCGGTTGATGTGAAAACGCTGCCTTATCCCGGTTTCCCAACGGATATGCAGGCGCAGTTTATGGGCTTCTTAACCATGACGCAGGGGAGCGGCATCGTGATTGAAACCGTGTTCGAAAACCGCTTCATGCACGTAAACGAGCTCGTCCGCATGGGCGCAGATATTAAAATCGATTCCCGCAGCGCGGTCGTGGAGGGCGTTCCCTGCCTGACGGGCACGCAGGTTCGCGCAACGGATTTACGCGCGGGCGCGGCGCTTGTTGTGGCGGGCTTGGCGGCGGAAGGTGTGACGGAGGTGCGGGATGTATTTCACATAGACAGGGGTTATTGCGGCTTTGAAGAAAAGCTGCGGCGGATTGGCGCGCGGATTGTGCGCGTAGAGGATTGAATCAACAAAGCAATACAAAAACCGCTTGCAGCGGTGAAGTGCACCCCAAAAGTTGGACAGTATGATATACTACAACAAAAGGGGTGCATTTTCATGCCAAAATGGCAGCCAAACAAACGCTATACAGGAGAGTTTAAGCAAAACGCCGTAGAATATATGCGAGAGAACAAGCTTAGTTATAAGGAAACGGGAAAACTTTTCGAAATTAACGGCGAAGACCGGTTAAGAAGCTGGGAACGGATATATCTCGAGGAAGGTGTGCAGGGCTTGTACATAGAGCGGCGAGGCAGAGCCCGTTCGGTGGATGGGGTATATAAAGGCCGGCCACCGAAGCTTGAAAAGAAAGTCGAAGAAGACCTGATAGCCGAAAACCAACGGCTAAGAATGGAGAACGACTACTTAAAAAAATTAAGTGCCTTAGTTCTGGAAAGGCAACTCCAAGAGAAAAAGCGCAAATAATCTGGGAGCTAAGGCACAAATACAAGATTGCTGCGCTGATAAAAACGGCTGAACTGCCAAGAAGCACGTATTATTACTACATTTCGCAGTTTGAAAAGGCAGATAAATATGCCGTGATGAAAGATGAAATCACACAGATCTATCAAGAAAACAAGGGGCGTTATGGATATCGCAGGATAACGCTGGTTCTGAAATGCAGGGGGCATCGCATCAACCACAAGACCGTTCAGCGACTGATGAAAGAGCTCGGTCTGGTCTGCCGTGTTCGCATGAAAAGATATAGGTCTTATAAAGGCGAGGTTGGGAAAATAGCTGAAAATTTGCTGCAACGCGAGTTCACAGCTACAAAACCCAATGAAAAGTGGGTAACAGATGTGACGGAGTTTTCACTGTTTGGTGAAAAGATGTACTTATCCCCGATTTTGGACTTGTTTAACGGGGAGATTATCAGCTACAATCTCAACAAGAATCCCAGCTTCGCACAAACCGTGGATATGCTAAATCAGGCGTTTTTGAGGCTTCCGGACAATACGAGTTTGATTCTTCACTCCGACCAAGGTTGGCAATATCAGATGAAAAAATACCAAAGCATGTTGGCGGGCAAGGGTGTTCGTCAAAGCATGAGCCGAAAAGGAAATTGCTTGGATAATGCGGTTATGGAAAACTTCTTCGGTCACGTAAAGTCAAAGCTTCTGTATTTACAGGATTTTGAATCAGTTGAGCATTTTACTTCTGAACTGATTGATTATCTTGATTATTATAATAACAGACGTATCAAAGCAAAATTACAGGGCTTAAGCCCTGTACAGTACAGAACTCAAGCCCTTTCTTCCGCTTAATTACTTTTTGTCTAGCTTTTTGGGGTCACTTCACGGTTGCAAGCGGTTTTTATTATGGACACCTATGGCTTTATCTGTTCCTTCAACCCGCCCCACGCGCTTTTATGTGCGCCGTTCCAGCCGAAGTAATGCGTACCCCCGCCGCTGAACACGGGCGACATAGCGGCCATTCTTTCCGCAACAGGCACGCTCCCGTCCAAAAGCGATTTGTCCGCAAGCGTATTGCGTATTTTGCATATATAGATTTCGCTGTCGTCCAGCGGCACGGACTGTGTCACCTCCAGTTCAAATACCCACGGGCTGTCCGCAAGGATGGGTATAGTAAGCGCCTGTCCTTTTTCGATGGCGATTGGAATATCCATCTTGCCCGTCGTATAACCCTCCGTGTTGCCGAGGTAATCCGCAAGCGGCAATATCGCCTCCGTAACGAGATTTGCGGAAAACACCTTGTTCGCGCGGATTCTGTCCCGCGTAAGCTTTTCGCCGCCGATGCAAGCCATCACGCCTATTTCGCCGTCAAAGCAATAGCTTACCCAGCTAAACAAACCAAAATTGGGGCTGCCATCTTCCTTATATGTGCCGTACAAAAACATGGTCTGCGGGCAAAAATCATTGCTCACGCCTATCGATGCCTTCTCCATGCGCCCTTCCCCCTATCCTTTAAGGTAACCCTTCTCCACGCTATCCCGTATCACAAACACAACAAACGCCCAAAGCGCGGGCAGCGCCGCCCGCACAGGCTCCATCCGCGCGTACACCTGCACTGCCGTAACGCCGTTCTTGCCCCATGTATGCCCTTCCGTGAGGTAGTTGTTCAAAAAGGGTTGCAACCTATCCACTGCAGCGGCATAGCACGCATCCGGCGTTTCCATGCCGTCAAATTCCTCCCAAAGCGTGCGGTATTCTGCGCCCTGTGCGCCGGGCAGCATGGCGTATAGCACGTCCGCCGCGGCCTTCTCGCGCTGCGCCTTATTTTCGTTCCCCTTCACATCGTAGGCAAACGTGTCGCCCGCGTAGATTTCAATCAAATCATGCACAAGCGCCATTTGGATCACGCGGTTCAAGTCAACACCCTCTATGCCGCAGTATTCGAAAAGCGTCATGGCCATAAGCGCGAAATGCCAGGAATGCTCCGCATCCGTTTCCCGCCGGGATTTGTCCGCAAGCAGCGTTTGCCGTGATATGTTCTTCATTTTGTCCGCTTCGGAAAGAAATTGCAATTGGCTTCTTAACTTGTCCGTCAACGCTTCACCTCCGGCTTCACCGCCCGCGTCGCAAGGAAATTCGGCATATACTCGCCAATGCCGTCATTGTCCGTGTCCTCAAATAAATCCGTCAAAATAAAGCCCGCCTTGAGCTGCCCGCCGACCTGCTCCTCAATCGTATGCGAAAACTGCACACTCCCGTCGCCCGCGATACCACGTTCCATTAGTGCGGGGTCTTTGAGTGGATTGTAGGGAAGCTTGTTCCGCGCGGTAAGCCCGGCTTCGCCATCTTCATCCTCAAACACATAATTCACACCATTGTCCGTCCCCGCAAGCAGCACGCCACCCGGCTTAAGCACGCGGAAGCATTCGTTCCAAACATGCTGCACGTCCTCAATATAGCAATTCGAAACGGGATGGAAAATGAGGTCGAAGCAATCGTCGTTAAAGGGTAGGCGCAGTGTCATATCGGCCTTGACAACCTCGACGGCATACCCCTCCCGCGCCGCGACCATGCGCTCGCTTTCCAGCTGCTTATCCGAGTAATCCAACACCGTGCAAGACGCGCCCAGCGCGGAAAACAACGGTATCTGCTGCCCGCCGCCGGAAGCCAAGCCAAGGAGCTTGCAGCCGTCCAGCCTGCCGTCGTCCGTCAAAAACGGCGTATACCATTCGCGCGGCGGCTTCTTCTGCGGCGTAAGGCCAATGAGCCGACTATCAAAGCTTGCGGCCACAAACATGTCATGTGTGACGGGCTGCCCCCACTCCCAGCCGTTTTCCGCCCATTGGCTGATAGCGGCGCTGTTGATTTCTGTATATTTCACATCATCCGCTCCTTGAAAATTCTTGGTTGTTACCAATTGTTCGGGTGATACTGCTGTACATAAGGCGTCGTTTGCTTACTGTATTCGAGGAGTTTCTTCATATGCGCCAAGGTTTCGATATCCGGGTTCACAAACGCAAGCGAATGCTGTGAACATACACTCTTAAATTCTTTCCCGAAAATCTTAACATCCTTCGCACGCCAGCATTGGTCGTGGCAGGGCGCGCCGCAAATGTTTACATGGTCGTGTACGGCTTTGGTAAACGCCTCGTCGTCGTCGGTAAATTCGCCAAAGTGCAGGTAATCAAAGATTTCGAACCGCCATTGATTCTCCCCCTCCAGCCACATATGGCCGCGGTGAACGCCATTGTCCGTAAACTTGCCCCACGCCAGCATGTTCGGCGGCAAATCGTTTTCGTTCAAATACGCGGCGAAAGCCAGCGCATTCTCCCGCGCTTCCCCGTGCAGCTGTTCGTTGATGGCTTCCTCGATTGTTTCGTACCGTTTCTGTTCAGACATCATACACCTCCGTATATAGTATGAATAAAGCCCCTGTTTGCAAGCAAACAGGGGCAAAATATATTACAGTGCCATGGCCTCGGCCACAACATTATCCACCGTGAAGCCAAACGATTTAAACAGCTCGCCCGCCGGCGCGGACGCGCCGAAGCCGTTCACGGCAAGCACCTTGCCGTCCAGCCCGACGTATTTGTGCCAGCCAAACGGCGAAAGCGCTTCAACAGCCAGCCGCTTGCGAACAGCCTTCGGCAGCACGCTTTCCTTGTATTCGCAGCACTGTTCTTCAAACACTTCCCAAGACGGCATGCTCACGACGCGCGCGTCAATGCCCTTCTCCAGCAAAACATCCTTCGCCTTGTAAATCAGCTCCACCTCGGAGCCTGTCGCCATGAGTATCATGTCCGGCACGGGCTTCGCGGAATCCTTCAGAATGTAGCCGCCCTTGAGCGCGTTCTTGCCCGTCTCCGGCAGAAGCGTCAGGTTTTGGCGCGAAAGCACGATGGAGGTCGGGCTATCCGTCCGCGTCAACGCAAGGTACCACGCCGCCGCCGTCTCGTTCGTGTCGCACGGGCGAATAACGGTGCAGTTCGGTATGCTGCGCAGCGCCGCGAGATGCTCCACGGGCTGATGCGTCGGGCCATCCTCGCCAACGCCTATGGAATCATGCGTCATGATGTTGATGATGGGCAGCTTCATAAGCGCCGCAAGGCGTATGGCGGGCTTCATGTAATCGCTGAACACGAAGAAACCGGCAATATACGGGCGCAGGCCGCCGTGTAACGCCATTGCATTCGCGATGGCCGTCATGGCATGCTCGCGTATGCCGAAGTGCAGGTTTGCGCCCGTCGCGTCCTCCGGCCCAAAATCGCCGCGGCCCTTCATGAGCGTTTTGGTGGACGGCGCAAGATCCGCAGAGCCGCCAAACAGGTTTGGCACCTTGTTGCAAATCTTGTTCAAAACAACCTCGGAGGAAACGCGCGTGGCCAAGTTGCCCTCGTATGTCCAGAAGTCCTCGTCGTTAAGCAAATCCACGGGCAGCTCGCTGCTGAACCAGCTTTCAAATTCTGCGTAATCCGCCGGGTATTTCTTGGCATAATCAGCAACCGCCGCGTCCCAAGCCGCTTCCTTCTCAGCGTTCGCCGCCATTTTATCGTTCACGTCGGCATACACCTCGTCCGGCACAAAGAAGCTCTTTTCCGGGTCGAAGCCAAACGCCTGCTTCGTGAGCTTCAATTCGTCCGCGCCGAGGGGTTCACCGTGCGCGGCGGCCTTGCCCTGCTTGTTCGGCGCGCCAAAGCCGATCGTGGAGCGCACCTCTATGATGGAGGGGCGGTCGTCCGCCTTCGCCGCGTCAATCGCTTCGGAGATGGCGTCGAAACAATTGCCGTTTTCCACACGCTGTGTGTGCCAGCCATACGCTTCGAAGCGCTTTAAAACATCCTCGCGGAACGCTATGCTCGTCGCGCCCTCGATTGTGATATTGTTGGAATCATACAGCAAAACCAGCTTACCAAGCCCAAGCGTGCCCGCGAGAGACGCCGCTTCCGCGGATATGCCCTCCATCAAACAACCGTCGCCGCAGAGCGCGTATGTGTAATGGTTCACGATTTCGCAATCCGCTTTGTTGAATTTCGCGGCCAAATATTTTTCCGCCCACGCAAAGCCAACGGCGTTCGCGATGCCCTGCCCAAGCGGGCCTGTGGTCACTTCAACGCCCTTCGTGTGCCGATATTCCGGGTGGCCGGGGGTCAAGCTGTTCCACTGGCGAAACTGCTGCATGTCCGCAATCGTCAGCCCATAGCCAAACACGTGCAAAAGCGAATACAGCAAAGAGGAGCCATGCCCCGCGGACAGTACGAAGCGGTCGCGGTCGCGCCATTCCGGGTTCTGGGGATTGTGCTTCATATGCTTTGCCCAAACCGCGTAGGCGGCTGGCGCCGCGCCAAGCGGCAGGCCGGGATGGCCGGAGTTGGCCTTCTGCACCGCGTCGGCGGCAAGCAGTCGAATGGCGTTGATGCTGGTTTGCTCAATACTCATAAAATCGTTCCTTCCCTTAATTTCATTTAGTAAATTACTTTAGGTATAAATTATAATATCATAACCTTGCGGCGCTTGCAACAAAGCGCCGGCAAATGCGCATATGCCGGTTAGAAGTCCGCAAGATTTGGCGTTCAGCGTATCAATCAAGCGCGTTTGCCCGTGCCTATCACAATGATATAGCGCGTTCCATTTTGTAATCATCCATAATATACCCGCCGCCAATGTCCGCAACAACATCCGCCGTAACGGCAAATCCAAGCTTCTCGTATACGGCGATGGAAGCGGTGTTGTACTTATTCACCGTAAGCCAAGCGGTTTGCGCGCCCGCCGCCGCGCCGAACGCGAGGCACGCGTCAAGCAAGACCTTGCCAACATGCTGGCGGCGGTTCTCCCGCCGGACGTAGAGCTTGCTGATAAACAGCCCGTTATCGTCCGCGCCATACGCGCAATAGCCCGCCGGAACGCCGTCCGCAAGCGCCACGAGGTATGTATAGCCGCTTTCCTGCATAGCCGTCGCACTCTGGAATTTATCTAGCATGTAATCCACCTGCGCCATGCCAAGCAGCGGGCCGTAATGCTCCGTCCAAATATCCCTAGCGAGAGCCTCCAGGCGGTTGTAATCCGCTTCCGTTTCGGCATGGTGCAACGTAACTGTCATTTGCGCACCTCCGCGCTTCGCCCGAAGAAGCGCCGCGCGGACGCAACGTCCGCCATGATGGCGGCGCGCAGCTCCGCCGAGGATGCAAAAGGTTGTTCGCCGCGTAAAAAGCCAAGCGGATGGATTTCAAGCGTCTCGCCAAACATAGGCTGGTCCGAATCTATGATATGCGTTTCGACAATGCGCTCCTGCCCGTTGGGCTTCTGGCCGGAGCCAATGTTTGTAACGCTTTCATACGTTTTACCGCGCCAGAGCGCTTCGCTTAAATACACGCCGTCCGGCGGCAGAAGCTTTTGCGTATGCGGCACAAGCTGAATCGAGGGAAACCCGCCCTTGCGCCCATGCTGTGTTACCTCCGAAACAACGCCCGCGATTGTATAGGAGCGCCCCATGAGGTTGCTTGCCGCGGCAAACGCGCGGTTTTGTATCAGAGTACGGATGTGCGAGCTGCTGATGCGCTCACCGTTTTCTGTAATATCCGGCAGCGTGTGTACGCGAACGCCCTGTGCCGCGCCTAGGGATGCCGCCAGCGCCGCGTCGCCCATGCCGTTTTGCCCAAAGCGAAAATCCTCACCGATCACAAGCCTTTTGCAGCGTATTGAGACCAGCAGATCTTGGAAAAAGCGTTCCGGCGTCCACTGGGCAAATTCTTGCGTGAAGGGATATTCCACAACGTAATCAATATCAAACGTTTCCAGCACCGCGCATTTTTCTTCGTTAGAAAGCAGCACAGGCGGCTCCGTTCCCCGCAAAACGAGAAGCGGGTGCGGGTCAAAAGTAAGGACGACGCTTAGCATACCGTTGATCAGCGCGATGCGTTTAACCTCCTGTATCAACCGTTGATGCCCGCGGTGCACGCCGTCCAGGTTGCCGATTGTGACGACGGTATCGCGCGGGAACGTCATTTCTGCGGATCGAATGATTTGCATGGTTTCACATCCTTTATAGAAGTACAACCAAAGGGCGAAGGCAAGCCTCGCCCGTTTTAACAACATAGATACCAACCAAACACCCGCCGCCGTCCGAGAGCAATAACCTCTCGCCATCCTGTACATCATCGGGCAAAGCGGTATGCGCAAGCGGCAGCGCGCCGCCGTTGTGTAAAAGCTTTTCGTCCGCGCCAACGGCCCTCGCCGTTCGAAAACCGGAAAGCGCGCTTTCCATGGGTTTAAGCACGGTAAGCAATCCGTCGTTTTCCAAAGCCTGCCGGAAAGCGTCCAGTGTAACGCTTTCCGCAAGCGTGAAAGCGCCCGTCCGCGTCCGCAGGAGTGCTGCCATATGCGCCGAAGCGCCCGCCCGGCGGCCGATGTCCGTACAAAGCGTGCGGATATATGTGCCCTTGGAGCAAACAACGTGCATCACAGCCGAATATGGATAATCCATCTCTAAAATCTGTAAGTCCAATATGCGCACGGGGCGCGCCTTGCGTTCAACCTCCTTACCCTCGCGGGCAAGCTCATACAGCTTTTTGCCGTTCACCTTCAACGCGGAATACATGGGTGGCAGCTGCTCGTAATCGCCTATAAATGAAAGCATCGCCGCACGAAGCGCATCCTCGCTGCAATCCAGCGCGCGCTCGTATACAGCAACGCCGGAAGCGTCCTGCGTGTCCGTCTCTGTGCCGAAGGCGATAACCGCCGTGTATTCCTTCGTCTCCGCCGCGATGTAATCCGATATGCGCGTCGCTTTGCCGAGACAGACGGGCAAAACGCCCTCCGCGTCCGGGTCCAGCGTGCCGGTATGCCCGGTTTTGCAACCTGTAAGCTTACGCACAATGGCCACAACGTCATGCGAGGTGTATCCCTTTTCTTTATAGATATTGACGACGCCGTCAACACCCGTTGTTCTGTATTTCATATGCTTTCCATCCTTCTTCGCAGGCGGTTAAAATCAACGCCAGCGCTTCGTCCGCCGTGCCGGGTATCGTCGCCCCGGCGGCGTTTATATGCCCGCCGCCGCCAAATCCGGCGGCGATTGTATTCATGTTAAGCCCGCGCGAACGCAGGCTGACTTTGCACACGCCCTTCTCCCGCTCCGAAACGAGTATGGACGCGCACGCGCCGTCTATGTCCAGCAAATGCTCCACAATGCCCTCCAGATGCAAGGGCAGCGCGCCTGCCGCGTCCATGTCCGCGTGCGTTAACGCAGCGTAAACAATGGGCGCGTTAGGCGAGAAAGCCGCCTTCCCAAGCGCCGCGCTGAATATCCGCGTGGCGGGCATGGAATGCGTGTACAACATGCGCCGTTGTATGTCCGACGCGTTTATGCCAACGCGCAGGAGAGCGGCGACAGCCTCGAATGTCTCTGCTGTGGCCGATGGATGCCGGAAGCCGCCCGTGTCAAACGATATGCCCGCAAAAAGCGCGGCGGCCATATCCACGGAGAGCGGCTCGTTTTGCAAAAGCGTGTACAACAGCTCACTTGTGGATGATTTCCCAACATCCACGGCGTTATGAACGGCAAAGCCGTTGTTGCTTGCGTGATGGTCGATATTGATTGTGCAAGCCGCGCGGTCAAACACGGGAACAGCGTCTCCAAGCCTGCTCACCCCGCCGCAATCCAGCGCGATGAACAGCTCGCAGGGAATGTCATTCCAATCGCCCGGCCACAAAAATTCACCCCCGCGTAAAACGTCGTACTGCGGCGGGTACGTGCCGAGTAAAATACGCGGCTGCTTCCCGCGCTGCGCGGCAAAAAGCGCCATCGCGAAGCATGCGCCGACGGCGTCGCCGTCCGGGTTCACGTGCCCGGCGATAACGATATGCGTAT
>JGI994J12354_10005810_pt1 | contig 10496 bp, 7 predicted proteins | sample IntmicLarv3ML3BL_FD_12354 | JGI IMG/M metagenome (IMG submission 12354)
GGTGGTGCGCACAAACTGCACATGGTGGCCCGGATAGGCCTCGTGGACGGTGTTCATCTTAATCCACCCATCGGTGACCGCCTTGAAATTGTAGTTGTTGAGGAACATTTCACCGATGAGGGGCCGCCGGCGATGGCATCCGCCGCCGTAACCGCCCCAGGGGTAGGAGATTTTGATAATCTCGGGCACGGTGACCACATTGCACGTCTCCTCGGGCATCCAGACGAAATCCTTCGCCGCGGCAGCGGTGCGCCGGATGTAGTCGCGGCCGCGGGCCAGCATTTCCTCGGCGGTGCCGGCAGGGCCGGCGTACTTGAGCAAAATGGCATTGACCTCACCCATGGTGGTCACCGGGGTTTCCGGGATGTCCAACGCGTTGGCGATGCGCAGTGCGGCAGCACGGGTTTTCTCAATCTCGGCCTCGTGCCAGTCGAGGAGCTCTGAAAGCTCGACGCCGTGCTCGTTCATCAAAACGGCGGCGTACTCGGCGGGGTCCATCCTGAGGATGCTGTCGTCGGTGGTCTCGGCGGGCATTTCGGCATCCTTGAGCAGGGCCTCCAGCTTGGGGATAATCCCGGCGTTGAGGTCGGCAAAGCCTGTGAGCCCAAGCTTGAGGGCCTCGGCGACGGCTCCATCCAGGCCGGGGAAATGCTCATCCACCTGAGACGCGTACCGGGTGAAGACGACCACATTGCTGCGAGCGGCGCCCAGGGCCTCCATGAGGCGGAAGGGCGAGACGGTGTCCAGCCACTCATCCATGGCGGCGAAGAGGGCCGGGGCGCCGCTCAGGGTCTCGAGAACCTTCTGAGCGCGGACATCCTGAGTGCGGCTATCCTGGCTGTAAAGGAACTCGTACATCCACATGGCACCGCCAATGAGGCGCCCGGGCTGGGTGTAGCGGGCGGCCAGGCCGGCCTCCATGGCCTGGAAATAGTCGGTCATATGCGCCTTGACGAGGGTGAAGACCGGATCAGGCTCGGGCAAATCATTCAGCCGGGCCTTGAGCCCCTGCAGCTTGGTCTCAGCCGCGGGCCGGGCGGCCAGGGTGGGGATGAATCCTTGGGCGTCATCGTCGTCCTCGCCGCCGCCCTTGAGCCAGCTGTCACAACGGGCGATATCGGCGTCGAGCAGACGGTAGGTGTGAATGAGATTTTTGTCACGCATGGGTGTGCCCTCCGTTTTATGTTGTTGGGTGAATGCTGATTTTGTCTGAACGATGACCTGCCCCATCGACTGTCATCCTGCGCCTTCGCCGCTTTGCGGCTCGCTCGGGTGATTCCCACCCTCGGCCCATCCGGGCGCGACGCAGTGAAAGATCTTCCCTTCGGGCAGCGGGTACCTTTCAGGGGGTAAGATTCTTCGCCCGCCACTTTGCGGCGGCAGCGCTCAAGAATGACAGATGCGGCAAGGTTAAAATCATCACTTTCTCGGCAAACAAAGGCCTTGCAGGCCTTGAGACCTGCAAGGCCTTTCTGTACACATATTATCCGTTGTACTCGGCCAGGAAGAGCTTGTGCTCCTCCTCGGTGCCGTAGACGAAATGCTCGGGGCTGACAGCCCGCAGGCCATAGGTGCCGGGGGCCTTGCCAAAGGTCGAGCCGTCGTAGGTCAGATAGCCGCGCCCCTTCTCGAAGGCCGGGTCGGGGATGGGGATGGCGCTGAGCAGCGCCTTGGTATAGGGGTGCAGCGGATGGGCAAACAATTCTTTGGGCCGGCCGCTCTCGACGATTTTTCCGGCGTACATGACGGCCACGTAGTCGGAGAAATACTTGACGACGCTCAAATCATGGGCGATGAACAGGATGGTCAGGCCCATTTTCTGCTTGAGCTCGTTCAAGAGGTTGAGCACCTGGGCCTGGATGGACACATCCAAGGCCGAGATGGGCTCGTCGGCGATGATGAGGCTGGGGTTCGAGATGAGCACCCGGGCGATGCCGATGCGCTGGCGCTGGCCGCCCGAAAACTCGTGGGGATACCGGCTGATGTGGTCCTCGGCCAGGCCGACGATGCGGATGATGTCGACGACCTTTTGGGTCAGCTCCTGGTCATCCTTAACCAGCTTGTTGATGATGAGGCCCTCGCCCACGATTTCCTTGACCGTCATGCGGGGGTTGAGCGAGCTGATGGGGTCCTGGAAAATCATCTGGATACCCTGGGTGACGCGGAGCTTTTGCTCCTTGGTCAGGCTGCCCGAGATGAGCTCGCCGTTGAACCACACCTTGCCGCCCGAGGGCTTGTAGAGGCGGATGACGCTGCGGCCCGTGGTCGTCTTGCCGCAGCCCGACTCGCCGACCAGGCCGAAGGTCTCGCCCTTTTTTATCTCGAAGCTGATGCCGTCGACCGCCTTGACGACGACCTTTTTCTTGCCGAAGCCGCTGCGGAAATGCTGCTCGAGGCCTTCTACCTTGAGCACCACATCCTCATCGGGCAGCCCGGCGTTGATGTTCAGGGCGCTATCCATTGGCGGCCTCCTTCCTCCGGGCAATACCGGTCTCAATGCGCCGCACCAGGGCGGGGGGGAGCTCCATGCGCGGGGCCTTGGGGTGCATCAGCCAGGTGGCGGCATAGTGGGTTTCGGAAATCTTGAACATGGGGGGCTCTTGCTCGTAATCGAGCGCGATGGCGTAGGGATTGCGCTCGGCAAAGGCGTCGCCCACCGGGGGGTGCAGCATGTTGGGCGGCGTGCCCTGGATGACCGAGAGCTGCTCGTCCTCGTCGACATCCATGTCGGGCATGCTCGACATGAGGCTCCAGGTGTAGGGGTGCCGGGGGTCGTAGAAAATCTCCTCGGCCAGGCCGTACTCGACGATTTTTCCGGCGTACATGACGGCCACGCGGTCGGCGATGTGGGCCACCACGCCCAGGTCGTGGGTGATGAAGATGGTCGACAGGTCATGGGCCCGCTGCATCTCCTCGATGAGGCCGAGCACCTGGGCCTGGATGGTGACATCGAGGGCGGTGGTCGGCTCGTCACAAATCAAAATGCTGGGGCTTGAGGCCAGGGCGATGGCGATGACGATGCGCTGGCGCATGCCGCCCGAGAAGTGGAAGGGGTACTGCTCGTACCGCTTTTCGGGCTCGGGGATGCCCACCTGGGCCATGAGGTCGAGGGTCTTGGCCTTGGCCTCGGCCTTGGACAGCTTGTGCTTGAGGCGGAAAACCTCGGAAATCTGCTTACCCACCTTGGAGAGCGGGTTGAGGGAGGACATGGGGTCTTGGAAGATCATGGCGATGTCGTTGCCGCGCACCTTCTCCCATTCCTTCTCGCGCATTTTCAGCAGATCAATGCCCTTGGGCCCTTCTTCCGAACCGTCCGCCTCAGCGGACTCCGCCGGGTTAGCCAAGTCGCGGCCCATATACATAGCCGTGCCGTTTTCGATAACAGCCGTCTGGGCCAAAATGCCCATAAGCGCACGGTTGGTCACACTTTTTCCACTGCCCGATTCGCCCACAATGGCCAGAACCTCGCCCTTGTGCAAATCGAAGCTGACGCCCCGCACGGCCTGAACCTGGCCGGCGTAGGTGTGGAAGGTTATGGTTAAATCTTTCACCTCGAGCACCTTTTCGCGCTCGGTGACGGCATCTGTCATTTTTTCGCGATCCATATTGGCTTCACCTCTCCTTTCTATTGGGGTAACGGATTACTGCCGCAGGGACGGATTGAAAGCGTCCCGCAGACCGTTACCGAAGAGGTTAAAGCTGAGCATGAGCAGCACGATGATGATGCCGGGATAGACGATGGTGTAGGGATAGTCGAGCAGCAGCTGCTGACCCTCGGCCAGCAGGGTGCCGACAGACGGCTCCGGTGCCTGGATGCCGAGGCCCAGGTAGGAAAGGCCGGCCTCCTGGAAGATGACCGACGGCACGGTCAGCGCGCACACGGTAATCAAGGTGCCGATGGCGTTGGGCAAAATATACTTGTACATGATGCGGGGGTCCTTCGCACCCATGGTGCGCGAGGCCAGCACGTACTCCTGGCCCTTGAAGCGATAGAATTGAATGCGCACCGAGTAGGCCATGCCAATCCACCCCGTCAGGATGAAGAGCAGCATCATCGAGCTCAGTCCGGCGCCAAAGAACATGATGAGCAAAATGGCCAGGGGGAGCTGGGGGATGTAGTTGAGGATTTCCATCATGCGCACCAGAATGAAATCCACCCAGCCGCCGTAATAGCCGGCCACCGAGCCGACAATGAGGCCGATGGTCAGGTTGATGAGCACCACCGAGAAGGCCAGGGTCAGCGAGACGCGGGTGCCCATCCACACGCGGGAGAAGAGGTCGCGCCCGACGCTGTCGGTGCCGAACCAGTGGTAGGCGTTCTCGACGCCCGAATCGGGGTATTCGATGCCGGTTTGGGCATAGACATTGATTTTGATGCGCAGCATCTTGGTGGTGTTGCCGCGGGAGGTGTGCTCGAACTCCTCCACCACGCCAATCAAGGTATCGCTGTACTTTTCAAGGTTGGCCGCCTGGATGCTGATAATCTTGCTGCCGTCGCAGATGCCAAGCTTCTCAAGGCCGGGGACGCGGGGCGGCAGGTTGACCTTAAAGTTATTCTGCTCCAAATAGCCGTAGCCGCTCATGTACGGGCCGACGATGGCCATGAATACGATGATAACGATGATGGAAAAGGCCACCACGGCCACCTTGCTTTTGACAAAGCGCTTGACCACATCGCGCAGATAGCTGATGGGCTCGCCCTTGAACTCCATGTCGTGGATTTTGCCATCCCGCACGACGGGCCGGAACTTATCCTCCGGCAGGCCGAGGATGTCCTCGCCCAACTCCTGGCCGTTTTCCAATAAAATCTTATGATTCACTGTGCTTACCTCCCATCCGAATGCGGGGATCGAGGAACCCATAGGAAAGGTCACCCGCGATGGCCATAACCAGGCCGATGATGGTGTAGAAATACAGCACGCCCAGGGTCAGCCAATGGTCCTTGGAGTTGATGGCATCAATGAGAATCTTACTCAGGCCGGGCACGCCGAAGATGTTTTCGATGACCACCGAGCCGCTGAGCAGGTAGATGACCAGATAGAGGAACTGCGACGCCATGGGCACACAGGCGTTGCGCAGGGCGTGGCGGACGATGGACTGCCCGTAGGTGAGGCCCTTGGCCTTGGCCAGCAGCATATAATCAGAGGTCAGGGCCTCCGACAACTCGGCCCGCAGCATACGGGAGATGCTGGCGATGTTGCCGAAGGACAGGGCCGCGATGGGCAGAATCATCGACACAAACTTTGTCCAGTTGAGGGTGGGCTCGGGGGCCAGGGTCAAGGGCAGCCATTGCAGCTTAAAAGCGATGAAATACTGCAGCAGCGCCGCCACGACAAAGCTGGGCACCGAGATGAACAAAATGACAAAGGAACTGGCCACATGGTCGTAGATTTTATTCTTTTTCAGCGCCATGGTGATGCCGAAAAACATGCCCATGGGCAAGGTGAAGGCCGCCGCAAAGAGGTTGAGCTGAATGGTGATGGGCAGGCGGTCCATAATAATCTCTCTGACCGGCGTACCCGGCCGGACAAAGAAGGAGTATCCAAACTCAAGCTGTGCGTAGTTTTTGATAAAGTGGACGAACTGAACCAGCTTTGGCTCGTCCAGCCTGTACTTTTGACGGATGACAATCCGCTGGGTCTCTTTGATTTTCGGGCTGGTGGAGATATCGCCCGGCATGGCGTGCAGCACAAAAAAGAGCAGCGCCACGATAATCGTAAAAGTAAACGCGACTCCAACGAGCCGCTGACCAATGTACTTTAGCATGGTTTTCCCCCCTGAGTATAGGCGGAGACGCAGGCACGATGCCTCCGCCCGCTTCCGATGGTTCATGGTACACGGCAGGATGGCGGATGCCATCCTGCCGTGTATCGGTGCTACAATTTAGTTGTAGTGGGCCTGCATCAGAGCGAACTCGATATAGGGGTCGCCGATGTTGTCGACCATGGGGATGTCGATGTGCTCGGCAATGAGGTAACGGTTGCCGCGGGTATAGGCCGGGATGAAGGTACACTCGTTGTAGAGGATCTCCTCCATGCGGGCCGAGTTGGCAATCTTGCCCTTGAGGGCGGCGCTGTCGGTGGTCTTGTAGATGCCCATGGTGCACTCGTAATACAGCTTATCCCACTCGGCGGCACCCTCGGCGCCCAGCATGGTGTACTGGCTCGAGTAGGTGTCGGGGCCGCTGTAGACCCAGTTGCTGTTGTCCCAGGGCTCCAGAGTATCCTGATAGATGCCGCCGGTGCAGGTCATGTCGAAGGGCATCTGGCCGGGCTCGTGGCCGCGGCGGTTCATGTTCTCATAAATGGTGGCGTGGGGCACGGCGCGCAGGGTCATGTTGAACTTGGCAGCATCAAACAGGGTGTTGAAGTGATACTGGATGCCTTCGGCCCAGGCCTTGCGCTCCTCGTTGCCCTCGGAGTACTGCATCTCGACCTCGATCTTCTTGCTGCCGTTGGCGGTGTAGGCCTTCTCGAAATACTCGAGGGCCAGGGTGGGATCAAAACCGGTGTCCGTCAGGGCATGGCCGTCCAAACGAATGGCCTTGGACTCGGCCTGGTCACGCATGGTGACACGCTGGCCGGCATTGTTGGGATCGGGGGTCGAAACATTCCAGGAATAGTGATAGGGGTTGACGCGGTTGGTGGGCATGGTCATCTTCAGGATGCTCTCGCGGTCAAAGCCCCAGTACATGGCATAACGGAAGTTATAATCCTGCAGCACGGGGTTGTTGGTCGACTCGGCATTGACGAAGATACCGTAGTTGTCGGGGGTGTAGAGATAGAAAACATCGGGATAATCGTCATACTCGCGGTTGTTGGCAACCGTGATGTCGATTTCGCCGTTCTGATACATCTGCTGCTGGGTGTTGATGTCAACGACCACATACAGCTCCAAGGTGTCGGGGGTGAAGACGTCGATGAAGGGATGGCCGCTCTCGCGCTTCTCGAACTTGACATACTGGCCGTCAATCCACTCGACGATGCGATAGGCGCCGCCGGCGACAAAACGATCCATCCGGGTGCCGTAGGTGTTCTCGGTGCGGTCAGCGTTCATGCAGGCCTCAAAGGTGGCGGGATGCACCAGGCCGGCGCCAATGTGGGCCAGGCTCTCCTTGAGCTGCTCGACATCGTAGGGGACATAGTCGTCGATGACGACGAACTCGATGGTGTAGTCATCAATGATGTTGATGCCAACATCGGCCCAGTCGGCCACTTCGCCCAGCAGATAGGGGTCGCCGTTCTCAAGTGCCTTGCCGAAGCCGCTGTTACGGCTGGCAATTTTGGGGTCGAGGCCCATCATCATGGTGTAGTCGACCACAGAGGCGTCAATGGGATCGCCGTTGTCGAAGGTGACATCCTTCTTCAGGCTGATGTGCCAGGTTTTGCCGTCGCCGTTGACATCGACGGGCTCACCGTCAGCGACCTCAGGGGCCCAGTACCAGTCCTGAATGGCCTCGTCATACATACGCTTGTAGAGGTTGGCGTTGGGCCACTGGCCGTGCATGTACTCGACGGCCTGCTCGGCAGTGTGGGGGTTGTAGGTGGCAACCGGCATGGAGGCGCTCATGCGCAGGTTGGCGGGCACCTTGTCAACCGCCTCGGTGGCAACGGCAGCAGCGGTGGTGCCGGTGGACGCAGCCGCTGTGGTTCCGGTGGATGCGGCCGCCGTGGTGGTTGGCGGTGTGGTGCTGCCGGCGCAGGCGCCCAGCAGCATGATGGCTGCGAGCAACAAAGGCAGCAGTTGCAGGCGTTTCTTCATGATTTTTCCTCCTGATTTAGGTGGTATTATATCACAACGGCGGCTAAAATGCGCCGTGTAATACCAAAATGAGGGCCGACAGGGCCAAAAACGCGGCCCCAATGATGAGAAAAACCGCCGTCGGCTTCTTTGGCTGGGACATGATAAACTGGGTGAAGGCCACCAAATCCATGGGTTTGGCGTCATAGGCGCCCTCTTTTTTAATCCGGCGCGCCGGCCCCATGCGGTAGGCCCAATAGCGGAAGGTTTTAAACAGCCCGATGTTGTGGATGTAAAGGCCCATGCCGGCCACCAGATAGATGACGCCGATGTAAAAGCACCCGTCGACCACGGCCAGATAGACATCCTTGACCACCAGAAAGCCATAGGCCGCCAAAAAGAGCACGGCGATGGCCGCCAGCAGCACGGCCTTGTGCCTGAAAATCCCGCCCAGCGGTTTGCCGCGCCCCATGAATGACCTCGCTCTCTGCCTGTGTGATGAAGTGCCGGGTTTATAGGAGATGTTTCTTGGTATCCCTTGATGGGCAAGCTTGTGTGAAGCACAAGCTTGCCCGCTTTTCGCGCAGCAAAAAGCGCCGAATGAAAAGCACGCGATGGGGTGACACACCCGTACAATACAAGTTCCCGAAGTGGTACTGCCATTGTCCGCACGGTGAACGGATTGACATTTCCATCACGATGAGTATAGCCTTCTCACCCCCTGTTGTCAAGAAAATCATAGTTTCCCGGCGTTTTTGTTGATATTGACAAAAAACAACTCTCCTAGTTGGTCAATAAGTTGTATTGACATCTTTTCCCCAAAATGCTATGATTTCTCTGATAAGAGTCTGGGCAATGGCCTTGCTATATCATTTTGCGGGAGGGTATGTATGGACAACTCACCTAAATATATCCACCTCGCCAACTGGCTGCGCGCCGGGATTCGGGAGGGTCGCCAGCGTCCGGGGGACAAGCTGCACTCGGAGAACACCCTGTGCCGGATGTTCGGCCTCAGCCGCCAGACGGTGCGCCAGGCCATCGGCCTTTTAGAGCAGGAGAACCTGGTGGTGCGCCGCCGGGGCAGCGGCACCTATGTGGCCCGGCCGGGCGGAAAGCCGGGCGCCGGACAGAGCCGCCTCATTTCGGTGGTCATCACCTATCCGGACAGCTACATCTTCCCCGCCATCATTCAGGGCATCGAGGGCGTACTCACCTCTCAGGGTTATGGCATGCTGCTCACCGTCACCCACAATCAACCGGCCAGCGAGGCCCGGGCCCTCCATCAGCTTATGGAGAACCGGGTGGCCGGCCTTCTGGCCGAGCCGGCCAAGAGCGGGCTGCCCAGCCTGTGCCTTTCCGACTACCGCAATCTGAGCGAGAGCGGCCTGCCCATTGTCTTTATGAACGCCAAGCACCCCGGCCTCGACCTGCCCTGTGTGCGCATGGACGACCGGGCCGTCGGGTACACGGCCACTGAGCATTTGATGCAAAAGGGGCACCGGCGCATTGCCGGGCTGTTTAAGTCAGACGACAGCCAGGGGCATCTGCGCTATCTGGGGTACATGGAGGCCCTGCGGGACCGCGGCCTTGAGGCCGACCCTCAGAATATCATCTGGTTCACCACCGAGGACATCCCCCACGCCGGCGCTGTCACCGATCGTCTGCTCCACGCCCTGCGGGGCTGCACCGGCCTGGTGTGCTACAACGACGCCATCGCCTATCCCCTGTGCCAGCGGTTGCGTAAACACGGCATCGATATCCCGGGAGACCTCTCGGTGGTCGGCGTCGACAACGCCGAGCAGGGGCTAAGCAGTCCGGCACCCCTCACCACCATCGCACACCCCATGCAGCGCCTGGGTGAGGCCGCCGCCACCGCCCTCCTCGGCCGCATCAACGACCCCGCGGCCCCGGCGGATATCCTCTTCGAGCCGCGGCTCATCGTCCGCGCCTCGGTACGCGAATTGGCACTTGTGCAGCGTTGATTTGCCTTCGGCGACTTAGGGTATTTTTGAAAAAAACACCCTAAGAACCTAAAAAACTTTTGGAAATTGTATTTCATACAATTTCAGAATAATTCTATTAATCGTGTGTACCACGCTTGCTTTTCGCGCAAATCGAACGAAAAGCGTCAAGTTGCAGTTCGTGCAACTTGCATTAATAAGTAAGTTTTTGCACAAGCCTTTTTCCAAAAAGCTTGTTCGGGTGCTCGCCTCTTGCGGAGGCGGGTGGTGAAACCCCACGACCTTAATACAATTAAGTTAGAGGTAGCATTATGCCAAAGCTGACCATTGGAATTGATTTCGGAACGCTCTCGGCCCGTGCGGCGCTGGTGGACACCCGGGACGGCCGTACCCTGGCCGAAGCCGAGTATATCTACCCCCACGCCGTGATGGATCACGCGCTGCCAAACGGCACGCCCCTGGGCGACGACTGGGCCCTTCAGCACCCACAGGACTATGTGGAGGCCTTCTATCACACCATCCCCGAGGTGCTGCGCCTGAGCGGTGCGGCGCCGGCTGACGTGGCCGGCGTCGGCATCGACTTCACGGCGTGCACCTTTTTGCCCATCCGGGCCGACGGCATGCCCCTGTGCATGCTGTCGGCCTACAGCGGCGAGCCCCACGCCTGGGTCAAGCTGTGGAAGCACCACGCCGCCCAAAGCGATGCCAACCGCCTCAACGCCGTGGCCGAGGAGCTGGGCGAGCCGTGGCTGAGCCGCTACGGCGGAAAAATCTCCTCTGAGTGGCAGGGTCCCC
>JGI994J12354_10005811_pt1 | contig 10496 bp, 9 predicted proteins | sample IntmicLarv3ML3BL_FD_12354 | JGI IMG/M metagenome (IMG submission 12354)
AATGAATCTTTTGACAACCGTCGCAGACGCTTATCAAGATAGTATTCCTATGATTGCAATCACAGGACAGGCGGCTCAGCACTTGATTGGCAAAAATGCATTCCAAGAAACAGATGTTTTTGGTATGACATTGCCTATCGTAAAACATAGCTATCTAGTTTTGGATGCAAACGATTTGCCACGTATAATCAAAGAAGCTTTTCTTCTTGCAAAGAGCGGACGTCCAGGACCTGTCTTGATCGACATTCCTAAAGATGTTCAGCAAGCAATGATTATTCCAAACTTCAACGCAAAAGTTGATTTGCCAGGAATTAAAATCGCACCGAAAGTAAAAGAAACGCAGTTGAAAAAATTAATCTCTGCAATTCAATGCGCATCAAAACCTGTTATATACGCAGGTGGCGGAGTTATCAGTGCAGACGCTGCGAAAGAATTAGATGAGTTTTCTAAAATCTTCAATATACCTGTTGCGACTTCGCTTATGGGTATAGGTTGTGTGAATCCGTTAGAGAAAAAGAATCTCTATTGGTTTGGTATGCATGGCACTTATGCTGGCAACACAGCAGTTTGCAATTCAGATTTGCTTATCACAATAGGCGCAAGGTTTTCTGATAGAATCACAGGTTTTATTGGCAAGTTTGCACCCGATGCAAAAATTGTTCATATCGATTTAGATTCTTCTGAACACAATAAAAATGTTAAGAATTACTTGAGTCTTTGTGGCGATTTGAAAGAGGCCCTTGTTGCTTTGATTAAACTTTCTAAGAAAGCAAAAAAACCTAACTTTTCAACTTGGATTAAAGAAATTGCTGATTGGAAAAAAGAACATCCATATCCTTTCCAAAAATCTATGAGAAAGGAAATCACAGACTCTGAGGCTATCACGGCGCTCTACGATATTTCTAAAGGCGATATCGTTGTTACTACTGGGGTAGGCCAGCATCAGATGTGGACTCCGCAAAATTTTATCTTCGATAAACCGCGTAGATTCATCAGCTCTCTTGGTGCAGGAACAATGGGTTTTGGATTGCCTAGCGCAATAGGCGCAAAGGTTGCGAATCCTAAAAAGACTGTTGTTGATATCGATGGCGACGGTTCTTTCCAAATGAACATTCAAGAAATGGCAACTGCGGTTGTTGAAAAAATTCCTGTAAAAGTAATGCTTTTGAATAATCAATTCTTGGGAATGGTTATGCAGTGGGAGGATATGTTCTACGGCGGTGTTCGCGGTAATACTATCTTGTCTAAAGACAAAAAGAATTTAGCAGGGCCAAATAATTTAAAAGCTCTTTATCCAAACTATGTAGATATCGCTAAAGGCTATGGATGGAAAGCAAAACGTATTCATCAACGCAAAGATTTGTATACTGCAATCAAAGAAATGTTGACTTCAAAAGAACCATATCTCTTGGAGATTGTAACTCCCGCAGACGAACACGTATTGCCATTTATTCCACCAGGTAAGTCTGCTTTGGATATCATTGTAGATTGCAAATCTTGCGGAAAATGTAAAAAAGCTTACAAATAATTTTTATGGAAAACGTTATTACAATAGAGACTACACAAGGAACAATGAAAATCAAATTGTTTCCAGAACACGCACCTAAAACTTGCGAAAACTTTTTGTCTTTGGCAAAAAAAGGATATTATGAAGGAATCATCTTTCATAGAGTCATAAAGAATTTTATGATTCAAGGTGGTGACCCAACAGGAACAGGTCGTGGCGGACAAAGTGTTTGGGGCAAGCCTTTTGAAGATGAGTGCGTACCAGCGCTTACATTCAATAAAAAAGGCTTGTTAGCTATGGCAAATGCAGGGCCAAATACAAATGGTAGCCAGTTTTTCATTACAACAATTCCTACCGATTGGTTGAACGGACGTCACACAATTTTTGGCGAGGTAATTGAAGGTTATGACGTTGTAGAAAAAATTGAAAATTGTGAAACTGGATTTATGGATAAACCTGTGAAAGACCAAAAAATTATTAAAATTTCTTAACCTGTTTTTTTATAATTTTCAGAAAAAAGAGTTAAAGCTTTTGTCTTTAACTCTTTTTGTTTTTGAAGTCAGTGTAGATAGTTTTTAGTGCTTCAAAATCTGTATGCTTTGTAGAAGAATTTATTATTTTCTGGAAATATTCAGCTTGAGTGATTTCGAACTTAGCAGTTTCTAAACGGCGCTCAATCTCAGCTTTATCGTCAGTAGCGCGCACTCCTAGTCGTTCTTCTAAAACTTTTAAATTCTCTGGCATTACAAATACACTCAAGAGTTTACCTTTTAAAAATGAATCGTTCTTAGATAACTCATCCCAAGTTTTTGCACCTTGAACATCTATCAATAAAATCAAATCTTTGCCAGAATCAAAACCTTCTTTAATAGAGCTTTTTAAAGTTCCATAGTATCTGCCGTGAACTTTTGCCCATTCGTAGAATTCATTATTTTCTATCTTTTTTTCAAAAGTTTTTTCATCTAAAAAAATATAGTCTACATTGTTTGTCTCGCCATTTCGTATGGCTCTAGATGTAGCAGTGATAACGCGCGATACATTTTTATCTTCATTGAGTAATCTTTCTGCGAGAGTGCTTTTGCCAACGCCTGCAGGTCCGCTAAGAATCAAGAGTAAATTTTTCATTAGAAGTAAAAAAGGGTCGAAGCTAATATCGCAACACCAGTACTAGTAAGTGTAAGTGCAAATGTTTTTTGTCTTATGCTCTTTGCATATATGTAATTGAAAAAGTCGCGCAATCGGTAGGGTAGGCATCCAACGTAAATAGAGAAAACAATTACAATATAAGAAATTGATACTACCACTAATCTAGCAGGAATATCTTGCATAAATGCTGCATCTAAAATCGCACGCGAAGATAAAAGTAATAAAATGCAAAGACCTCTTACGCTCAAAAAATCTTCTAGGAAAAAGAAAGAAAGTAATCCTGCGCCTCCAAAGATTAGAATCAAAATCATCTTGAAGTCGCCAAAGTCTGCCTCGCCTAACTGCGATAAAATATAGACAAACCAAAGTGTAGATAATCCGAAAAGAATGTATGCCCAGTTTTGACTACGCAAAAATGAGATGCTTTTTTGTTTGAAATCTTCTCTGTTAAAAAGGAAGAAAAATCCAAGACCTAAAAAAAAGATTCCAGCTAGTAAAGTGTATAGAAATATTAAGTTCATTTAAAATTTAGAGTAGAGAGTAGATAGCTAAAATTTATTTTCAAGCTTCTTCCATTTAATGTTAAGGCGTGCAGATTCTTTGTCGTTATTTAAAATCTGATGATAAGTTTCATTGCCTGCAATCTCGCATATAGAAAGGATTTCATCACCAAACTTTGCTTCTGCAAGAAAAGAAATTTGAATGCGTTCAGGTTCGTGCGTTTGATAAAATTCATTAGGCAAAGCATCTATTGCAAGGCTTTGGTAAATGCAATTATTGATGTGTCCATTGATATCCATATCGTCTTTGCGAAGATGGCATTTTAAAGTGTATTGAGGGTTTTCAGGCTTTTTTAAAGTCTCTGTCAAATCGCCATTAGCACGAGTTTCTGTGATTCTTGGCCAATCTTCTAGAACGTTCAAACGCTCAATTTTTCTTTTCTCAAGATTGAACAAAACCCAGAGTGAGCGTGCTTGTAAAATGTTTTCTCCAGATGCTGAATATGCTATAAAATCACGCTCTGTTGTGATTTTTGCTTTCTCGCTAGCCCAAGTTTCGAGAGTGATTTTCTGACGCGATTTTGGGAATGAAGATATATGAATATCTAGTTTAGACAGTGCCCATCCGAGATTTTTTTTAATCAAATCAGCAGCTCCAAGATGCAAAATATTTGCGTGTTCAGTAGCGACTTCTTGAAGTAAAGCAAGCAGGGCAGATTCCTTTAATCTGTCACTTTGAGATAAGTCGTTTACACGCAATCTAAATGATGCGGAATGTTTCATCTACTATAATTTTTTGAAATAATTTATGCGTGATTTTGTTAAAGTAGCATTTGGCATCCCTATACCTTTACGCAAAGTCATTGCGCGTTTTAAATCAAAAACTTTACGCCAATTTTTTCCCAATTCTTTGCAAACTGCGAGAGCTTTTGGATCAGGGATTTCGTCGATATTAATTTTCAACTCTTCGCTCAATGCAACGAGCGCGCCAACTACGTGATGTGCTTTTCTAAAAGGCATTCCTTTGTCGACCAAATAGTCAGCTAAGTCAGTTGCAAGCAAGAGTGGGTCAGACACCGCGTCTTGGCATTTTTTCTTGTTAAATTCTGCGCCAGCTAAAGATTCGCTCAAAACTTTTATTGAAATCAAAACTTGTTCTGACGAATCGAAAACGGGAACTTTGTCTTCTTGTAAATCTCTGTTGTAAGTAAGAGGCAAGCCTTTGACCAAAGCAAAAAGAGTGTTCATATTGCCTATGAGTCTTGCAGATTTTCCGCGCAACAATTCAAAAGAATCAGGATTCTTTTTCTGTGGCATTAGTGATGAGCCTGTTGTAAATGCGTCGGGGAGTTTGATAAATCCAAACTCAGATGTATTCCAAATAATAACATCCTCTGCAACTCGAGAAATGTGTACGCCAAGCATTGCACAGGCAGAAACAAATTCTAGAAATACATCTCTGTCAGAAACCGCATCCATACTGTTTTGAGTGAGTATAGGCTTTTTGTTTTTGTCGCAAAAGCCGAGAAATTTTGCAGAGATTTCTCTTTTGATGGGCAGCGTTGTCCCCGCAATTGCGCCACTACCAAGAGGGCAAATATTTGCACTTTCAAAAACAAAATTAAAACGTTTTAAATCTCTTTCAAAATTCTGCGCCCAAGCTAAAATGTGATGCGCAACGCTGACAGGTTGAGCTCTTTGCAAGTGAGTGTAGCCTGGAATCAAAACATTTTGATTTTTTTCTGCAAGATTTGCCAAAACTTTTAAAAGATTTTTTAATTCGCCAACAATGTTTTTGCAAGCGTCTTTAAAGAATAAACGCATATCTGTTGCAACTTGGTCATTGCGGCTGCGCGCTGTGTGTAGCTTTGCAGCTTCAGGACAAATTTTTGTGAGTGTTTGTTCTATGTTCATATGAACATCTTCAAGCGAAAGACTCCAAGAAATTTTATCTTTTTCAACAAGTTCTTTAATTCTAGAAAGTCCTTTTAAAATAGAAGCAGATTCTTTTTTAGAAATAATCTTAGATTCACCCAACATAGTCGCGTGCGCAGAAGAACAAGCTATATCAAATAGCGCGAGCTTCTTATCGAAAGAAACAGATTCGCTGAATCTCAACATCAAATCGCTTGGCGATTCTTTAAAACGTCCGCCCCAAGAGGCTTGTTTAGCATTTTGTTTTTTCATAAATATTATCCAAATCTATATAATAAAGTTTGCGAAATCGAGTAAATTGTCGAAAAGTGGAATCTTATTTTGAGTCAAAAATTCTTTGCTTTTTTCGTCGTAATTATAGTCGTAGAGCAGGGCAGATGATTTGATATTTGCATTTATACCAGCTTGCCAATCTGATATTCTATCGCCTACCATCCAGCATAAATCCTTGTCTAGATTGTATTTTACTATGCACTCTTCAATGAATCTTGGGTTTGGTTTGCGATAAGATTTTTCGCTATCTGGCGATTCATCTATTGCTATGCATATTTCAGAAAAATCTTCTTTTTTGATTCCCAAAAGTTCAAACATTTTCGCATTGCATTTAACGACATCTTCGACAGTAAAATATTTTCTGTAAACTCCGCTTTGATTCGTGAAAAGAAAGATTTTTATTTTTGCTTCTAACAATTTTTTAATCGCTTCTCTCGCACTAAAACAAAGCTCAACTTGCGCAGGGTCAGACATATAATTTTTGTCTAAAATTATAGTGCCATCTCTATCTAAGAAAACTGCGCGAAAAGTGGAGCTCATAATGATTATTTAAGTTAATATTGTTAATCTATTAGTTTGCATTTACAACATTTTTTATTAGTCTAAGAAGCATAAAATAAGAATATGGCAAATAAACTGAAATCAGACGAACTTATTGACTTGGAAATCTTCATTGCTCAAGACGAAAAGGAAAGTATTTCTTACAAAAATTCTCGCGATGCAAAATTTTATTCTGAGGCTCCTGAATACACTAAAAAAAATGAAATAGCATTCTTGCGTTATTGGATTGAATCTATGCGCAAAGTGTCATCGTCTGTTTCTGCTGGCAAGTTGGCAGAGGGCTCATTTTTATTTGTTTCAATCTTCTTATTTTTAATAGGCGCATTTGCAATAGGCAGACCAATTTCTAATGCCTTTTTTATAAAATCAGGCGGGGCAGAGTCTATCAATGTTGCCTGGTTTGCGATTTCTTGTGTGGTGATTCCTTTGTTCTTATTTTTCTCTGCGATATTTTTTGCTCCCAAATTAGGAGTTTTGATAGATGCTTTTATTGCGTGGATTCTGAAAATTTTTACAAAAGATAAAGCATCTTTTCAAGCAATCTACGCACAAAATAAAAAATGGATTCTCTTGAAAGGTGCATTGACGGCACAGTTCTTGGGTCTTGGAATCGCATTTGGAATTTTCTTTACTCAGCTTTTTAGCCAGATGTTTAACGAATATAAATATTCGCTAGAAACAACACTTCCAAGTATGGTTACTGACGAAGCCGTTTATGAATCTGTAAAAGTTATGAGTCTGCCTTGGCGCTATGTTTGGGGTGAGACAAAATCATATCCATCCTTAGAACAAGTTGCATTGTCACGCGCAAGGAATCAGAACGAAGAAGGCGCTGTGCAGTCTTTTGAAGTTTGGGCGAATTTCTTTATAATGTGTTCGTTTTTTTACGGAGTGTTTTTGCGTGTATTGTTTTTTATTTTCACAAAATATAGAATAAGCAAATGTTTTGGAATTCATCGAATTTTAAATGATAGAAAAATTAATGATATTATTAAAAGAATGGCATTTGCAGCAGGAAATCCAAGCTTGAATTTTGCATTTAAAAATAAAGAAAATGCCGAAGTTGTTCTTCTCTTGAGGCAAGATTTAATGCCATTTAAAGACATTATAATGATGCAAACAAAAGAGGCTTTGCAAAAAGAAGATATCAATATTTTTGAGTATCTTTTCTCTAATGAAATTTTTAGTGATGAATTTGATTCAGTTGCGAAAAAACACAAAATATTTTCTATCTTCCATCTTTCAGACGATTATAACGAAGAGGTTTTTGAAAGCATAGGAAATCTAGTAAATAAGTATCCTGAAAAATTTATCAATATACATATTCTTGGTAGATATGATAGAGCTAATGAGAAATTTTTAAATCCGCCTGCAATTGAAAAATCTTGGTGGGAACGCAAAATAAATTCAGTATCAACGCGCAATCTCAAACTTTTCTAGACTATGCAAAACACATATAAAATGGTTATAATTGGTCGTCCTAACGATGGCAAGTCGAGCATATTCGCGAATTTTTTAGGAGATGATTCTGTTGCAGTTTCGCCTATACCAGGAGAGACAAAAAAGTTGGAAACAAGAAGCATTAATCTTGGCGAAAGAAATGTTGAATTAATTGATACCCCTGGTTTGCAACATCCAGAGACTGTGTATTTAAAATTCAAAGAATATGCAATTTCAGGAAAGCCGCTTCTAGAAAGCTTTTGTGAGGATTTTACCGATTCAAAATACGCGCACGATATTGAAATTATGAAGGCGTTAATTAATGCAGATATTTGTATTTTAACAGCTAATGCCGACAATTTTTTTGGACACACATCGCGTTGCCTTTTAGAGTCATTTTTGCTTTTGAAAAACTCTTGTGTTTTGCTTGGAGTTTTGAATCGCAAAGACAATTCTTTTGTCAACGATTGGCGTGCAGAATTTGAATCGCGCAAGATTCCTTGTTTTGATTTTGATGCTTTTAAATCTGGCTTTAAAGATTGTGCAAGGCTTCTTGAAGAAATCGCTACGAACGAGCATTTACGCTTAACTCCCGAGCTTAGCCAAGTTTTGAAAGAGTTAAAAGATAACAGATTCCACCTTTGGGAAAATAATTTAGACAATGCATCTTTGGAAATTTTAAATTCCTTAAAAGAGCTTATGTGTTTGGAAGCTGAATTAGTGCAAAATTCCTTTTCTTTAAGTCAAGAAGAGCGTAGCATTTTGGTTAATGAAGAAGTAAAAAATATTCACGAACATGAAAAGTTTTTTAGAAAAAATCTGCTCGAAAGTTTTTCTTATTCTAGCATTAAAATCAATGCGTCAAATAGAGAAATTTTACAATCGGAATTATCTATAATTGAGCCTAATTGGTTTAGACGTGTGTTAGGCGAGTTGCCTTTGGTTTCTCGTGGTAAAGCCAAATGCAAGGTGAGTCACAATGGAAAGTTGCCTATAAAATTTGTTCACAATGCAGTGCTATTTGTTCAGAAATTATTGGCGTGTACCTATGCTCAATCTGCAACAAGAGAGTTTGAAATTTCTATTTCGAAAGACGAATATTCTCTTCACGGAATAGACTCTTTTGCTGTTGAAAATTTCGCTTATAAAGCTTCTAAAAAAGACGAAAGTGAATCTTTCTACAAATTGCAAACGACATTGCGCAAACAAATCTATAATGTCTTGTACAGAGAACTAAGTAAGTAATTTCAAAAATTACGCAACTAATCTCATAAAAAGTATTGATTCGAGAGTCTATCTATATAGGCTCTTGTTTGATTTTTAAAATTTATGAGTTATAAAGATATTACACCACCTCAAGGAGATAAAATCTCAATATCAAATGGCAAACTCTTGGTTCCAGATATGCCTGTTATGCCCTTTATTGAAGGCGATGGCATTGGTCCTGACATCTGGGCTGCTTCAAAGAAAGTTTTTGATGCGGCTGTTTTGAAAGCGTATAAAGGTTCGCGTCAGATTAAGTGGTTTGAACTTTTTGCTGGCGAAAAAGCATTTAAAAAATTCGGCACTTGGCTTCCAGAAGATACTTTGCAAGGATTCAGAGAATACTTAGTTGGCATAAAAGGACCTTTGACAACTCCGATTGGCGGTGGCATTCGCTCTTTGAATGTGGCTTTGAGACAAGAGTTAGACTTATATGTTTGCTTACGTCCTGTTCGTTATTTTGAAGGAGTTGATAGCCCAGTAAAGCGTCCTGACTTAGTAGATATGGTGATTTTCCGCGAGAACACAGAAGATATTTATGCAGGTATAGAATTTGAAAAAGATTCTGTTGATGTTGCGAAAATCAAAGAATTTTTGAAAGCATCGTTCCCAGATAAATTCAAGAAAATTCGCTTTCCAGAAAGCTGCGGAATTGGCATAAAGCCTGTGTCTGAAGAAGGTACTGCAAGACTAGTTCGCAGTGCAATTGAGTATGCAATCAAAGAAAATAAAAAGAGCGTAACTTTGGTTCACAAGGGTAACATTATGAAGTTCACAGAGGGTGGTTTCCGCGATTGGGGCTATAAAATAGCTCGCGAAGAATTCGGTGCGAAAGTCATTGGCGATGGACCTTGGTGCGAATTGCCAAACGGAATTATAATCAAAGATTCTATTGCAGATGCCTTTTTACAACAGATTCTAACTCGCCCTGCGGACTACGATGTTGTTGCAACTTTGAATTTAAATGGCGATTATATTTCTGATGCTCTTGCTGCGCAAGTTGGCGGAATAGGTATAGCTCCCGGAGGTAACATCAACTACACAACAGGTCACGCGATTTTTGAAGCTACTCACGGAACTGCTCCAAAGTATGCAAATCAAAACAAAGTAAATCCTGGGTCTGTTATTCTTTCTGGTGAGATGATGTTGCGCTATATGGGCTGGGGCGAGGCTGCAGATTTAATTATCAAAGGTCTTGAATCTTCTATCCAACAAAAGTATGTAACGTACGATTTGGCTCGCTTGATTGAAGGCTCTACCGAAGTTAAATGTTCAGAGTTTGCAGATAAAATAGTCTCTAATATGTAATGAAATATTTCTTGATAGATGGGCATAATCTTAGCTTTAGAAGCTATTATGCAATGCCAGAATTGACAAATAGTGTGGGTTTCCCAACAGGAGCTTTGCACGCTTTTGTTGCGAGTATTTTAAGGTTATCGTCTTTAAATAATCCGCACAAAACGGCAGTGTTTTTCGATAAAGGCCGTTCTGTAAGGCATATGGAAATTTGTCCTGAATACAAAGCAAACAGGGCAAAGACTCCTGAAGCTTTTGCAAAACAATTGCCTGTCATTAAAGAAATCTGTAAGCTACTTGGCTTCGCTGTTGTAGAGCACGAAGGCTTGGAGGGCGATGACTTATTAGCGAGTGCTCTTTTTAAACTCAAAGATGCTTGTGAGGAAATTTTTATTGTGAGTGCCGACAAAGATTTCGCTCAATTGGTTGCTCCCAAAATTTATCAATTGCTTCCGCCAAAAAATTCTAAAGCTGGTAGCGATTGGACATCTATGGATATAGTGGGAGTGCGCTCAAAATTTGGCGTAGCGCCTGCCGACATTCCAAATTTTCTTGCATTGATGGGCGATGCAGTC
>JGI994J12354_10005812_pt1 | contig 10493 bp, 13 predicted proteins | sample IntmicLarv3ML3BL_FD_12354 | JGI IMG/M metagenome (IMG submission 12354)
GAATAGCTGTCGATTGCATCATCGGTATATTGCAATGTAGAGCCGCCGCCCATACCACCCATCATGCCGCCGAAGCCGCCTGCCAATCCACCTTCCGGCATTGTGAAGCCGTCTGGGAGTAGCATATTGCCGTCCGCAGGCATCTGGAAGCCGTCCGGGAATTGCATATTGCCATCCGCGGGCATCTGCATATTGCCGCCCTGCTGTCCTTCTGGCCGCTGCCGCCCGCCGCCTTGTTGCTGCTGGTTGTCCGGTGCGACACCTAAGAAACGGTTCCCCATGCCCTGCATCACTTGTGATAGAGCATCTGCATCCGCGCCGTCGCCGTTCATGTTGCGGATAAACTCCTCCATCTGCCCGTTGCCGCGCATACCCATGCTTTCCGGTTTGTAGAGCTTGCCGTAATCTTTGCCGTAAACGCGCGCGGCGTAGCTTTCTTCCAAGGCCTCCACCGCGAGGTAGAAGCCCCAGCTTTCGCCGTTTACGCGGATGTCCGCGAAGGCATACAGCGGTGTGTCCACACCTGTATAGTTGAGAATGTCGTAGGAAAGGTACTCCTTCATATACGACGCGTCGCCTTGCATGTTATTTACGACGAGCTTATCCAGCCCGAGCCATGTCTGCCCGCCGACATAATGGTCGAATTCGAATTTGAAGCTGTAACGGTCGGAATCGGGGTTGCTGGCGACTTGGCTCAAGCTGGAATTGCCTTTCGGCCGCACGCCGACATTGCCGATTTTCTGCCCGTTGATGACGACGGTGGCGTTGATGTACTCCTCCGCCTGCGCATTGGCGAGCATGTCCGCCCAAGCCGCCTCGTCCGCGACGATTTCGATTTGCAAAATCTTTGATTTATCCATGGCCGAAACATATGGCGGTGCGGAATGTCCCGATACGGCGCTGTATACGTCCGGGATGAGTAGTCCGATGCTGACGAAGGCGATAGCCGCCGTCATGAATACGGTTGCCAGTGCTGTCATCCATTTGCTTTTAATCATGACGGTTCCTCCTCGCTTTATGACATATAGTCGCCGTTGTAGCTGACCAAGGCCGCGCTCCGCACGCCTTGAATGCTTTGCAGTGCGCTGACGAATTTTGTGGACGCATCCGCCAAGCGCAGCTCCAGTGTGAATTCCATGCCGTCCGAAGTGACGGTTTTGGACTTCACGCTGTACTTTTTCGCGCTGACGGCAAGGCGGGAGAGGATTTCGTCCTCCGGGCGGTCGCTCTCACATGAGAGGATAAGGATATAGGGTGTGTCCATGCTCTTACGGTTGACGAAAACAATCAGAATCACGCCGATAAAGACCGAGCCAAGCACCGCAAGCGGCAGAAGCCCCGCGCCGAGGACGATGCCCGCCGCAATCGACCAGAACAGGAACACGATGTCCAGCGGCTCCTTGATGGCCGTGCGGAAGCGGACGATAGACAGCGCGCCCACCATGCCTAGGGAAAGGATAATGTTCGATGTCACGGCGAGGATAATCAAGGTTGTCACCAAGGTCAGGCCGAGCAATGATACACCGAAGCCTGCGGAATACATCACGCCGGTGTAGGTCTTACGGTATACAATAAAGATGAATACGCCCAGCGCAAGCGCGAGCGCCATCGCCAGCACCATGTCCAGTGCGGAAAAACTGGTGATATTTTCCAAGAAGCTGGATTTGAAAAGGTCGTTGAATGTCATATGAATTCCTCCGTTTCATATATTAGCCGTACATGCGGCAGGCGGCGTATTTTGAAAACGCCTCCGTGTGTCTTGTGTTTGTCTGGATGATATCGCGCATGATGTCGGGCAAGAAATTGTCGTACTTGACCTCAAGGAGCATCAAGCCGGGCTCCTGCGCCTGCAAAGTGGTGCCCGTGCGGAATAAATCCGTCGCATACAGTCCGGTGCGGATGTTCATGTCAAAGGTCACACGGACGTTGCCNTGCGGGAACGTATACGCCTCGCGGTCATAATCCACAATCGTTTTCGGGCGAAGGCGCTTGTATTGCGCCTTGGCGTGGAATTCCGNAAGGACAGCGTCGCTTGTTTCCGCCAGATGCGCCGTATCACCGCGGAGAATCCGTTCTGTCTGTTCCCGCGTGAGGGCGGCGGATTGCTTCTGGCAAAGGCCGCTCACCTTGCTCTTTTTTTCCAGCCGGATGAGCGTGTCATCGCCGTTGTAAAGGCGTATGCGGTATTTCTCCCGGTTTGGCAGGCCGTAGAGCTTCTCCCGTAAGGCGAGGTCGTTTTCGTTGTCGAAATACAAGCTCCGCACGCGGTAGCGCCCGTTTTGCCCAGCGTGCGCGTCCGGCCTTGCTATGGCGAGCAGGCGGCGGCGCAGACTGTGGTAGTCCATGAGGTTGATGGTGTGCTTATACTCATGGCGGTAGAGTTCGTCTTGCATATTGGTTCACCTCCGTCTTTCGTTCCATGGTAACGGGGAATCCTTAACGGGGGCTTAAAGGTTGCGTGAACAATTTTTGAACAACCCTGCCGGTAATAAAAAAACAGCCGGGAATTCCCGGCTGTTTGCTAAGCGTTTGTTTATGAAACCCAGATATAGTACCGTTCTGCGCTTTCGCGCTCGACGATGCCATTGTTGGCTATGGCCGTGCGGAAGGAAGGGGTGTTGTAGATGTGTACGGTGACGAGGAGTTCGTCAAGTCCTGCTTTCCGTGCTTCTTGGATAAGCAGCTTCAAAAGCAGTTTGCCATAACCCTTGCGGCGTTGCGACGGGCGGATGGCGTAGCCCGCATGGCCGCCGGCTTCCCGCAGGACGTCCGTCAGCACTGTTCGGAGCTTGCCTATACCGACGGGTATGCCGTCCACATACAGGACATACAATGTTTGCGGCACCTGCCAGCTTTCCAAGCCTTCGCCACGGGATATGCGGTCGCATTTGGCAAGCCAGTCCGGAAAATTTTCCAAAGTACGACCATTGCCGCCATTGCGATACCCGTTTTCATCAAGCGGGATTTCTTGCAGCATGTCGTATATGTCTTGCCCTGCATCCAATGGAAGCTTTTGCAATGCAACCCGCATCATACTTCCTCCTTTGTGAAATGAAGCTCTAGCCCAGCTTCTTCGCACTCGCCAGAGCCAGCGCGCCAGGGCCGATGTGGCAGGATACGCTCAACGACAGCGGCTCCATCGGGATGTCGTATCCGGGGAAAGCTTCCATGACTTCCTGGCGGAAGATGCTTGCTGATTCTGTATCGTATGTATAGGCAACCCAAAGTGTCATGTTCCCCGCGGCAACATCCGCAGTGAAACGCCCGTCGAAGTCCTTCTTCATCGCGTCGATCATCGTGCGCTTGGCAGGCTTCACGCCTTTGACCCGCGCGAAGGCATCCAACCGGTCGCCGTTGATTTGCAACACGGGCTTGATGTTCAAGACCGTACCGATGGCGGCGGCCATAGGGGTGACGCGCCCGCCTTTTTTGAGGTAGGTCATCGTGTCCACCATGATATAGATGCTGGATTGCGCGGCGTTTTCCTCCATGAGGCGGCAGATTTCTGCAGCGCCCGTACCCGCCTGTGCCAGCGCCAGCGCATCCAGAACGGATTGCTTCTGCGTGACGGAGATGCGCTTGTTGTCCACGACCTGCACCTTGCCGTCATATTCCTGCGCAATCATCCGCGCAGTGGCAAAGCTGGAGGAAAGCCCGGAAGACATGGGGATATGTACAATTTCATCAAAGGTTTGCAACAGCCCGTCCCACAACTCCGTCAAGTCCTGTACAGAAGGGGAGGAGGTCGAAATCGCTGCGCCCCCGGCAAGCCTGTTGTAAAATTCCGCCTGTGCCAGTGTGATGTCTTCGTAATACAGCGCGCCGTCCATCATGAAGGGCATCGGCAGTACGAATACACCCAGTTCTTTTCCCAATTGCTGTGATATACCGCTGTTTGAATCTGTTGTTACCGCAACGCGTTTCATATAGCGTTTAACACTCCTGTCGATAGCTCTGATTACCCAAAAGGCCGAGGGTTTCCTCGGCCCGGTTTACTATTCTCTTTCGCCGCGGTCCCGCCTTGCAGAATCCGCCGATTTCGGCTTCTTGCGTTTCGCCCGGCGTTCGATTGGCACGCGGTTTTCATTCAGCACAAGCTCCGGCGGCTCTAAACCGTCCACAACACCCTTGGTGATGAGGACGCGCTCAATTTTGTCATTGGAGGGGATGTCAAACATGACCTCGGTCATGAACTGCTCCAAAATCGCACGGAGGCCACGCGCGCCGGTGTTCCGTTCCATGGCCTGCTTGGCGATAGCGCGGAGCGCTTCCTCGTCGAACGAGAGATACACATCGTCCAACTCGAAGAGGTACTGGTATTGCTTGGTGAGCGCGTTTTTCGGCTCTGTCAGAATCTGCACAAGCGCTTCCTCGTCCAAACTCGTCAGCGTGACGATAACGGGGAGACGGCCGATGAGCTCCGGAATCAAGCCGTATTTTTGCAAATCCTGCGGGCGCACGCTCGCCAACGTGTCTTCGGAGAGCTTCTCGGCCTTTGTTTTTGATTCCGCGCCGAAGCCGATGACCTTTTTGTCCATCCGCTGCTCGATGATTTTATCCAGTCCGTCAAACGCGCCGCCGCAAATGAAGAGGATGTTCGACGTATCTACCTGTATAAATTCCTGATGCGGATGCTTCCGTCCGCCTTGCGGCGGAACGGAGGCGACGGTGCCCTCCAGAATTTTCAACAGCGCCTGCTGCACGCCTTCGCCGCTGACATCGCGCGTGATGGAGGGGTTCTCCGACTTCCGCGCAATTTTATCAATCTCGTCGATGTAGATGATACCGCGCTCCGCACGGTCAACATCGCCTCCTGCGGCCTGAATCAGACGGAGGAGGATATTTTCCACATCCTCGCCGACATAACCTGCCTCGGTCAGTGCCGTCGCGTCCGCGATGGCGAAGGGCACATTCAATATCTTCGCAAGCGTTTGCGCAAGGAAGGTCTTGCCCACACCCGTAGGGCCGAGGAGTAAAATATTGCTTTTTTGCAGCTCCACATCGCCCTCTTTTGCGCTGACGATGCTGACAATGCGCTTGTAATGGTTGTATACCGCGACGGCAAGCGCCTTCTTGGCGCCGGTCTGCCCCACGACATATTGGTCAAGATACGAAACAATCTCCCGTGGCTTCAGCAGCGAAAGGCCTTCTTCCAGAATGTCGCTATCCTCGCCGAAGTCGTCGTTAATAAGCTCGTTACAGAGCTCAATGCAATCGCTGCAAATGTACACGCCGGTACCGGCGATGATACGCTTGACCTCCTCCTGCGTCTTGTTGCAGAAGGAACAGCGAACGATTTTGTTTTCATCCATCTTTGAAGCCATTTATTCTCACCTCGATGGGTTCCATGTTTGCGGTGCTTTTTCTGTGATGAGCGCAAGGAAGCGCTGCTTCTCATCTTCGTTTGCAAAGGCTGCAAACGGAAGAACAATCATTGTGTTTCCTGTTGTGCCGGTGTAGATGTAAAAACGTGCGTTATCTTTTTCCACATACGCAATATTGCCATACGACATTTCCACCGTGGTGCGGGATGAAGTACTGCGGATTCGGTCTTCTTCCAAATGCAGGGATTGCACCCCGAGGTGCTCGTGATACTTGCCTTCCCGGATTTCCCGCACATACTGCCGCCGCAGATTTTTCCGCGCTTGCTTTTTACTGCGAAGGAACCACCAGGCCACATACAGCACCGCCGAAAATGCGGGGATTATATAGAACCCCCGGCAAATGATAGTCGTGAAAAGGAGTAAGATGAGCAGCCCTACCGCGCCGACAATCCAGCGCAGGCGCTTGCCCATTTTGGAATTTTCATTGTGGAAGATTTGCGTCTGTATGAAATCTTCCGGCGTGATGGTAAAATGTAGCTCCATTTACTTCGATGTCGTAATCGCGTCAATCAAGCCGTATTCTTTCGCTTCTTCGGCGGACATATAATTGTCCCGCTCCGTATCGCGGAAGATGACATCCAGCGGCTGCCCTGTGTTCGCGGACAACATTTCGTTCATCTTCTGGCGTGTGCGGATGATGTGGTCGGCGTGGATTTTGATGTCCGTCGCCTGGCCGCGCGTGCCGCCCAAGGGCTGGTGAATCAAGATTTCCGAATTCGGCAGTGCGAAACGCTTGCCCTTCGTGCCGCCTGCCAGCAAGAATGCGCCCATGCTGGCCGCCATACCCACACAGATGGTGGACACGTCGCACTTAATGTGGTGCATCGTGTCATAAATTGCCATGCCCGCAGTGATGGAGCCGCCGGGGCTGTTAATATAGAAGTGGATGTCTTTATCCGGGTCGTCCGCCGCGAGGAAGAGCATCTGCGCGACAATCAAGTTCGCGGACACGTCATGCACCTCTTCGCCGAGGAAGATGATTCTATCCTTCAGCAGGCGGGAATAAATGTCGTAAGACCGCTCACCGCGGCTGGTTTGTTCGAGTACAATTGGGACTAAGCTCATGTGTTTTTCCTCCTCATTCCCGGTTGTTCACAAAATAATTTACAGGGCAATCGCATTCTCGACGATGACAGCCAGCGCTTTCTGCACTTTGATGTCCTTCGCAAGACCCTTCTTCTCGTTCTCGCCCACCATGGATTCAATGCGCTCACGGTCCACGCGGTACATTTCCGCCATGCGGTCGAATTCCTTTGCGAAATCCTCGTCTGTTACGTCCGCATTCTCCTGCTTCGCGACGCATTCCAGCGCAAGGCGCGCCTTGACGTTCTTCTCCGCATTCTCGCGGTAGCTTGCCATCAGCGCCGAAGCGTCCATGCCGGTGTACATCATGTATTGCTCCATCGTCAGACCCTGCATCTGGATGCGGCGGCTGAAATCCTCCAGCATGTGGCGCGTTTCCGTCTCGAACATGACCTCCGGGATGTCAACTTCCGTTTGTGCGACAAGCGCCTCGACAACGAGGTTCTCAATCTCGCGCACGGCGTTTTCTTCCTTGCGTGTTGCCAGCTTTGCGAGGATGTCGGCCTTGTATTCGTCAAGCGTATCGAACTCGCTCACGTCCTGTGCGAACTCGTCATTCACTTCCGGCAGTTCTTTCATCTTGATGCTGTGGATTTTGACCTTGAAGAGAGCCGGCTTGCCCGCCAAATCCTCATTGCCGTACGGTGTCGGGAATGTGACATTGACATCCATATCCGCGCCGATTGCCTGGCCGATGAGCTGCTCTTCAAATGTGTCGATAAACTGATGCGAGCCGATGGTCAGCTCATAATTTTCACCCTTGCCGCCTTCGAAAGCGACGCCATCCACAAAACCCTCGAAATCAATCGTCACGATGTCGCCATCGGCCACGGCGCGGTCTTCCACCGTAACCATGCGGGAATTCTTCTCGCGTGCGGCATTGATGTCCGCATCGACTTCCTCATCCGTCACGGTCGTGTCGGGCTTTGTGTATGTAAGACCCTTGTAGGATGTGACGGAAGCTTCCGGCTTCAATGTCACTTCTGCGAAAATAACAATATTGGAAGCGTCTTTCGTGTCCACGTCGATTTCCGGCTCGGAGACGACTTCAAGGTTATGCTCCGCAATCGCGGCGCTATACACCACGGGGAACACGGTTTGAATCGCATCCTCGTAGAAAACTTCCTTACCGAATTGCATTTCGATAATTTGGCGCGGCGCTTTACCCTTGCGGAAGCCCGGCAGGTTGATTTTGCTTCTGTTCTTCAAATACGCCTTCTGTGTCGCATCGGCAAATTGCTCCGGCGTGACGGAAAGCGTCAGTTTTACGCGGTGGTTATCCATTTTCTCCATAGTAGACGGCATGACAAAAATCCTCCTCAATCTCTTTCCTTTTATATTGCATCCGCAGCCTCAGACTACGGCACATTTAGTCATTATATCACGCCGTGTCAATAAAATCCATAGGAAAGCCGCACAAAATTTATAAAATTTCCGTCACGGATTCGTCAACAACGGCATCTGTCGCGTCTTCTATGAAGCGCAGGACGTTCTCTACCATGGCCTCTGCGTGGGCGCGCTCGTTCGATACACAGGCGAAGCCAATGACGATGGAGCGGTGCACGTCCATGTCCTCCACCTCCGCCACGGCGATGTTAAACTTGTTCCGCATACGTTCCGTGAGGCTTTTCACCACCATGCGTTTTTCCTTTAGGGAATATACCCATTCCGCCGTGAGATATACACGGCATGTGCCGATAAACATGCGACCGCCTCCTTTGCCTCTATTATATCCCTTTTTTCCTTGTATCACAAATGATTTTCGTCGGCATCCTTTTCGGCAAGGTTCTGCATTGCAAACTCAATGCATTGCACGACAAATTGATTGAAAGACAGATTGCAACCGCTTGCGGCCTCGTATACCTGTTTCATAAGCGCCTCATCCATGCGTATGGTCTTGTTCACCGTCTGTTTTGCCCTTGGGTCAAATCTCACGGGAATCACCCCCATATCCATTCTACCGTTGTCTGCACCTTCAATATATACTGCATAATTGCACTCGAAACACGCTTGCAATTTAGAAGTGCATAAAATAGTCAATATATATGCTACAATTTTGTGAAAGTAAGCAACGGGGGGCGATGGACAGATGGTAAAATTGCGAAAGAAAGGCACATGCGCACTCGCGCTGTTGCTGGCTGTTATCACAATCGTGGGCTGTGCGGGCGGCGAGAAGACAAATACCGCAACGGAAATTGTGATTCCCGACGGGGTGGAAGCAATCGGCGAGGGCGAATTTATGAACTGTTATTCCCTGACGAATATCGTTATCCCCGGTAGCGTGAAAACAATTGGCGCATACGCGTTTCAAGATTGCGATGCCTTGACAGTAATCACGATTCCCGACGGCGTGACAAAAATTGAAAAATATACCTTTTCTTTCTGTTCTTCCCTTACGATTGTGGTGATTCCGGATAGTGTGACAGTGATTGATGATTTCGCATTCAGCGGCACGAGTACATTGGATGCGCAGACGGTACAAAAAATCCTTTCCATTAACCCTGACGCTGTTTTCGGCAAGTAGACAGCCTCCCTTGCGCCTGCCCCCTGCGGTATGCTACAATGATAGCAATAACCGCAAAGGGGGCTTTTCCATGTCAAAAAACCTATATACCTACGAACCAAATGTCCACACACGCTGGGCGTCTTTTGAGAATCCGAAGGCTGCAAGAGGCCAAGGCGGCCTGACGAACGGCGGCGCAAAGGGTGCGGCGTTCGGCACCTTTGACGCGGGCGAGACAAAGGTACTGATGCAAACCGAAGGCAGCGGTATTGTCATGCGCATATGGCTCACCCTTTGCAACCGCGGCGCGGAAGCGCTGGCGAAGGTGCGCATCCGTATGTTCTGGGACAATGCGGACACACCCGCCGTGGATGTGCCGCTGGGCGATTTCTTCTGTGCGCCGCATGGTAAGTTAATTGCGTTTGAAAACGAGTTGTTCTCCAGCCCGGAAGGGAAATCCTTCAACTGCTTCATCCCGATGCCCTTCCGTACCGCCGCACGGATTGAGCTGGTGAACGGTCTGGACACGCGCATCAACCACCTCTTTTACGATGTGGATTTCGAGCTGCGGCCAATCGGNNACGANGCGCTGTATTTNCANAGCGTCCACAACACCTCGGACGATTTGTCTCTGTGCGAGGATTACACCCTTCTGCCGCAGACAGCGGGTGCAGGCAAAATCATCGGCGCAAACATCGGNGTGGCGGCAAACCCGGCGTATGGGAACCTCTGGTGGGGCGAGGGCGAGGTGAAGGTCTACCTCGACGGCGACACGGATGTGCCCACGCTTTGCGGCACGGGCGCGGAGGACTACATCGGCACGGGCTGGGGATTGGGCAAATACCTGAACCGCACGCAAAGCAGTATGGTCGTGGACGATGAGAATGTTTACACCTTCTGCCGGATGCACACACGCGACCCAATTCATTTCCACGATGGCGTGCGCATGACGATACAATCCATTGGCGGCGGGCCGAAGGAGGATTTGTTGAAGGCAGCCGCGCCGTACAAAATTGTCACACGGGACAATGATGGCGATTTTACGCTGCTGTACGAGACGGATTTCACGCTGACCGAAGATTCGCCGGATGGCTGGTACAATTTCTACCGGCTGGACACGTATTGCTCGACGGTATACCTGTATCGAAACCAAGCATAAAGGAGGTGGAACGATGCGTATCGGCTTGTACGTTTTCCGGGAATGCGGCGCGCTCCGTAAAACACTTAACATCCTAAGCGGCATTTGTTTTGCGTCCGCCCTTGTGCTTATTGCTGTTTTTTCGGAAACAATTGACCAGGTATGGTATACTGTTTTGGTGAGCGAGGTTCATCCCTTGATTTTGTTCTTCGTGCTGCTGGGCGTTGTCCTGCAAGCGGCCAATATCACACTCCAAAAAATCTGCACAGATGTGGCAGTGCTGCTGAAAGAGGTGGAAGAAGCTATCGTTTCCCGTGTCTCAACCAATGGTTGAGCCGGATTTGCCCTTCATTAATCTTCGCAGTTTGGATGGGAAACAACGGTT
>JGI994J12354_10005813_pt1 | contig 10492 bp, 7 predicted proteins | sample IntmicLarv3ML3BL_FD_12354 | JGI IMG/M metagenome (IMG submission 12354)
TTTAAATTTTATAGTGTAAAGCAAAACTTCCTTATCATATTAACAAAATATTTGAGATTTTAAAAGGTGGAAAAAAATAAAAAAGAATGAGTGTAACCCATTCTTAATTGGTTCTTTCCGAGTTTTGACGCTTACGCCGCCCGATATTAAAGATTGCGACATATAAAATATAAATGCCGAAAAATATTGTTCAACTAAAATAATTCCCGGAAATTAATCCGAGAATTATTTTTGATTAAAACTATTTATTAAAATTTTTTTTGAATTTTTTTATTAAAGCTGTTCGGAAACCATCTTTTTACTGACGGAAACCGCGATGGTTTAACGCAGTTTCCGTCAGCTTGTTCAAGTTTCCGAACAGCTCTGTTGCAAAATCACATGATTTTAAAAAATAATTTAAAATTAGTTGCCCGGATTGATAACTTCTTGAACTTCCGGAGTGTCAACATTTTCAGGAGTAACAAGTAATACACCAGTATCGATTGATTTTTCAGCGGCAGCTCCGCCGTTAGCGATATCAAGAGCTAACTTAACACCGTCATAACCCATGAAATATTGACGTTGAACAACACTTGAAACATCATATTCGCCCGAACGAATCATTTTTTCAATATCTTCAGAGAAGTCAAAACCAACCATTGTAACATCAGTGCGTTTTGATTCAACGATACCTGTAACGAATCCAACCGTAGAACCGTTGTTAGGACCAAACACAGCAATTAAGTTTGGATAAGTTGTCAAGAAATCTTGGCAGAAACCAACAGCTTTGCTGATATCGCCTTCGTTAACTTTAACTTCATCGTTAAGAACTTTCCAGTTAGCAGGAGCGTTTGCGTCCCAATATTCGTTGAAACCTTTCAAACGGTCAATGATAGTTTGAGAGCCGGAAGAACCTACTTGAATAGCAATAACATATTCTTCGTTTTCATCAACATCGCGAGCTTTTAATTTTTTAATCATTTCTTCAGCCGCCATTTGACCCGCCACAACGTTATCCGTAAGTAACGCCGCGCTGTAACCTTCGCCGTCGATTGTTGTATCAACTAAAACCAAAGGTATTCCCGATGCGTGAGCTTCTTCAACCGGTTTAGCTAAAGATACACTGTCAACAGGACCGATTAGGATACCGTCTGCTTGAGCAGAAACAGCGTCTTGTAATAAACGAACTTGACCTTCGATATCAGATTCGGCAGAAGTACCGACGATAACAACATCACAATCTAAATCTTTACCCGCTTGTTCCGCACCTGCTTGAAGCACAGACCAATATTGATTACCTAAAACTTTAACGATAACATAAATTGTTTTTCTGTCTCCCGATGGCGGAGTTTGCGTGTCACCTGCGTTTGTGTTATCCGCCGGCGGAGTTGCAGGCGTTTCCGGTGTAGTTGAGCCTCCGCAAGCCGCCATTGTAAGAATGAGAGTTAAACATATAAATAATGATACTATTTTTTTCATTTAAAATCCTCCTAAGATTTTTATTTATCAGCATTCTTCGATGTGAAGAAGCGGTTAATGGTTTGAATAAAACCTGTATTAGCTGCGCTGCTGTCTTGTCGGTGACGACGTGCTTCCATAGCCACAGCGATGATTAAAATCAAACCAATGATAACTTGTTGCCAAAAAGAATTAACTTTATTAAGGTTCAAACCGTTACGAATAATACCCATCATTAATGCTCCGATAACGGTGTTAAGCATATTTCCTTCGCCGCCCGTGATAGCGATTCCGCCCAAAACAGCGGCAGCGATTGCTTCCATTTCATAGCCTGTACCTGCCGTCGGTTGCGCGGACGACAAACGCGAAGAAACCAAAATACCGCAAATAGCGGCTGAAAGACCACTTATTGAGTAAGCAAACATACGCGTACCCACCGCATTAATACCTGAAAGTTTTGCGGCTTCAAGATTAGAACCGCAAGCATAAATTTGGCGTCCGATACGTGTTTTCGCCAATACGATGCCCATAATAATCGCATATGCAAAGGCGATTATAACACTATAAGGCAATCCGTCCAACCAACCGCCGGTGAAACGCCCTCCGCCGATTTGATAAAAAATATCTTGAATGTTTTCATCGGGAATACCGTTTGTATAAACAGGCGCGCCGTTAACAATAACGTTGGCAAGCCCGCGATAAACCCATTGTGTCGCTAACGTGGCGACAAAAGGTACGACACCGAGAATTTCAATAAAAAATCCATTCATTATACCGGTAATAAGCCCCATGAGCAAACACAGGACGATACAAATCCAAAGCGGAATACCTTCTATTAAAAGCATTACAACGATGATGCCGGAGAGTGCCATAGACGCACCGGCAGATAAATCATTACCGCCGCAAACAAGGCAGAAAGTTAACCCCGTACCGATTATTGTATAAGTAACTACTTGTTGAAGTAGGTTTTGCAGATTACTTGGGTTTAGAAATTTATCCGGCTGTAAAAATGCAAATAAGGCAAAAAGCAAAATTAAAACTATTGTGGATGAAATTGCCCGCTTGCCTGCCGGACTGAAATTGCTCAGCTTTTTTATTTGTGTGTCTTCTGATTTTGACATTAGATTTTTCCTCCCTACGCGATGCTCGGAGCTTCTTTGCCCTCGAGTTTATTATATCCGGCGGCTAAATAAAGAATTTCTTCCTGCGTGGTTTTTTTTGCGTCAAGCTCACCGTTAATTTCTCCTTGATGAACAACAAGAACTCTGTCGCTCATTCCGAGGATTTCCGGCAGTTCAGAAGAAATCATTATAATAGCAACACCTTGGTCGCTAAGTTTGTTGAATAACTCATAAACTTCATATTTTGCACCGACGTCGATACCTCGTGTAGGTTCATCTACTATCAGCACTTTAACATCATTGCACAACCACTTTGATAAAACTACTTTTTGCTGATTCCCTCCCGAGAGATTTCTGCAAGCTTGACGAAGCGAAGGGGTTTTGGTTTTGAGCAGTCGGCGATATTTTTCCGCGTTTTCCGCTCCCTGTTTATCGTTAATAAATCCAAATTTGGTTAATTGTTTTAAATGTGCCATGTTTGTGTTATATTGCACATCTAAACTCAAAGCCAATCCGTCATGTTTTCTGTCCTCTGTTGCATAACCGATACCGTGCGCAATCGCCGAAATAACGGAATTTATTTTTATCGGCTTTCCATGGAGAGTTACTTCCATGGAATCATAAGCGTCCGCGCCGAAAAGACAACGCATAATTTCTGTTCGACCTGCGCCGACCAAACCGGAAATTCCTAAAATTTCGCCTTGTCTGACATGAAAATGGTCAACATTTAAACGCTTGCCTTGTTTAAGATTTTTTACTTCCAAAGCAATTTTGCCGATTTTTCTATTGTATTTAGGAAACTTATCCGCGAGAGAACGCCCGACAATCATGTTAACCAATTCATCAAGCGTTATATCTTTCAAATAGCGAGTGCCGATGTATTGCCCGTCTCGTATAACGCTTGCGCGCTCGCAAATTTGATTCAACTCTTCCATACGGTGTGATATGTATACCATACCGACATCTTTTTTCTGCAAGTTGCGAATAATCTCAAATAGTTGTTGAATTTCTTTTTCCGTCAAGGTTGCGGTAGGTTCGTCCAGTACCAAAATACGAGAATTATAAGAAATCGCTTTGGCAATCTCAACCATTTGTTGTTGTGCAACGCTCAGTTTTGCAACGATAGTGTGTGTTGCAATATCGATACCCAATTCGTCTAAAATTTCTTTAGCTTTTTTGTGCATTTCTTTATCTTTAACGATTACGCCCGCAGACGGAGGACGCCCGATAAAAATATTATCCGCCACCGACAGATGCCGACATAGTGTTAACTCTTGAAAGATGATGCTGACACCGAGTTCGTGTGCTTTATTTACCGAATCGATATTAACTTTTTGTCCTTCGATGAAAATTTCGCCTTCGTCGGCTTTATAAACGCCGGTCATAACTTTCATCAAAGTGGATTTGCCCGCGCCGTTTTCTCCGAGCAACCCGTGAACTTCACCTTTATTAACCGAAAATGAAACTTTATCCAACGCTTTTACGCCGGGAAACGATTTAGAGATATTTTCCATGCGAAACAATTCCTCTGCCATCTCTCCTCACCTCTCTTCTGAAATATATTAAAAACACTTTACGATGTTATTGTACTCCAATATATATTACAAACACATTGAAATTCTTGTTGTCTATATTGCAAAACCTGCTATGCAACGAATAATCATGTTCGCTAGTACGCAAGATAGTTAAATTATAAATTAGCAAAATGCCCTTGTCAATAATATTTTAAATGATTCGTTATCCACATCTTCATATATTACTATTGCTCAAAAAGTTTTTCATTTTATATATATTATATGTTAATATGCTTAATGTTTTTTATAAAATACAGATTACTTTATTTTTGACTCATATACAATATATATTTTTAAAAATTTGAATATCGAACAATTTAATTTTGCACAAAAAGATGTGCATCTCTGAGTTTATCATGCAAATTTTATTATTTCCCGATTTATTTAAATGATTCATTGGCAGATTGACAACTTACATTTACTATTTTACAATCTCACTTAGATAAAAAAACTTTGTGCAAATGTTGGATAAAAACTTTAGGTACAGACAAATCGGAGGTAAATAATGAAATTAAATAAAAAAGAACTTTCTTCTAATTCTTGGGAATCGGCTGATATTATTCTTCCTAAATTTGATTTAGATGCGGTAACGAAAAAAACTTTCGCGTCGCCTGCATGGATTCATTTCGGAGCGGGAAATATTTTTCGTGCGTTTCCGGCGGCGGTGCAACAAAATTTGCTTAACAACGGTTTGACCGATACGGGGATAATTGTTGCCGAAGGTTATGACTACGAAATAATTGATAAATTATTTGACCCTTGCGATAATTTAACTTTGCTCGTTACTTTAAAATCTGACGGAACCATCGAAAAAACAGTTATCGGAAGCATCACGGAAGCACTACGGGTAGACCGCGACAACACGGCAGATTTTGCTCGTTTGCAAGAAATTTTCCGCAAACCGTGTTTGCAAACGGTTAGTTTCACAATCACCGAAAAAGGTTATAGTTTAGGCGCGCCCGGCGTTGCCGAAGATTTGGAAAACAACCCGAGCAAATCAAAAAGCTATATGGGAAAATTGGCGGCTTTGGTTTATGAGCGTTATTTGGCGGGACAATTGCCGATTGCGTTGGTCAGTATGGATAATTGTTCTCATAACGGAGATAAATTGCGCGATGCGGTTTGTGCATTTGGTCAAGCATGGAGCGAAAAAGGTTTGTGCGAAAAAGGTTTTATCGAGTATTTGCAAAATCCTAAATTAGTTAGTTTTCCTTGGAGTATGATTGATAAAATCACTCCTCGCCCCGATGATGCGGTGAAAGAAATGTTAATCGCAGACGGTTTTGAAGATACAGAAGGCACAGTTACACAAAAAAATACGTTCATCGCGCCTTTTGTTAACGCGGAGGAAACAGAGTGGCTGGTTATTGAAGATGATTTTCCCAACGGTCGCCCGCCGCTTGAAAAAGGCGGAGTGATTTTTACAGATAGAGAAACCGTTGATAAAGTTGAAAAAATGAAAGTATGTACGTGCCTTAATCCGTTGCATACGGCACTCGCGATTTTCGGCTGTCTTTTGGGATATGAAAAAATCAGTGATGAAATGAAAGACAAAGATTTGGTTAATTTAATCAGCAAAGTCGGATATGTCGAAGGCTTGCCTGTTGTGGTTAATCCCGAAATTTTAAATCCGAAAGAATTTATTGATAACGTTGTCGAGGTGCGTTTGCCGAATCCGTTTATGCCCGACACACCGCAACGTATCGCCTGCGACACGAGCCAAAAATTGCCGATTCGTTTCGGTGAAACAATAAAAGCTTATGTTGCAAATTCCGATTTAAACGTTACGGATTTAAAAGCGATTCCGCTTGTACTTGCGGGTTGGTTGAGATATTTATCGGCTATTGATGATAACGGAAAAGTTTTTGAATTAAGCCCCGACCCTGCGTTAAGTCGGTTGCAACCTTTGTTTAACGGATTTAAACTGGGCGACGGCGAAAAATTCCGCGATACTTTGGTTGCGATTTTATCAAATCCGATTTATTTCGGTGTTGATTTATATGAAGTCGGCTTGGGTAAAGATATCGAAACGGCGTTTATTCAAATGTCGGGAAAAGTCGGCGCGGTGAGAGATGCGTTGAAGGGCTTAACGGAATAAAGGGAATCAAAGGAAGTTTAATAAATGCTTTTTTATTAAATTTTAGATATTTATTTTGTAAACCTTGAAAAATTGCAATTCAAGTTGCGATAGCCGAACAATGTAGGGAACGGTCTTGACCGTTCCGCTTTTATAACTATGCAAAACAAATTAATTTCTCAAAAAAAGTTGCCCCGCTGTAAAAAGCAGGGCAATTTTTTTATCGCTTAATATAAAAACGATTCTTTATAATTCATATATTTACTTACCATCAAAGTGATTTTAAAAATAATCGCATCATCGAAGTTTCTTAAATCCAGTCCCGTCATTTTTTGCAATTTATCCAATCTGTAAACGAGAGTATTTCTGTGAATATACAACTGTCTTGAAGTTTCGGAAACGTTCAAATTATTTTCAAAGAATTTATTTACGGTATTTAAAATTTCATCATCGAAATGTTCAACCGCAACATCGCCCAAAACTTCCGAAATAAACATTTTGCAAAGTGAAATCGGCAATTGATAAATAAGTCTGCCGATGCCGAGTTTATCATAATTAACTATATTTTTTTCTTCTTCAAAGATTCTACCGACTTCCATCGCCATTTTAGCCTCTTTATAAGAGTTTGAAACGTTTTTCAAATCTTTGACGGGTGTTCCGATTGCAACATGAACCTTTGACATCGTTTCCATAGAAAGCGTATCCACAATTTCCTTTGCGATACGTTCGATTTCATCGGCACTTTCCGCGTCCTCAAAGTCTTTGACGAGAATTATGCTGTTTTCATCAACCGATGTAACGAAATCTTGATTTTTTTTCGGGAATAAATTTCTTATAATTTCAACAGGATTTAATTCTCTGTCAACCTCTGTTTCGATAAGATAAACAACGCGCCTCGCCGTATTTTCCACATTTAATTTTTTTGCTCTTCCGTAGATATCCACAAGCAATAAATTATCAAGCAAAAGATTTTTTATAAAATTATCTTTGTCGTATCTTTCTTTATAGGCTATCAAAAGATTTTGAATTTGAAACGCCGTGATTTTCCCGATGCGGTAAGTTTCCTCGTCCTCGCCCGTGATGGAAACTATATATTCGGGAACACCGTTATCAAAAACTTTAAAATATTGTTCGCCTTGAATCAATTGGCTTTCCGCTTGGCTCATAATAAAAATTTCGATTCCGTCGATAAAAATACCTATTTTGCTTTCTTCCGTGCTTGCGATAACTTTTCCCTCGCGTTCAATGATACTTAATTCGCGCCTTGTAATATTTTTCAGTCCCTCAATCGTACTTTGTAAAATTTGATTGGATATCATAAATGCTCACTCCCTTAATAATGTTGTCAACGATACTTAATAATTTTGTCTTTGGTCTGCTTTTAGTAAAAATAGCAATGGTTTTTTTAATCGTTATTTTTTTATAAAGTGCTGATTTTAAAAAGCTTTCTCAAAAAATTCAATTAATTTTTCTATATGATATTTAAAAAATTCAATTTCACTTTCGACAAAAAAAGTCACGACTTTTTTAGCAATACTTATAAAATTGGATTTGATTCATTGGTTATTTTGTTCACTATCACAAGTATAAAAAAACTAATTATTTGTGTCAACATAAACCGTTCAATTAATGTATTTGTAATATAATTGTAACATTTATATGCATGATGCATTTTTAATTTTGAAAACTTTTAAATATTTGCGGTTGCGTTGTTATTGAAGCAAACATAAAAATCTGTGTAAAATAATTTTCGTATGTGAACAAAATAATTGTTTACTTGTATTGAAAATGATTACCGTTTTTTTTGCTTTTATCATTGCGGTTTTTGTTTGAATTGCTATAATCATCGTTGACTGTTTTATAAAAAATATAAATTTTACCTAAAACTTTATTATTCTTATCGCCTTATCTTAATTAAATGAAATAATTACTCTTGATAACTGCTCGTTATCGCCTTAAACAAGGATTTATTTGTATTGATAATCAATAACTTTTGATATATTATATTGGAACAACTAAGCGAGCAGTAAAAGCATAGTTTTATGACCGACCCAAAGTTACTTGGGTGCAACCGACCGTAGTTTTTATTTTTTGAAAAAGGAGATGTATGTAATGGAAGTTTTAAAAAATGCAATTATGGAAAAAGGCACTGTTTTAGGTAATAATATTTTAAAGGTTGACAGTTTTTTGAATCACAATGTCGATGTGAAACTCATGTGGGAAATCGGAGAAGAGTTTGCAAAGAGATTTGAAAACGAAAACATTACCAAAATTGTTACGATGGAATCTTCGGGGATTGCGCCTGCCTATGCCGCGGCTATGATTATGGGCGTTGATATGGTATTCGCACGAAAAAATAAGTCTTTAACCTTAAATGACGACTCTTCCGACCTTGCTGTTACGGAAATCTTTTCTTTCACCAAAAATGTTTTAACAATGGCTTACATCTCAAAAAAATATATTTCTCCCGACGATAATGTTTTGATAATTGACGACTTTCTTGCTAACGGCGAGGCGGCTATGAGCCTTGTCAATATTGTTGAGAGCATCGGTGCGAACATTAAGGGAGTAGGCATTGTTATAGAAAAAACTTTTCAAAAAGGACGCAAAGAACTCGAGGATAAAAACTTGCGCATAGAGTCGCTTGCGAGAATAAAAAGTCTTGATAATAACACTGTAACTTTTATGGAGTAATTTTTGCAAGATAAAAATAACTTTTTAAAAGATGGCAGTTTTCAGATATTTTCAGATGACTGTCATTTTTTTGAGCGGAATTTTTTACATAGATTTAATTTTTATCGAACATATACTTATTTAAAATGCAGAATGACAAACGTCTTGAGTTTCAACTTACATTATTTGAAGATTTCTTTTTACCCGCCAAAATAATAATGACCATCAGCACAACAGATACAAATGCCACGACAACATTTAAAATCAACTCGCTGTAATCTTTTTTCGCAACGGGCGCATTTTCCGCGCGTTCAATCAAATCAGCGATTCCCAATTCGCAGATGTCGGCGTTTTCCTTAACAACCAAATCAGCGTAACTTTCAATATCGTAAGACGGTTTTGAAAGATTTTCATCGCCGTAAACGAGCGAATATTTTTTGCCGCTCTCCGCTTTAAAAAGCACTTTATCGCATGAATACTCAATTTTTATTCCGTTAATATTAATAGGTTTATCATCTTTATTGTTAATCACAATTATAAAATTCCCGTCTGTAAAAGAGGACGAATCAATTTGCCTGTTTATATTCAAATATGTTTTTTGCAGGTTAACATCTTTAAAAGGCAGATTGTACAAAATTTCTTCGCAGTACGGCGCGCTTACGCCACGTTTGAAAGTGCTGTCCGTATCAATAAAAATTGTATTGATATTTAAATTTCTTATTTGACTTTCGGAAATTATTATGTGCGTTTCTTTGTTTACTTCCTCAACTTTATAATCGGGCGCAAATTCTTGCCTGAAATCTTTATTTATCATTTGCGTATTTTCATAAATCAATTTAAGCGAATTAAGATTAATCGATTCTTTATTATTCGGAATGCCGACGCGGAAAAAATTATATCGCTTGATTTCATTAAATTCCACGGACATATTTGTGTTTTTGTCCACATTATAAACATCATAAATCAAAGAATTGCAAATAAAACTCCATTCGATTCCGTCGTAACTTCCGTACACCGTCACATCTTTCGCGAAATTTACGCCGTCCGCGATAAGTTCGATTCGGTTTCCGTAAACGTCGATATTATCATTTTTCATAATCTCGAAATCAAAAAACTCGGTTTCGTCCTCATTAAATTTGCGCAGAAATTTCGCTGATGATTCCGTGTTTTCATAATCTCGCTTAATCATCGAATCATAAATCAAATAAGGCACATAATTATTATCTTCATCGACGATGCGTATATCACGGAGGTCGTAAGTTGCGTTTATATAAATTTCTCTGTCCAACTGAATTTCTTTGTATTCATTATCACCCCGCAAAATTATATCTTTTGAGTAAACATCGTATCCGACAGACTCTGCGGATTCCGTGGCGTGAACAGCCGAAACCGCAAGCGTTATGCATAAAAACAAACTAAAAATAAATTTATTTTTCAAGTGAGACACCGCCTTTTTCCAATTTTTTTGAAAAGTATTGATATAAGAAAGATATTCCGATTAACACCGCGCCCAATACGAAATAAGATATAATTCGCTGACCTTGATTCAAAAAGAATAAATCGAGCAAAAAGAATTTTACAATCGAGGTTATTTCCAAAAAAAGCCCGAA
>JGI994J12354_10005814_pt1 | contig 10490 bp, 10 predicted proteins | sample IntmicLarv3ML3BL_FD_12354 | JGI IMG/M metagenome (IMG submission 12354)
TTATAAGTGTTGTGAAATTGTTATGGAACGCTCCCATAACAGGATATAAAGAGATACAAAGACGAGTAAAGCAAAAAACAAAAATCGCTTTTATAGCCTGAAAAATAAAAACGAAATATAAAGAGTTGTGGGACGTTATGGCGGTGAAATCGGGTTTTCGTGGTACTCGAAATGCGGTAGCCCGCAAGGGCTCGTGAGTTCGAATCTCACCGCTTCCGCCACCAGCGTAATCGCTGGACCCGAACGCGCGCTTGTCATAGTGCGCGTTTTGCTTTTACAGCCCTGCGGCAGAGGGCGGCAGGTTCCTGCCGTGCCGACAAAAAACAAACGGAGGACATCTTTTATGATCGAAGGTGGCATCATTGGCTTGATTGTTGGCCTGATTGTTCAGGGTTTTATGGCGCTGAGCCTCAGGAACAAACCCTACGAGCAGTTCAAGGAAAAGCAGAAGCAGCTGGTTGTGAAAAAGCACTTGGCCTATAATGCCAAACAAGCACGTATGGGCGCGGCAGAGTTGGACTTTGAGGCGTTCTTGGCCGTGTATCGGCAGAATTTGACGCGGGATGCCATCCTTTGTTTTATCCTGGCACCCTGCGTGGCGGCCATTTTAATCCCATTGTACCTCTTTGTCATTATCCCCGCGCTTTTTGGCTAAAGACTCTTTTGTCAGCGGGCCACATCATCATACTGAGGAGGGCACCATAACATGAAAAAAATCATTTCGGTCTTTGTGATCTTGGTCATGGGCATGGCCCTGTTTACCGCTTGCGGCAGCAGCGGCGGCAAAGTTCTTTCTTACAATTTGCTCGCAGACGATACATACGAAGTCTCCATTAGCGTTGAACCGCTGAAGGTAAAAGGCAAGCTCAAAATTCCCGCCAAATACAAGGGCAAAGAGGTAACGCGAATTGCGAGCAACGCTTTTAAAGACTGCAAAAATCTCTCCGCCATCACCCTGCCCGAAACGATCACGTATATCGGGCGCGGTGCCTTTTCAAACACCGGAATATGGAATGAATCGAAATCCAATAGCGTTGTTTATATCGGCAATTGGGTCGTTGGTTATAAGGGCGAGCGAAATACCTTAACCAGCCTGACGATCGAACCGGGGACCATTGGAATCGCCGGGTACGCATTTAATTTTCAGGGAGAGTTAGAATCCGCCATCATCCCAGATAGTGTCACGACCATCGGAGCCGGTGCTTTTTCAGGTTGCGACAAGTTAACAAGCATAAAAATCCCTATGAGTGTAACCGTGATGGGCGAGACGGCATTTACTGTCCCTTTATCTCGTTACGGGGACGAGGGCCAAGCGCTGCTGACAATCTACGTCGAGGCACCTTCAAAACCTGAAGGGTGGAGTGATAAATGGATTAATAATATCTGGGAGGAGAGTGCCCTTGTCATTGAATGGGGCTATGAAGGCTAGCATCATCGACCCATGAAACAAAGATTTTTCGCGGCCTTGTGCGCACTTGTTGCCCTGTGCGGCCTTTTGACGGCATGTGAGCGCAAGCCCGAAAGCTTGGAAAACGTCCGCGCCTATCTCGACGAGGCCCTGACCATAAAATATGAATACATCTCCACGACAATCGTGGTAGACGCCGAGGGTTATACGACAAACATCTACAATTTTCAGGATGCGAATGGAGTGTACATTGTCGTTGAAGCGAGCCGGGCTCGTGGGCATATGTCTTTCGGCCGCAAAATTACAGAGTGCAACTATATTGACGTCTTGATGACATTACATGAAAATGCCCTTGCCGAGGATTTTGGCACAGCCTTATCGTGGGAAAAACGCACAGATCGCCATGTCCATTATATCCTTTCGATAGAACGCTATGCCGACTTGCCCGCGGCGGCTAACAGCGTGTCAGCAGCCTTGAACACCGTCAACCCCGCTTTCCCCGTCAATCGCGATTTATATGACCGTTATTTCCCCTGCGTGGGGGAAATGCGCATGTCACAAGAACAAATCCTCGAGGAACTACAGTATGAATACGCGGACAACGTCAAGCTGGGTGTTCTTGAGGTTGAAGAGCAACTCCCCGAAGGCATCCTGACAAAATACCCGGTCTCGAGGATCCGCGAGGTTTACGCGAATGGGCAGCAACTGCACAGCACGACCTATATGTTCGAATACAACAGGGCATTGCAAGAATACGTCATCGGCAAATTAAATCCTTGCGAGCCCCATGGGGATACCTCTCTCTCTTTAAAAAACTGATCGAAAGCTTTGGAGGCACCTACAGCTGTCCCAAAACGGGCAAATCCTCTTGGTCGATCGGCGGCGACACCTGGCAGGCCACAGTTCGGCTGGATGCACGCGGCAAGTATCGCAGCATGACCCTCATCAAAAACGGCAGCGAAATCTCGCTTACACCAGCGGACGAAAGCAATACCAGCGTATCCTTAAGGACTTTTGCCTTGTCCGATTTGGAGGCGATGTTAGGCATTTGCGCCACGGTTGATCAGCAAGCGCAAACCATTGAGCTGACGCGGGATCCGGGCTGAGAATCACCCCACCGCCACATCAATCTTCCGCATCTTCTCAAACAAAACATCCTCCTCCGTTGGCAGCGGGGCGCGGGCGTCGATTTTTTGGCGGATGTCCAGCATTTTTTCTTCGGTGGCGGCCAGGGTGTCGGCGCAAGTTTTTAGTTCGGCGACGATGTCCTGGTTGCCGGCGCTTTCGTCTTTATAATGCAGTTGGTGCTCCAGCTCCGCCCAGCAGTCCATGGCGATGGTGCGCAGTTGGATTTCCACCTTGATCTGTTTGGTGTGCTCGGCAAAATACACCGGGATGGCGACGATCAGGTGCAGGCTTCGGTAGCCGTTTGGTTTGGGGTTGGCGATATAATCCTTTTGCGCGATCAGCGTGATGTCGCCATGGGCGAGCAGGGACTGGGCGATGGAATAAATGTCGTCGACGTACGAGCAAACCACCCGAATCCCCGCGACGTCGTTGAGGTTTTCCTCGATGCTGTCGATGGAAAAGGGCACCCCCATGCGCTGGAGTTTTTCGCGGATGCTGACTGTACCCTTGAGCCGCGTGTTGATCGAGTTGATGGGGTTGCGCTTGTAGCGCACGTTGAACTCGGCGTCGAGGATCTCGAATTTCGTGCGCATCTGTCGCAATGCACAGTTGTACATCATCATCAACTCTTTATAGTCAATCACCGTGCCCATCAGCCGTTTGGACAGATCCAGCAGCATCGACGTGTTGACCTGCGAGAGGTCGACTTGCAACAGCTCGGCGGGCAGTTCAATCTCCGAATCCTGGGACAAGTCGGACAGCAGGGCCTCGATTTGCCTCATGTTGGGCATTCCGTCATCTTTGTTTCGCAGCATCTTTCGTCCCTCCCTAATATCTCGTAGCATCGCCTGTCCGCAGTATGCGCGGGCAACATCAACGCAAGATCAACGTAGTTTTGTGGGGGAGGAAAATTTTTGAAAATTTTTCCGTCCCCCACCGCCCAAGCTTTTTACAAAAGCTTGGGTTGCGCAAGGGCTTGTTACCAATCCCCTGCTCCAGGGCTTCGCCCCGCTTTTCCCCCGCACCCCCTCCTTTAAAAACTTGTATTTGTTTAATTTTGTTGAAGCGTGGTTGCAAACAGGGCTCGAATTCAAAGAGAAAACATAATAATGAAATAATGAGTTTTTGGGGTGGGGTCTGGGGCGGGTCTTTTTTCAAAAAGGCCCGCCCCCGGGAAATTCACTCCCTTGCCAACAACCGCCGATAACTCGCGTCCAGGCAGATTGCGCCCAGAGGGGCTGTGATGAGGATGGTTAGCACGGCGACGGCCAAGATGATTTCGCCGTTTGGCAGGCCCAGGGCCAGCGGGATGCCGCCGATGGCGGCTTGTACCGTGGCCTTGGGGATGCCCGTCAGGGTGCAGAAAAAACGCTCCCGCCAATTGAGATTTGTTTTGATCAGGCAAAGCAAAATGCCCGCCGCCCGCATGAGCAAAATCCCCGCGAGCAGGGCAAGCGTTGCCAACCCTGCCGCTGATGCGTAGCGGATGTCCACGCTGGCCCCGATCAGCACAAACAGCACGATCTCGGCCCCCACCCACAGTTTGGATAACTTGGTCGACAGGCGTTTGGCCGCGTCGGGCAATCGCCGTAATAGGAGGACCCCGGCGGTCATGACGGCGAGAAGCCCCGAAAAGGGTAAAATGCCCTCCAGCGGCCCCTCCAACCCCACGAGCAAACAGGCGGTGCCCAGCAAGATAATCACCTTGGCCGAATCCCTCAGCCGCAACTGTCGGAACAAAAGCGACAGCAGAAATCCCACGCCCACGCCCACGAGAATGCCCGACACGATGGACACCGGGATGACGGCGAACCGCAGGGCCGAAACTCGCTCGCCCCCCGCCAGCCCGATCAGCGCGCTGAAGACGACGATGTTGAAAACGTCGTCCACCGAATCCCCGGTCAGGATGAGCTGGGGGATGTTCTTGTTGGTGCCATACCCGGCGTCCATCAGCTTGAGCATACGCGGCACGATGACCGCAGGCGAGGCCGAGGCGATGACTGCCGCCAAGATCGCCGCGTCCAACAGTGGCAGGCCCAGCAATTTTGGCGCGAGCAACAGTGTGCCCGCCATTTCAAAGCACGCCGGCACAAAACTCATCAGCACCGCGGGGCGCCCGACCGCCTTTAAATCCGCCAAATCCAGCGACAACCCGGCGCGCGCCAGGATGATGATCAGCGCTAACTGCCGCAGGTCGGGCGCAACGGCCAGCAACGAATCATCTAGTAAACCCAGGACATATGGCCCCAGCACGATGCCCGCGATCAGCATCCCGATCAGCCCCGGCACCTTGAGCTTGCGAAAAACCGATCCCAGACCCCACCCGCACAGTAGTACTAAGGCCAAACTCGTTAGCATAGTTCTCTTCTCCCAAATCGGCGCAGCCCCATCAAAAAAGCCGATGGTTCTGCAAAAAGATGCAGAAGTCATCAGCTGTTTCAGCGGTTCTGGCAATTGCCAAGGGAGAACTTCATTCCCGTGGGCAAAGTATATCATAGTTTTCCCATCTGGGGCAAATCCGTTGCAAATGCAACGGATGGCTCGGGTTTCCTGTGGTACACTAGCCATGGTCGGTGGCACCAAAAGGCCGCCGCCAACAACCATTATATGCCGGATGGCGAGGAAAGGAGCACAAACAATGGTAAGACGAATGATCAAGATCGACCAAGACAAATGCGACGGATGCGGGCTGTGCGTAGCGGCCTGCCACGAGGGCGCCATCGGGCTCGTCGACGGCAAGGCGACGCTGTTGCGCGACGACTATTGCGACGGCTTGGGCGACTGCCTGCCGATGTGCCCGACCGCGGCCATCTCTTTCGAAGAGCGCGAGGCGGCGGCTTATGACGAGGCCGCGGTCAAGGCCAACATGGAGCGCAGTCAGCCCCAAACCCTGGCTTGCGGTTGCCCCGGCACCCACTCCAAAACCCTGCGTCGCGAGGCCCCTGCCGCCCAAGCACCCGCGTCGACAACCCAAGTGCAAACCCATCTGAGTCAGTGGCCTGTGCAGATCAAGCTGGTGCCTGTCAACGCGCCTTATTTTGCCAACGCCAACCTGGTGGTCGCGGCGGATTGCACGGCCTTTGCCTATGGCAATTTCCACGCCGAATACATGCGCAACGCCGTCACCCTCATCGGCTGTCCCAAACTGGACGAGGGCGACTATGCAGACAAACTCACGGCCATCTTGCAGGCCAATGACGTCAACTCCGTCACCGTCGCCCGCATGGAAGTGCCCTGTTGCGGCGGCATCGAAAACGCCGTCAAAACCGCTCTGAAAAATTGCGGCAAGCTCATCCCCTGGCGGGTGGTGACCATCTCGACGGATGGGCGAGTGCTCGAGCTATAACCCAGCATAAAAGCGGTCGGAAACTCCCGGCCGCTTTTTTCAGGCACCCATTAGGGTTGCAGATCCATCACCGTGCCGATAAACAGCGGCAGGTTGGTTTGGCTGTCGACAATGGCGTAGACAAAGGGGCGGTCGAGGATGACGGTTTCGATGCGCGTGGGCGGACCCGCGGCGGGCGCAGGGATTACCGAGGTCACTGCGGCGGCACGGGTGCCCTGTTCAGTCACGGAGATAAAGGTTTTGTGCAGGACACTTCCGATAAAAATATTTCCCTGTTGCGAATGCGCCATCCTCGAAAAGTCGGCGGTCGGCTCAAAAGCATCGATCATGCCCATATCTGCGAGGAGATCCTTGAGCTCCAAGTCGTATTCATAGCTGAACTTGGGCAACGCGGTTCGCACGATGGTGTTGGACGTATTGTCTAACAGGGAGAGCCATTGCTCGCCCGTTAGCGATTGAACATACTCGCGCACATCAAGCCCTTCGTTGGGCAAAAGGGCGACGAAATTGAATTGCCCTCCCTGATAAGACTTTGTAAAGCCCGTGACATCGGGGCCTTCAATAAAGTGAGATTCCGTGCTCCGTAGAAAATCCACCATCGTCGTTTGGCCGTCAAGTCCCGTGAACACATCGCGGTGAACATTTTCTTTGTGGTAAACCGACGACCATTTCGCGTCAAAAGCGAGGGTGTTAAGCAGGTACATAATAGCGTTGGCGTCGATCTCGTCGATGATGCCATCGATCATACCATCAGTATTCTGATTGACCCAACGATTGATGTCCGCCGCCGTTTGTTGCGAGGCGAAGTCCGCCCGGTAGGCGGCGGCGTTGTAGTAGTTGGCGTTGGCTTGCAGAAAGGCCTCGTGCACGCGCAGCGAGGGATCGTCGCGCAGCCAGATGGCGATGGCGATGGCCAGTTTGGCCTCGGGGGACGAGTCCAGGCCCGCGACGTAGCCGGCCAGATAGCGGTTCATCTCGTCGAGTGGGATGTCGCGACCCACGGCGCGCTGCATCTGGACCAGGGTCTCGCCGCCTGCGCCGTTTTGGGTCATGGACAGCGCCAGCATGATGGACAGCGGCGAGATCAGGGCGTTTTTGTCGTCGGGATTGGCGTGGCGGAACAGTTCGATGGCAAACTCCGCCGACGCTGCGCGGAAGCGGGCGTCGATCGCCTGCGGGGCCACCGCTTGCGGCTCGATCCCCGCCATCAGGTTGTGCGATCCGATCAACCCCGGCCGCAACACCCCCGTGATCAACAGCACTGCGATCACCAGGGGGGCGATCACGATGCCAGAAATTTTCGCGGCTTTATTGCGGCGGTTTTGCTTGCGGCGTAGCCCTTCGGCCTTTTCATAGACGGCGGCGGTAAATTCGGCGTTAGATTTCATCGGGGAATCCCTCCTCTTGCAACAGCAATTTTAATGCACCCTTGGCGCGATAGGCTAGGTTGTCGATTTGTTTTTTGCTTTTGCCAAGCACCTTGGCGGCGTCGGCATAGGATAATTGCTCAAAATACAGCAGGTGCAGCACCGCGCGGTAGTCGGTCGTCAGTCGCTCCATCGCCGCATGGAGGGCGCGGTCGCGCTCATTTCGTAGTAGGGCCGTTTCCGGCCCGTTGGTGTCGGGCCAGTCGGGTTCCACTTGCGCCCCCACCGGAACAACCCGGGCGTGTTTGCGCAGATAGTGGGCGGCTTTGTGCTTGCCGATGGCAAACAGATAGGTTTTGAAATTGCCGCCAAAGCGGTAACGCGCCCGATGGACATATAGCTCGGCAAAGGCCTCCGCCGCCAAATCCTCGGCGGTGTCGATATTGTGCACATAACGGTTGAGAAAACAAATCAGGTTGTCTTTGTACAACCCAATGATGTCCTCAAACCCGCCGGGGTCGCCCTGTAAAAAGCGGCGAAAACACCCCTCGGCCCCCTGTGTATTTGACATAGCCTCAGACCTCCTGATGCGCCGCGAAAAATTGGGATCCCGATCTTTATTCCCACCCAACGGCAAAAAATCCTCAGTTGTTTTTTAAAAGTAATTATAGCACAGTTGCGCATTGTGCAAAATCGGTTGACAATTGCACATAAGTGCTATAAACTTTAATGAATCATCCACGCACACAAAACTTGCGCTTAGTAAGGGAGGTTTTGCCATGAACGAGCGGCTCGTCCGCGAGACTTTTGACAAAAACGGTGGCATCTTTCGCCTGACCCCGGTCTTCATTCCCCGCCGCTTTTCCAAGGCCGGGCGGCGTCTGCGTCTGCATCCCGCCGATTATTACGCTCTGGGCACGGCGCGCGGGTCGATCAAAGAGCGCTGGTTCTCTAGCGTCATCCCCGCCATGAATGGCCCGCTGGCCCCCGCTGACGAGGGCATGAGCTACGTTTCCTATGGCAAAACACTCGCCGAGCGATTCCTTCTCAAGGACGCCGTCGACAGCCTGGGGGCCGAGCTCATCGGGCAAAAACTGATGGACGATTACGGCACCTGGCCCATGTATTCCAAGTTTTTTGACTACGAAGATCCCCTCTTTCACCATCTACATCTGGGGTTTGATGATGCGGCCAAGGTCGGCAAGCTGGGCAAACCTGAGGCCTATTATTACCCGCCCCAGTACAACAACTACGCTGGCACAAATCCCTCGACCTATTTCGGCTTTTTGCCCGATATCACCCGCGACGAGGTACGTCAACGGTTGGCTGCCTACGAATCCGGCGACAACCGCATCACCGAGCTCTCCCGTGCCTTTCGCATACAGCTGGGCACAGGTTGGTACACGCCGCCGGGCGTTGTGCACGCGCCGGGGTCGTATCTGACCTATGAACCCCAATGGAACTCCGATGTCAACTCGGTCTATGAGAATATCGCCGGCGGCGAGGTCTATCCCTACGACTTTCTCGCAGAGAACTGTCCGCCCGACCAACAGCGCGACCTGGATGCCATCATGGCCCTGATGGATTGGGAAAAGAACATCGATCCTGACTACCGCGCCCACTACTTCCGCCCGCCCGTCGTTGAGTCCGAGTGTGAGGGCGTTTACCGCCAAACATGGATCGTCTACGACACGGGTTATATCGGCGCGCAGGAATTGACGGTCTTCCCCGGCCAGACCTGCACCATCAAAAACCCCGGGGCCTACGGTGTGATCGTCGTCCAGGGCACGGGCCGCATCGGCGGATATGACTGCCAGGCGGCGGGTATGCTGCGCTACGGCCAGCTGTCGCAGGACGAATATTTTGTCGGAGTCTCGGCGGCGGCGCAGGGGGTGCGCATCACCAACACCTCGGAGTTCGAGCCCCTGGTCATGCTCAAACACTTCGCCCCCGATCAACTGCGGGAAAACCTGTAACCGATATTAAGGAGAAACACCATGATCTTGGAGACCAAAAGCCTGCACCTGGAGTTTTGCGACAAGACGGGCGCGCTAACGGCGCTGACGGCCAAGGACACCAACTGGCAAATCCTCAACCGCCCCGAGCTGGGCTTGTCCTGGCGCCTGATGGTGCCGTTGGGCGAGGAGCTGCGCAATAATGATGTCTTGGGTGAAAAGCAAAAACTGACCTCGGCGAAGGTGGACAAAGATCAAGTCACCTTCGTCTGGGACAACCCCGTATCCGAGCGCGGCGGCCTCATCGACTGCACGATCACCCTGACCGTGCGCGCCGAAGGGCGGCAAGCTGTCTATGACATAGCCATCGATAACCGTTCGGCCTATACCATCGAAAACGTCTATTGCCCCTATCTGGGCGACCTGCAACACCCGCCCGGCGACGAGGGCTTCAAGCGCCTTTCCTATAACTACGCTACCACCACCGAGCAATCTATCTGGCCCACCTTTGCCAATAATGTCGGCTATTACGGGGCCGATTATCCCACCATGATGTCCGGCAACTCGCCCAACAGCCCCTATACCCTGCTGCACACGCCTAGCCAGGGGTTGTATGTCGGAGTCAGAGCCCACGACGCCGAGCTGGTTTCCTGGATGCTGGAACTGCGCCCGGGCTGGGATTCCTCCATCAACAGCATGGTGCCCAAGCAGACGGACATCAGCGGCAAGCCTGTGCATACCCGCTTTGCCGCCCTGCACGTGCCCTACATCATGCCCGGTGAGCATCGCCGCCTGACGCCCGTTGCGCTGGAGGCCTATCAGGGCAACTGGCAAAAGGGCGTGGACATCTACAAGGCCTGGCGAGACACCTGGATGACGCCCGCCGTCGCGCCCGACTGGGCCAAGAATCCCCACGCTTGGCTGCAAATTCACATCAACTCGCCTGAAGACGAGCTGCGTATGCGCTTTGTCGATCTGCCCAAGGTCGCCGCGGAGTGCAAAAAGCACGGCGTCGCCGCTATCCAGCTGGTCGGCTGGAATGATGGCGGTCAGGATCAGGGCAACCCCAGCCACGATCACGATCCCCGCCTGGGCACGCTGGACGAGCTGAAAACGGCCATCAAGGCGTGTCAGGCGATGGGCGTCAAGGTGATTATCTTCACCAAGTTCGTGTGGGCCGACCGCGCGACCAAGTGGTTCCGCGAGGATCTGCACCGCTTGGCGGTCAAGGATCCCTATGGCGATTACTACGTTTATCCCGGTTACCGCTATCAAACGGGCACTCA